>ERZ780177.3657-NODE-3657-length-11306-cov-3.386810_pt1 | contig 11306 bp, 8 predicted proteins | sample MGYA00510973_ERZ780177 | MGnify/ENA primary metagenome ERZ780177 (study PRJEB29588, sample SAMEA2144396) | human gut metagenome | biome: human gut; feature: human-associated habitat; material: faeces | place: Denmark | collected 2008/2010 ...
TAGCCGTTGTTTTGCATTTGGCAAAGTTTGCGGAAGATGCCGTCCGGGCGGTTGAGGAGTTCGGCGGGAGAGCCGTCTTCGGTAATTTTTCCGTTGTCAAGAACGATAATCCGGTTCATGTGGTGCAGGGTGGAAAGGCGGTGGGCGACGGCGATGACGGTTTTGTCCTTAATCAGGTTTTGCAGGGCTTTTTCAATCAGGGATTCAGACTGGCTGTCAAGTGCGGAGGTTGCTTCGTCCAGAATGAGCACGGGCGCGTTTTGCAAAATGGCGCGGGCAATCGCAATACGCTGCCTTTCGCCGCCGGAAAGCAAAATGCCGCGTTCGCCGACGACGCTGTCGTATCCTTGGGGAAGTTTCATAATCGTATCGTGAATGCAGGCGAGACGGGCAGCATTGCGGATTTGTCCGGTTGTGGCTTTGGGGTTGGCGATACGCAGGTTTTCAGTTATGGAACGGTTGAACAGCGATGTGTCCTGCGGAACGACGGCGACGTTCTGATGCAGGGAGCGGAGCTTCAAATCCCGAATGTCGGTGTGGTTAATGAGGATTTTGCCGGCGGTAACGTCATAGGAGCGCAGGAGCAGGTTGACGAGGGTGGATTTGCCGGAGCCTGAATGTCCGACGAGGCCGATTTTCTGTCCGGGTTCTATTTTCAGGTTAAGGTTTTGGAATACGGGGCGGTTTTTGACATAGGAGAAACTGACGTTTTGGAATGTGATTGACGCTTTTGAAGCGTGCAGGGTTTTGGCGTTTTCTTTTTCGGAAATGTCCGGCGGCAGGTTTATGATGTCAAAATTGGCTTTCAGGCTGCCGAACAGGTTGGCGCTGAACTGGCTGAAATTATTAATCAACATAATTGAGAGCACCATGCCGGAAAGCGTGGTATAGACATAGAAAAGGTTATCAAGCGCGATATTGTCGCGTTTGGCAAAAAAGAGGATGAGAAGGATACTGACGCTCAGGAATACCGTATCTGCGGCATGAAAGGCAAAACGGGAAAAAGTCTGGTATTTTCCCTGTGCGGCGTGCAGGCGGTATGCCTGTTTGAGATGTTTGTAGAAATACAGCTGTTCGGTAAAGAATGAACCGGAATATTTGACAAGACCGGCGTTGGCAATGCTGTCTACCAGTATGCCGCTGGCTTTGTTTTCGGCTTTTGTTCTGTCGTTACTGAGGGTGAAGAAGCGGCGGTTGACCTTATAAACGGCAAAGAAGTACGGGATGTTTAGCGCCAGCAGGGAAAGGCTTAATGCCGGACTGAACGCGGCGATAATGGCAAACGATACAATCAGCGTGCAGAGCGGGCGTACCAGCATATAACAGGTGTTCGTGAATGCAGAAACCAGTCCGCGGGCAAAACCGTTTACCGCGGCGGATATCCGACCGCTCATTTCGTCGTCAAAATAACGGACGGAGTGGGCATGCACACTGGCGAAAATGTCGGCTATCAGATAGGAAATAAAAGTATGGGAAAAGGCCTCTTTGATATAGGAGGCGAAGAAGCCGTTAATGAGGGCGCGCAACAGATAGTAAGCGACAATCGTTTGCATAATTATCAGGCAATTTTGCAATGCCTGCATTTTATCTTCGATTTCAAAACAGCCGACGAGACGGCTGACAATCCACCCCTCCAACGGGAGGATAATGCAGGTGAGGAGGAATGCCAGACAAAAAAGAATAAACAGTTTGCGGCATTTTTTAAGATTTTTTAAGATAAGTCGGGTAATAGTCATTAGTAATATCTTATAATAGTTTGTTTTGCTGTCGGCCAAGAGCGGCTTAGTGCGGCGAAAATAGCACAAAAATAGTTTTTTGTCAATATTTAAATTAAGGCAGTGTGATGAAGAAAATTTGGTTGTTTTTAGGAATTGCGGTGATTTTCGGGGCGGCGGTGTGGTTTTTTGCGGCCGGGTATGATTATAAAAAGATTGTTTTTGTCCTGCCGTCTTCGGAGAGGGCGTCGTCGCCGTACTATTATAAAAAAGACGGCGATTTCTTTTTGGCGCAGGATTTGCGCAAAGGTTTGGAAAAGCTCGGTTATACGGTGGAATACCGGTTTCGCGAAGATTATGATGATATAAAGTTGGGCAATGCCGGAAGTGTGCTTTATTTCAAGGGATATTATGATTTTAAACGGCTGCCGGGGGCGGAAGACCGGGACGACGGGCGCAAACGTATATTGTATCTTTATTATGTAGAAGGTTTGCATCAGGAGATTTTGCAGGAGGCGGATGTTGTGGCGAGCGCCTCAAAGAAATTTATCAGCGAAGTGGCGGAGCCGGCGGGGGCGCAGGCGGTTTATGTGCCGCAGTTTACCAACCCGGAACGGTTCAAGCCGTCGGACAAAGAAGCCGACAAGGCTTATCCGGTGCTGTTTGTCGGTTCTGACCACAGCGGGTTCGGGCGGAAAAGCGTCGACTATGCGGTTTTGGCCGGGGCGGATTTGAGCGTATTCGGGAAATTTTGGGAAAAAACGCTGCGGCCGGAGGTGCTGAAAGGCAATTTTATTGAAAACGACGATTTATACCGCTATTACGCCAATGCGGATATTGTTTTGAACGACCATCGCGACGATATGCGCTATTACGGCTTTGTTTCCAATCGTGTTTATGACGTTACCGCGTCGGGCGGGTTTGTCCTGACCGATTATCTGCCGGAGATTGAAGAAGCTTATGGCGACAGTGTGGCGACTTATAAGGATTATTACGATTTTAAGGAAAAACTGGAGTATTATCTGGCACATCCGGAAGTCCGGGCGGAAATGGCGCAGCGGGCACGGCAAATCACGCTGGAGCGTTTTACGGCGGATAAAGCGGCGCAGATTTTTGACGGCATTTTTAAAAATATCAAAAAATGAGAAAAATCTTTGGCGAAATGCTTGATTTTGCCGCGGAGCGACACTAACTAAAGTATTAGTTTTAGTTTAACTTATTTTACAGGAGCAATGTAAATGCAAGTAAAGCCTTTACGTGAAAACGTTTTAATCAAGCGTGTTGAAGAAGAAAACAAGACGGCGGGCGGCATTATCCTGCCGGATACAGCCAAAGAAAAGCCGAGCGAAGGCATTGTTATCGCCGCAGGCGAGGGGCCGAGAACCCCGGACGGCAAAACGCTGCCGATGAGCGTCAAGGCCGGCGACCATATTCTGTTCAGCAAGTGGTCGGGAACGGAAGTCAAAATTGACGGCGAGCCGCATTTGATTATCAAAGAAGGCGATATTTTGGCGATTGTTGAAAGATAAGGAAAGGATTTTGAATTATGGCTGCAAAGGATATTAAATTCGGAACAGACGCACGGGCGAAAATGCTCAGAGGCGTAGAAGTACTGGCAAAAACAGTCAAGGTAACGCTGGGGCCGAAAGGGCGCAACGTTATGCTGGACAAGTCTTACGGTGCACCGAAGATTACCAAGGACGGCGTTTCGGTTGCCAAAGAAGTCGTTTTGAGCGACAAGTTTGAAAATATGGGCGCCCAGCTGGTCAAGGAAGTTGCACAAAAAACGGCGGACAAGGCCGGAGACGGTACGACAACAGCGACGGTTCTGGCCGAGGCTATCATTAAAGAAGGCTGTAAGGCGGTTGCTGCGGGTATGAACCCGATGGATTTGAAACGCGGCATTGATATGGCAGTAGAAGCTGTGGTTGAAGATGTCAAGTCCCGTTCCAAAGAAATCAAAACCTCGGAAGAAATTGCCCAGGTCGGCACGATTTCCGCCAACGGCGATACGAGCATCGGCGAATATCTGGCGCGCGCGATGGAAAAAGTCGGCAATGACGGCGTGATTACGGTTGAAGACGCCAAAGGGCTGGAAACCGAACTGGATGTTGTTGAAGGCATGCAGTTTGACCGTGGTTATTTGTCACCGTATTTTGTAACCGATGCGGACAAGATGACGGCCGAATACGAAGCGCCGTACGTTTTGCTCTATGACCAAAAAATTTCAAACCTACAGGCCATTCTGCCGGTATTGGAAGCTGTTTTGCAGTCCGGCCGCGCATTGCTTATCGTAGCGGAAGATATTGACGGCGAAGCTTTGGCGACGCTGGTTGTCAATCGTATCAGAAGCGGCCTGAAAGTCTGCGCGGTTAAGGCTCCGGGCTTTGGCGACAGAAGAAAGGCTATTTTGCAGGATTTGGCAATCCTGACCGGCGGACAGGTTATTTCCGAAGAGCTGGGTATGAAACTTGAGAATACGACAGTTGATATGCTGGGTACGGCCAAGAGGGTTGTCGTTACCAAAGATGATACGACGATTATTGACGGTGCCGGCGACAAAGCGGCGATTGAAGCACGCAAGACGCAGATTAAAAAAGAAATCGAAAAGACGACTTCCGATTATGACCGCGAGAAGCTGCAGGAACGTCTGGGCAAGTTGTCCGGCGGGGTTGCCGTGCTGAAAGTCGGCGGTTCGTCCGAAGTTGAAGTCAAGGAAAAGAAAGACCGTATTGACGACGCGTTGAATGCTACGCGCGCCGCGGTCAAGGAAGGCGTCGTTGCCGGCGGCGGCACGGCTCTGCTGTATGCGACCAAGGCTTTGGAAAAGGTTCAGCCGTCCAATCAGGATCAGCGCGTCGGCGTGGATATCATTCGCCGCGCTTTGCAGGCTCCTATCCGTCAGATTGCCGAAAATGCCGGTGTTGACGGGGCTGTTGTTGCCGGAAAGCTGCTGGAAGGTACGGATTATAACTACGGTTATAATGCGGCGGCCGACGAATATACCGATATGATTAAAGCCGGTATCGTTGACCCGACCAAAGTGGTCAGAACGGCGTTGCAGGATGCGGCTTCGGTTGCCAGCCTGCTGATTACGACGGAAGCTATGGTTACGGAACTTCCCGAACCCAAAGAATGCAGCTGCGGCGGGCACGGCGGAATGCCGGGCGGCGCGGGCGCTATGGGCTTCTAACTGGGCAGGACAGGTGCCGCAGGTTTTTAACCGGGCATACTACCAAGCGGAACAGAGAAACAGCCGGAATATTTCCGGCTGTTTTTTTGTGGTGCGCAATGGAGGATGGCAGACGGGGATTTTTATGAAAAGCGGGGCGGGATTTTTGGTGCCGGTAAACCGAATGTTAATGATTTTTTCTTTATAATTAAAATAACGGTTATGTAAGCTGCCTGCAAGACAGCGTTTTTGCAGGCTGAACATAAAAGAGCGGTTTTATAAACAATGTGTAAGACAACGGTTTTATCAATAAGGTATAAAAATATGAGACTAAGTACGCGTATATTCGGTTTGGGCTTATTGGCAATGGCGTTTTTATGTGCAGCCGGCAGCGCTGAGGCTGCTTCTTTTGCCGACTATGTGTATCAGAATGCCAAAACAGGCAATATTGCGGGAATTAAGAATTATTTGCGCAGAGGATACAGTATTGACGCAGTCAGTCCCAATGGCTATACGGCGTTATGTTTTGCCGTTGATAATAATGATTACAGGGCTTACAGCCGGATACGTAATTTAGGGGCGGACGAAACACACAGTTGTATGCGTCGCGTCAATCCCGATAATGCGGCAGATTTGGCGCAAAGATATGATGCCGTTGCTGCAAATTCAGGACGGACAGCGTTTGCAGGCGGTTCGGACGATACGATGAAATATGTTGCAGCCGGGGCAGCGGTAGCAGGAGCGGCTACAGCGGTGGCTTTGTGGGCTGATGATGACGGGGGGAGTTCTTCCGGCGGGGGAAATCCCTGCGGTACGGGGGAAGAGTTTGTAGACGGGGAATGCCGGCCGATAGAATGTCCGGAAGGCAGCCATCTGGTGGGCAACGAATGTGTGGTAGACGGAGAGTGCCCGACGGGACAGAAGATGGTAGACGGCCAGTGCGTGCCGATAGTTTGTCCGCCGGATACCCATTTGCAGGGAAATTTGTGCATTGCGGACGGCAGTATTTTTAAAGAAAATAATTCTGATGAAGATTTGTACGGTATTTATTCGGAAGAAGAGGACGTATTTAACCTGTATTCTTCGCCCACATATCCTGATGATGAAGCGTCGATTGTTTTGAAGAACAAGGGCAATGGGAATGTGTACGGCGTTTATGGTTTTGGCAACGTATATAACTCTTATGTTATCGGCGAGTATGAAGGCAAACAAAATCCCAAAAAAGAAGGAACGGGAAACATAACCATTACCGATGAAGGCAGTGGTTCCGTCTATGGCGTATTTTCCAGGGTGGATGATGTAATGTAACTGAATTAAAAGAAGGGTATAATGCGCGGGCTTTTTATCAGGGAACGGCTATTGGCAATATTGACATCACGCATACCGGCGGCGGCAGCACTTTCGGCATATTCGGCGATGTCCGCGCTTATAATGCACGGGCTGATTACGGCGGGAATGCATACGGTTCCATTACCATACGCGGTGACGGAAACATATACGGTCTCAGCGGATATTCGACGGCAACGAATGCAGTTTCGGCATTTTTGGGGCATAATGTTACAGGCGTGATTGATTTGTACAGCAAAGGAAACGGCGACGTTTACGGCATGATGATAAGCAAAGACGATATTCCGGGCGTAGGACAGCCGGATACGGGGCAGAAACTTGCCAACTGGTTTGCGTTTAACGCTTATGCTTCCGGCGGCGGAGACAACGTTGAAGGGACTATTAACATCAAAAATGAGGGAGACGGCGATGTTTATGGCATGTACGGCGGAGAACAGCTGTTTAACGCCATGTCTTACGGCGGACAGGACGAAGAGGGAAATCCGGACGGCAAAGCCAAGGGAACGATAAACATAGCCAATTACGGCAACGGAAACGTTTACGGAATGTATACGCCGGAGGCTTATGACGGAGCTGAAGGCGAACAGCAGCCGATTATTGCCAACAACTCGGATAACGGTGCCCAGTCAGTGATTAATCTGGTTAATACCGGCAGCGGTGTGACGACCGGATTGCGCGGCGGGCAAAGGAGCCATATTGAAAATACGGGAGAAATCAATATAAACAATCTGGGCGACGGAACGGCAGTCGGCATATACGGCGGCGCCGGGTCCAGCATTCTCAACCGCGGAAAAATCAACATATATCGTCAGGCGCATACCGATGCGGAAGACGGAACGGTACATAATCCCGACGGCGCTACGGGCGGGACGGCGTACGGTATTTATGCCGAAAGCGGCGCGCAAGTGATTAACAGCGGCGACATAACAATCACGGGTGCCGAAAAAGGGACGGGCATTTATCTGGAAAAAGGCGCTTCGCTTGAAAATACGGGCAACATCAGCTTTAACGGCACATCGGATGCCATTGTCGAAGACGGTTCCGCAGTAGATATTTATGGAGAAGGTACCAACAGGGCGTCTGTTGATTTGAACGATATGGGCGGCGAGATAATTCTGGGGCAGGGCGGACGCTTTTTTGCCGATGCGTTGTCCGGAGATATGAGCGTTTCGGAAAAAACGGTTATGGGCAGTTTTGGCGATGAATACGTTTTGTCCGGTTCGCTGCAGGCGGAAAATATAAATGATTTGAACTTGAAATCTAAATCGGCGATGTTTGAAGCGAACTCGCAGAAGAATGAGAACGGCGGATATGACGTTGTCCTGAATCGGAAGGATTTTGACGAACTTTTAACTGACGGCGAAATGGCGGAGCTTCTGGAAAACAATTATGCCGATGAAAACGGAAGCGCTATTTTTGACAGTTTGAAACAAGCAGGGACGAAAGCGGATTTGCAGGGAGCATCGGACAATCTTTTCGGCAAAGACGTGCTGCCGAATTTCCGCCGCGAAGACGCTTTGGTTTATCGGAGCCTGAGCAGGCAGTTTAATGACAATCTGTTTAACCGTCCTGATGAAAATTATATCGGCGGCTATAAACATATTGACATTTCGACGGATTCCGACGGAACGCTGGAAGGCAGCGACGGCGAGGTTCATGCGGCATACGGCATGCTGAAAGGACAGGCAGGCAATGGGCTGGTATACGGAATGGGAGCGAGCATTGCCAATTTGAAAAGCGATTATGATAACGGTTCCAGCCGCAAGAGCAATATTTTTGGCCTTTGGATGCCGCTGGGATATGACTTCGGCAACGGAACCCGCTGGTATTCCAAGCTGTATGCGGGGTATGCCGACGGTTCGTATGACCGCCTGACAGCGCTGGGCAAATTTTCTTCCGACTTTACGGAATATCAGTACGGTTTGAGCAATGAAGTCCGGCACAGCATGAATCTGGGATACGGGTTTACGTTTGAACCGTTGGCAGAATTGAATTTCCTGGGCATTTATCAGGACGGATACGATGAGGGCAATGCCGAAGGTGCCTTGCATTCCGACAGCGGGAACGCTCTGTCGCTGGAAGGCGGGCTGGGCGCGTATCTGACCAAGGAAATCAAGTTTTCCGAAGACAGCCGTCTGGGAATTCAAATCGGAGGCGTTTATTATGTCGAGTTTATGGATCCGGATGACGGAACAGATATCTCGCTGAACGGGCTTAACGGCAAGTATAAACTCCGCAATGTTTCTGATGACAACAGGACGGTCTTTTCCGCACGGGTCAACTATAATTACAAAGATATCATGCTTTACGGCAATATTGAACAGGAAGTCGGAGGCAGTGACGCTTTGTTGATTGATGCAGGTATGCAGTACAAATTTTAATTAGAGCTTGTATCTTTAAATAAAAAGTTGTATTTAATCTGCACAGGTTGACGTTAAGGAGTATCCAGATGGAAAAAATCAAATTGTATATAAGGCGGGGAAAGGGCATCGGGCTTTTGTTCCTGTTGGCCTCTGCCGTTTTGGCAACGATGTTTTTGATGATTTCGCTGAAAAGCGCCTATACGGAAATAAAGCCAGAGGTGGTGCTGGTGGCGAATGAATTTCTGCCGATTACGGTCAAGGGCGGAAAAATCGTCGAACCTGCCAATGCGTATAAACGCATTGAGCTTGATTTTGGCGGCAAAGGAGAAAAAAAGGATTTGTTTCCGGTAGTTCTGGATACAAGAAATGAGGTTTCTTCGGTGCCGACGGAACCGCAAGGCTTATTTATTACAACCGATACGGTTTATGCCGTTACGGCAGACCAAATCCGCCGGTTAAATTTGCAGACGCAGCAGGACGGTGTTTTGACCAAGGAAAATTTTGCCGAAATAATGGACGGAGTTGTCGGTTACGTTTCTTCTTTTGCAGCTATGATTTTAGTGGCGATGTACTTCTTGACGCTGCTCTTGAAAACATGGCTGGCGGCACTTCTCGGCCGGGTTGCTCTTAAAGTGATGAAAAAGCCGGAAATGCTTAATATGAGCGGATTAATGCGCCTGAGCGCGATGACGGCCGCGGTGACGGAGTTGGGGGCATACTTTGTCGGGACGGGATTTGGCCTGACCGGTTGGCATACGTTTATCATAATAGTGGCAGTTGTCTTGCTTGTTTTATATAAGATGCAGCCAGAGGACAGCAAAAATGACAGTATCCTGCCTGGGGAATAGACTGTCGGCACTGCTACGGAGGATATTTAAGTTTTCTATTCTTTTATGATGTGGTCAAAACGTCTTTTTGCCTTGATTATACGCCGGGCTATGGTTTAGAATTCAGCTAAAAGTAAGTTTAAGCAGGGGTACTTCCATGAATTTGCGGCCGTTTTGTTTGTTGTTGGGCTTTGTGCTGTTGGGAACCAATCCGGTTCTGGCCGGTTATACCTATAAGGAAGACGATACACGTTTGGTGAACGGCGTTTTATATGACATTAACGGCGATCCGGTAACCGGAACATACGAAGTTTTTTATGAAAACAATATTCGCAAAAGCCTGATGCCTTACGTGAACGGGATATTAAACGGCGTAGGTTCCCTATATAACGAGAAAGGCGTAAAAGAAGCGGATATGCCGTTTGTTGACGGCAAAGCGGAAGGGATTGCTCTGGTATATTATGAAGACGGGCGTCTGAAAGAGAAAATTCCGTATCGGAACGGAAAGATAAACGGTGTGATGCGGACTTTTTTTGAGAATGGCAATGTCAAAGAAAGGATATCGTATGACGCTGACGTTCGCAGCGGTCCGGCTAAATCTTATTACGAAGACGGCAGTTTGAAGGAAGTTTATGCTTATGCCGACGGGAAGAAAGAGGGGGCTGCCACGGTTTATTTTTATGACGGCAGTGTTGCCGAGGAGTTGCGGTACAGCGGAGATATTATCGTCGGCGAAAGGAACGTTTATTATAAAAGCGGCAATTTGAAGTCGCGTATCCTTTATGAATTCGGCCGGAAAAACGGCAATATGCAAAATTATTACGAAGATGGCAAGCTGGCGGCGGTTATTCCGTATAAAGATGACAAAATAGAGGGGGAAGGCGCTTTTTATAAAGAAGACGGAACGCTTGACCTGACGGTAAATTATAAAGACAGCATCCGGGACGGAGCCGCGAAGGCCTATTATCCTGACGGCAAAGTCAAACTGGCGGTCAATTATCAGAATGATTTGAAGAACGGAACCGAAACCGAGTATTTTGAGAGCGGAGCAGTTAAGACGGAAATGCCTTATGTGGACGGGATAGTCAACGGTGTCGGCCGAGAATATTATGAGACGTCGGGGCTCAAAATGGAAATGACGTATGTTGATGCAGTTGCCAACGGAACGGCCAAATTTTATGACCAGGACGGTAAACTTTCGGCTGAGGCGAATTATAAGGACGGGAAAAAAGACGGGACGCAGAAGGATTATGATAAAAACGGCCGTCTTGTTGCCGAGAGCAATTATGTAAAAGATGTGCTTGACGGCGAATACAAGGAATTTTATGAAGACGGCAAAATTAAGTCTACGGCGAGTTATGCGAACGGCATTTTGGAAGGACTTACGCTGGTATATGATACGGCAGGCAATCTGTCGTATGAAATTCCGTATGTCAATAACCGCAAAGAAGGTAAAGTTAAACGATACTATCCGGGTGGCGAACTGATGGGCGAAGTTACGTATGAAAAAGGCAAAAAACACGGTATGCTTGATGCGTATAACGAAGACGGCACGCTGATGGCGAAAGTCCTGTTTAATAAAGATGAGGCGATTAAAGGATACAGCCTTAACCATGGCAAAGATCCGGTTTTGATGTCTGAGGAAGAATTGAAACTGATTAATGAAGCATATTAATTTTTATGGTGAATTTCGTTACAGGTTCGATGTTATGAAATATCTCTGAAAATGTGAGAGAAAAGCTGAAGGTTAAGAGATACGCTTGGAAGGGAAATGGCGGCATATTTGCTTTTGAATATCAGAAAAGGCACCTTTTAGGTGCCTTTTTGCTGATTGCGGGGATTTAAAATTACAGTCTGCGGCCAAGAATTTTTATTTCAAACC
>ERZ780177.3663-NODE-3663-length-11295-cov-2.711566_pt1 | contig 11295 bp, 4 predicted proteins | sample MGYA00510973_ERZ780177 | MGnify/ENA primary metagenome ERZ780177 (study PRJEB29588, sample SAMEA2144396) | human gut metagenome | biome: human gut; feature: human-associated habitat; material: faeces | place: Denmark | collected 2008/2010 ...
CCATCCGCTCGGCCCGTTCAAGGACAGCGGCCAACCGCTGATAGGGAAGGAACTTCCGGGCGGAATGAAACGCGGACAGAATATCGACCCGGACGTTTTCACCGACCCCGTGAGCGGCAAGACTTATTTGTACTGGGGCAACTATTACATGGCAGTGTGTGAACTGAACGATGACATGGTATCCGTCAAACCGAACACCACGAAGATACTCATCGACAACGACCGGCATTACAGTGAAGCGCCTTACGTCTTTTACCGTGACGGATACTATTATTTCACATGGTCTAAAAACGACACGCGGAGCGCGGACTACGAAGTCCGTTACGTGCGTTCCAAGTCCCCCGTCGGCCCGATCGACCCGTCGGAAAGCCGGATGGTAGTCTGCAAAAAGCCCGACCAGGGCATTTATGCCACAGGCCACCAATCCTTCCTGCAAGTGCCCGGCACGGACGAATGGTACATCGTCTACCACCGCTTCAAGTTCCCCGACGGCATCACGATGGGGCGTGAAGCGGGTTATCACCGCGAAGTCTGCATGGACCGCGTGTTTTTCAATGAAGACGGCACAATAAAACAAGTCGTTCCAAGTCTATAATAAAGAGCATATCATATACATTTATAAACAAAATCGACATACGATGAAACGAATATTATTGGGTATATTAGGCGTATGCGCATGCCATGCCTACGCACAAACATTCAAGGAGTGGCAAGACCCTGAGATCAATGCCGTCAACCGTGCCCCCATGCACACCGACTTTTTTGCCTATGAAAGTACGGAACTGGCGGCAAAAGGAATGAAAGAACTGTCCGGAAACTTCATGAGCCTGAACGGGAACTGGAAATTCAACTGGGTGGAACATGCCGACGCACGTCCGGAAGGCTTCTGGAAGACGGATTTCAACGACAAAGGCTGGGTGGATTTCCCGGTTCCGGGCGTGTGGGAACTGAACGGTTATGATGTCCCGGTATACGCAGGAGTGGATTTCGGATGGAAAGGCTACGAAGGGCGCACGTTCAAGAAGCCGCCCCATGTCCCGACGGAAAACAACCACGTAGGTTCCTACCGTCGTGAAGTGGTGATTCCTTCAGACTGGAAAGGGAAAGACATCATCGCCCATTTCGGTGCCGTGTCTTCCAACATGTACCTATGGGTCAACGGAAAGTTTGTGGGTTACAGCGAGGACAGCAAAATGGAGGCGGAGTTCGACCTGACCCCTTATCTGAAACCTGGGCAAAAGAACCTGATAGCCTTCCAAGTGTTCCGTTGGTGCGACGGCAGCTACTTGGAGGATCAGGATTTCTTCCGTTACAGCGGCGTATCACGCGACTGCTACCTCTACGTGCGCCACGCCAAGCGGATAGAAGACCTTCGGGTCACTCCCGACTTGGACGACCGGTATCAGGACGGGACACTGGAAGTCCGTATGGATGTAAAGGGCAAGGCCCGCATTACACTCGAATTACTCGATGCACGCGGGGAAACCGTCTGCATGAAAGAAGTCCGCGAAACGGGAACCCCATCCGTCATCATGCCGGTGAAGAACCCGCATAAATGGACGGCAGAGACGCCCTACCTCTACACCCTCAGGGCTACACTGAAAGACGGAAACGCCATCCGCGAAGTCATACCCGTAAAAGTGGGATTCCGGAAAATCGAAATCAAGGACAGCCAACTTTTGGTAAATGGGCAGCCCGTGCTCATCAAAGGAGTAAACCGTCATGAGATGGATCCCGACGGAGGCTCGTATGTCACCCGCGAGAGGATGCTCCAAGACATACAACTCATGAAGAAATTCAATGTCAATGCCGTGCGCACCTGCCACTATCCGGACGATCCGTATTGGTATGAACTGTGCGACCGTTACGGCCTTTACATCGTGGCCGAAGCCAATCTCGAAAGCCACGGCATGGGTTTCAAGGAAAAGTCGTTGGCCAAGGACCCGGCTTACAAGAAAGCGCATTTGGAACGCAACCAACGCAACGTGCAGTGCAACTTCAACCATCCGAGCATCATCCTGTGGTCGATGGGCAACGAGTGTGGCGACGGCTCGAACTTCGAGGCCTGTTACGACTGGATTAAACAGGAAGACCCCAGCCGCTTCGTCCACTTTGAACAAGCTTACGACACCGGTTCCAATACCGATGTCTACTGTCCGATGTATCCCACTTACTCCCGTTGCATCAAGTATTGCGAGGACGACAACAAACAGAAACCCTTCATCATGTGCGAATATGCCCATGCCATGGGGAACGCTTTGGGCGACTTCAACATTTATTGGGACTTAATCCGGAAGTATCCCAAGTTCCAAGGCGGCTTCATCTGGGACTGGGTGGACCAGTCGCCGAGATGGACCGGTCGCAACGGGGAAATGATATACGGTTACGACGGGGACTTCGACGATTATAAGACCAAGGACGACAATTACATGGTCAACGGCTTGTTCGGTCCCGACCGTGTACCGAACCCGCACAGCTACGAAGTGAGATACTTCTACCAGAACATCTGGACCACGCCCGGAGATTTGTCGAAAGGCGAAATCAAGGTATACAACGAGAATTTCTTCCGCGACCTTTCGGCATACGTCATGGAGTGGGAAACACTGAAAGACGGAAAAGTCATGCGCAGCGGAACGGTGGAACGGATAGATTGCCAACCGCAACAAACCGCCACGATGACCTTGGACTGGGGCGGAACTGACGGGGAAGGCGAATGGTTGCTCAACGTGAGATACCTGCAACGGGAAAGAGAAGGCATCATTCCGGCGCGTCACGTGGTGGCCAAGGCACAAATCGAACTCCGGCCCTATCAGGCACCGGACATGGTTTTGAAGAACGAAAGCGTGCGTTACATTCCGGATGTCGTCCCGCAAGTCAACGACCGTAATCTGGCCCATCTGATTATCACGGGAGAGAACTTCCGGGTACGTTTCAACAAGATGACCGGATACATGGAACGCTATGCCGTGAACCGGACGGAGTTCATCCGGAAAGGCGGTGCGCTGACACCAAATTTCTGGCGCGCCCCGACCGACAATGATTACGGTGCCAAACTCCAACACAAATATGCGGCTTGGAAAAATCCCGACCTGCGTCTCACGTCTTTAAAACACGAAACGAAAGAAGGACAGGTCATCGTGTCGGCGGAATACGACATGAGGAGTGTGTCGGCCAAGCTTTACCTGACCTATACCATCAACAACCGAGGAGCCGTAAAGGTCAACCAAAAGATGGTGGCCGACAAGGGGAAAAAGGCATCCGACATGTTCCGCTTCGGCATGCAACTGGTCATGCCCAAGGATTTTGAATACATTTCTTACTACGGACGCGGGCCGGTGGAGAATTACAGCAACCGCAACCACAGCACAGACCTCGACATTTATCACCAGACCGTAGACGAACAGTTCTATCCCTACATCCGTCCGCAAGAGACGGGCACGAAAACAGACATCCGTTGGTGGAAAGTCCTCGACGTGAAAGGCACGGGGTTGCAGTTCGTGGCCGATGCCCCGTTCTCGGCTTCCTCCCTGCACTACACCATCGAATCGTTGGACGAAGGACCGGTGAAGAAACAGGGACATTCGCAGGAAGTGGAAAAGGCAGACCTGACCAACGTTCTGATAGACAAGGCACAGATGGGACTGGCTTGTATCGACAGTTGGGGGGCCATGCCCGAACCGGAATTCCGCCTGCCGTATGAAGATTATGAGTTCACCTTCATCATGACCCCTGTTTCTCACAATTACCCATTATATTGACCGAAGATATGAATATCCTGAAACCTTTTATGGCACTTTGCCTCATGCAGGCTTTGCCATGTACCGTACGGGCGGCACAACCCGATTCCGTTTATGTCTTCCCTTATCCCACGACCAACGACCACGGGCGGCGCGGCATGCAGTTCGTCTGGAGCGCGGACGGGAAGCACTGGCAGGACGTGGCGGAAGGAATGGTCTTTATGCGGTGCGACTTCGGTGCTTGGAAATACATGTACAAGCCGCGTCTGATACAAGACCGGCAGGACGGAAGGTTGCACTGTTTCTGGGACTTGGACCCGGAAGGCAGCGCGATAGGCTATGCTTCATCCGCTGACCTGATAAAATGGACGCCCCAAGAATACTTCATGGCCACGGAGCAAGGAAAGTTCGCCGTGAAAGACGGGCGTATGCCGGTGGCTGACACGGTACAAATCGGTGACAAGACGATTGCGGGGTATGCCCTGAAAGTATCCTACGGCATATTGGAAGGCATGGAACGCCATGGCATATACCGTTCCGCCCTCAATGCGCTGAGGGGCGAACGTGCCGAGCACGACGCGGCCCGGTTTGCCGGACTGCAAACGGTCAATGCACGGATTACCGTGGACGAAGGCCGGGCGAAACCCATCAGTGAGAACCTGATTGGCGTGTTCTTTGAAGACTTGAATTACGCAGCCGACGGCGGACTGTATGCCGAACTGGTGCAGAACCGGGATTTCGAGTACTCCGAAGCCGACGGCAACAAGGACCGGAACTGGAACAGCCGCTACGCGTGGAGCGTGGAGGGCGAGGGCATGGCATTCGACGTGTCCACGGATCAGCCCGTCCATCCCAACAATCCCCATTACGCTGTGCTCGACGTGGCGCAGCCCGGCGGCGGCTTCACGAATACGGGATTCGACGGCATCGCAGTGAAAGAAGGCGAGAAGTACGACTTTTCGCTTTTCACCCGTACACCGGACGGCAAGGGAGGCGGAAAGGCCGTGGTACGTCTGGTCGACCCACAGGGAAAGACCGTGGCCAAGACCACCGTCAAGTTGTCCTCCAAAACATGGAAGAAACGGGAAGCCGTGTTGAAAGCCACGGCCACCGTGGCACAGGCCCGGCTCGTCATCATCCCGCAGTCTGCCGGACGGTATGCCCTCGACATGATTTCACTGTTCCCACAAAAGACGTTCAAGGAACGGAAGAACGGGCTTCGCGCCGACTTGGCTCAGGCCATTGCCGACATCCGTCCGCGTTTCGTCCGCTTCCCCGGCGGATGTCTGGCCCACGGGGACGGGGTGGACAACATCTATCATTGGAAAGAGACCATCGGCCCGTTGGAAGCCCGAAAACCGGCGGCCAACATCTGGCGTTACCACCAGACGCGCGGCTTGGGCTACTTCGAGTATTTCCAGTTTTGCGAGGACATCGGTGCCGAACCGCTGCCGGTCGTGGCCGCAGGCGTGCCCTGCCAAAATTCCGGCATCGGAGGCCCGAGCCATCATTCCAAGGACTTCGTGACGGCCAACGGCCAACAGGGCGGCATCCCGATGGAGGAGATGGGGCAGTACATACAGGACGTACTCGACCTGATTGAATATGCCAACGGCGATGCCAAAACCACACGGTGGGGACGCGAACGGGCCAAGGCCGGGCATCCCGAACCGTTCAACCTGAAATACATCGGACTGGGCAACGAAGACCTCATCAGCCGCGTGTTCACGGAACGGTTTACGATGATTTATGAAGCCGTCCGGGCCAAATATCCCGACATCGTGGTCATCGGCACGACGGGACCGTCCTGCGAAGGAACAGACTACGAAGAAGGATGGGCTTTGGCCGACCGCTTGAAACTGCCCATGGTGGACGAGCATAATTACAACACGCCGGGATGGTATATCAACCATCAGGATTATTACGACCACTACGACCGCAGCAAATCCAAAGTCTATCTGGGGGAATATGCCGCCCATGCCCCGGGACGGGTCAATAACATGGAAACCGCCCTGTCTACGGCCTTGTACCTTACGTCTATCGAGCGTAACGGAGACGTGGTGAGCATGGCCTCCTACGCTCCGCTTCTGGCTAAAGAAGGGCGCACGCAATGGACACCCGACTTGATATACTTTAACAATACGGACGTAAGACTCACTACGGACTATTACGTACAACAGTTATTCGGCCAGAACTCCGGAAGCGAATACTTTCCTTCCATAGTCTTGTTGGACCGCAAGGAGAAAAACGTGAGAAACCGCGTGGGCGTTTCCATGGTGAAAGACGGCGAAAGCGGCGACCTTATCGTGAAATTGGTGAACCTGCTCCCGGTGGCGGTCAAGGCGGATGTGGAAATCCCGTCGCTGGCCGGACATCAAGCCGTAGGGCAGAAGACCATCCTTTCGGGCCGCCCGTCCGACACGAATGCCGTACCGGTAGAAAGCGCAATGGAAATAGGGGAGAAGTTCCCCTATGAAATGCCGGCCTATTCCTTCACGGTTATCAGGATAAAACGCGAATGTAAGTAGAAGTCTTGATAACAAAAGGGATAAGACAGAAGAACAAAAGAACAGAATATTTTGGCTTGCACAGCCTTTTGTCCTTTTGTTCTTCTGTCTCATTTTATCGTTTTGTCAATCTGTCAATCCCACCCTTACGAGAATTGCGTATTTGTCCTTTGGCCCGAAGCCGGAAATAAATAAGGCATTCTCGCGAGGGCGGGATTTTAACTTGCTGTAAGCATAGACTTGTTTTTACTTTCTTTCTGTCCGGCAGCAAGGAAATAGATGCGGAAGGAAGCGGTCGGCCTGTCAGCCGGACGCGAATATCCGGAACACTTTGATTCCGTTTTTGCGAGACGGATTTTCTTCAGATAGCGTCTGAAGCCCCCCTCAAAGGGCATTTTCCTGCCTCTTTCAGCCTCCGGATTCCCCTTTCGGAAGAGTTTGGGCGCACAACGTGCTGAGAATGAAAAATCGCTTTCAGCCGAACGATTTACCGTTCGGCTGAGAAAAAAGCACGAATATGCAGGATTTATGCCATAATATTGTATTTATACCGTATAAATATACAGAAAAAAGACCTGAAAAGCCCTTTTTCTCTTATTCTTGAAATACGGGAATTCCGGAAAAACTGTCTTTTTGACAGCTTAAAGTCCTCTAAAACGTACAAATGTAAGTCCCTCCAAACACTTCACCCATATCTGAAGTATTCCTTTTGCAACTGCGTCTTAATATCCTTGCGTGCCAATAAGATATGCTGTTCCACCGTACGCTTTGAAACAGACAGTTCACGGGCGACCTCGGAAGGGGTGAGGTTTTCAAAAAAGGACAGGCAATACGCCTTGCGCCGCTTTTCCGGCAGGGCAAACACCAAACGGTCGAACATCAGTTTCAATTCCTTGAAAGATACTTTTTCCTCCGTCGTGTCTTGCAAGGTCTCCTGCGTGTAAAACAGTTCGCCCCACACGTCATTTTCCTTGCGGTATCTTCGTTGGCGATCGGCCATCAGGTTACGTGCCACCTTGTAAGCCAAGGACACCACAGCCTCCGGACTTATGAAATCCTTATGCTTCCACAGTCTCTCAAACACATCCTGCACCACATCTTCCGCCTCGTCGGGGCGATCGATGCGGGATGCGATATAATGCTTCAAAGCTTCCTTTTGCCGTACGTAACACGCGGCCAGTCCTTTTTCGTCGTTTTTTGCTTCCATGGCACATCGTTTGATTTCTACCACAAAAGTAGCCTAACGGCAGGCGACGGAATGGGATGATTTCAGCCGATTGTTACGTCATTTTGCGCCTTTCCTTCTTTTTCCCTGAACTGTGTCGGTGTCATGCCGAACTCTTCCTTGAAATGCAGGTTGAAATACTTGATGGTGTTGAATCCCGTGAGGTCCGCTATTTCGTTCACGCTGCATGTGGTGGCCTTCAGCAACTGGGCTGCCCGTTTCAACCGGATGGAACGGATGAACTGCAAGGGCGTGACGTTGACAATGGCCTGCATTTTGCGGTTCAACTGGGTCTTGCTCATCCCCACGTCCAAGCTCAGGTCGCCCACGGAATATTCCGGATTGCTGATGTTTTTCTTGACGGATTCCAAGGCTTTCTCCATCAGCTTCTCGTCTATCGAAGTCGTGGTGATGGCCTCGAAAGACACGTCGATGGACTTGCGGAACATCTTTTGCCGCCGTTCTTTCTGCTCGATGAGTTGGCGGATGCGCACTTGCAGCATTTCCCAGTTGAACGGTTTCGAGATATAAGAATCCGCCCCTGCTTCGTATCCCCCGATGCGCGAATCATCGGAGCTGCGGGCCGTAAGCAGGATGAACGGGATATGTGAGGTCTGTATGTCGCCTTTCAGCCTGCGGCACAATTCCATGCCGTCCATGCGGGGCATCATCAGGTCGGACACAATCAAGTCCGGCAACTCCGTCCGTGCCGCCTGTTCGCCCTCCACGCCGTCGCGCGCTTCCACCACACAAAAGTCCTTTTGCAGTTGCTCCATCAGGAAATGACGGAATTCGTCGTGATCCTCCACCACCAGAATCTTCTTCCGTCCCGTCTCCGTGGGCGGCATGTCGTGGATTTCGCTCTCTTCGTCCCGGCATTCCGCCTTTTCTTCTGCCGCAGGTGCCGCCCCTCCGCCATGCAGGTCGGTCGGGATATACAGGGTGAAGGCCGTGCCTTCTCCCGTCCGGCTTTCCACCGTGACCTTTCCTTCATGCAGTTTGGCGTACTCGCGCACCAGATGGAGACCTATGCCGCTGCCTTGTCCGGCCGGTTGTCCCTCCGTGGCTGTCTGATAGAAACGGTCGAAAACGAAGGGCAAATCCTTTTCCGCAATGCCGCATCCGGTGTCTTCCACCCTGACCGCCGCATACGGCCGTCCGTCTTCCGATACCTTCTCCAGCGTGACCCGTACCTGTCCGTGCGCGGAGGTGAATTTGAAGGCATTGGAAAGCAAGTTGTTGAGCATCTTATACATCTTGTCGGAATCGTAATTCATGAAAAGACGTTCCACCTTAGGCTCGAAGGAAAGTTCTATCTCACGGCTTGCCGCCAAGTCGGTGAACTGCCTGACAGCTTCTTCCAAGAAAAAGACCATGTCGTTCATCTTCAACCTGAGACGCTCGCCCTTCATTTCCAATTTACGGAAATCGAGCAACTGGTTTACCAGATTGAGCAGACGGCGCGCATTATTGTAAATAGGTTCCAACTTCTTTTTCAACTCCGGTTCGCCCGTATCGTGGATGAGTGCCCCCAAAGGCGTAAGAATCAAGGTGAGGGGAGTGCGGAACTCATGGCTGATGTTCGTGAAGAAGCGGAACTTCATCTGGTCGAGCTCTTCGCGCTGTTTCCGTTCGTTAGCTTCTTGAGCCATCCGGATTTTGAGCTGTGCCCGCCTCCGGAACCTTCTCCACGACCAGACCATCAAACCGGCAGCCAGCACGACGTACACCGCGATGGCCCATGCCGTCGCCCAAAACGGTGGCGCAATGGTAATGGTTATTTCGGCCGGTGTCTTCCCCCAAATCTTGTCCCCGTTGGCGGTGTAGACCACGAATTTGTACTCGCCGGGCTGTAATCCGGTATAGGTGGCGCGTCCGCTCCCGTCGGCCACCACCTCGTTCCACTCCTTATCGTAATTCAGCAGTTTATACTTATAGTAAGTGTGCGAAGGGTTGACATAATTCAGGCCTGAAAATTCTATCATGACGAAATTCTCGTCGTGACGGAGCCGGATTTCCGACGTTCGGTCCACGGTCTGCGTCAGAATCACATGCCCGTTGTATGCCTCGTTTACTTTCAACGGGTTGTTGAACAGATAGAAACGGGTGAAGACGGGATGGTTGTCGCTTCGGTCGTATCGGATTTCCGAAGGATTGAAATAATTGAATCCGTGGGCTCCGCCGAAAAACAAAAGCCCGGACCGGGTTTTCAAAGCTGCATTCTCATAAAACTTGCCGCCCTGCAACCCGTCGGTTTCCCCATAGCTCACCACGGAAAATCCTTTCCCGGCAGGGTCTTCACGAGGTGCGATTTTACAAAGTCCGTTCAACGTGGAAGCCCATACCATTCCCTCGTTGTCCTCCAACAAGGCCGTGACGGCATTGTTGGGCAGTCCGTCGGACTCGGTCAGCACCGTGGCCTCCTTGTGGCGAGGGTCAAACACCAAGATGCCGTCTTCCGTCCCGAACCATTCCACGCCGTGACGGTCTTTCAGCATGCAGAAATATTTGGTGTCGGCATACCGCTGTTCTTTCAGAAAAGCCGGAATCCACACGCTGTCTTTCTGTGTGTCGTAATAGTAGATGCCGCTGTTGCCCAAAGCGGCGAACGTATGGCCGTCCACCGGATAGAAGGCATGAACCACGGCGTATGAACGGAGTTCGGGATGACGGTCGTGCAACATATAGGTAATCTTTCCCGTGGCCGGATCGAAACGTCCGACCCCGCCGGTCACACTGGCCCAATAACGGCCTTCGCTGTCTTCATACAAAGCACGGGATATGTTTTGGTTAGGGTCTTGTTCCCAATTCACCGTAGAACGGAGAAGGTTGCGGACCTGTCCGCCCTCGATGCAATAAAAACCGTGAAGGAAGGTGCCCACCCATATACGTCTGCCCTTGTCCTTAAAAACGGAAAGGCAAATGTCATTCGGTTCGGCCTTGAATACTTGCTCCATCGCACCGGTAGACGGCCGGAAACGGAAGAGGCCGAAAACGCCTCCGATAAGTACAGACCCGTCGGCGTCCTCCAGAAAGCACCGGATGCTCTCGCTGGTGACGGACGAATAGCGGTTCACGGTGTGACCGAGAGAGAACTTCTGCATGCTGGGATGGTAATAACACAAGCCTTGAAAAAGGGTGCCCACCCATATCCCCCCGTTCCGGTCGGAAAATACCGTATAAATATCGTTTTCCAATGTCCCTCCGTCGGTCAGTTCCAGTGCAGGAAGTGTGGTGAAGTCACAGATTAATTATCTTTCTATCGGAATCTCTGCGTTTATTATTTTAACTTTACTGGCTTATTCATTAGGAACAGTATGCCAGGCAGTGAATAAGAGAGAAGGACAATTGTATGGTCTGATTATTCTTGGAGTGTTTTTACTTTCAGGAGAGAAAAGCATTTATCAGTTATTCGGGCTTGATATTAAACCGATATTTGCACTGTCAACGATTCAGGTATTAGGAGCGGCATTCTTTGTAATCTTATTTACAAAAGGACATGTACGTTGTTTAAGAAGATCCATACCAGCAGCAATAATTACGGTATGCTATCTGCTTTGTGCCGGCAATGCACATATTATACCAGTTTCCGCGAAACCATTTATTCTCGCAGTTATGGCGGTATTATCAATTCTTGGCCTGGTACAGTCTATCGTAGAAAGTCCGCATAAGGAAGCATTTCCAGCAAAAAGACTTGCAACATCTGCAGGATTTTGGCTCTTATTCGTAGTAATCCTTTCTATTCCGGCAATGTTCCTCACAGCAAAGGCATTAAAGTTTATCGGAATGGGCTGTTTATCCTCTATTATGTCTTTTGGCGGCGGGG
>ERZ780177.3674-NODE-3674-length-11260-cov-3.162071_pt1 | contig 11260 bp, 17 predicted proteins | sample MGYA00510973_ERZ780177 | MGnify/ENA primary metagenome ERZ780177 (study PRJEB29588, sample SAMEA2144396) | human gut metagenome | biome: human gut; feature: human-associated habitat; material: faeces | place: Denmark | collected 2008/2010 ...
GGGGAAGTTCAGCTGGACAACCTGACACGGTATGAGTTCACCTGCCCCTGCTGTGACTTTGAAGCCCGCGGCCGCACAAATCTGGAAGACCCCGAAATCACGGTGCCCTGCAAGTGCGGCAACCCGGTCACGATGAAGTGGGACCGCAACAAGCGTATGTACCATGAATGAGGGCGGAAGCAATGACACTTGTGGGTGCCGCTGCTGGAGCCGCCGGAGGAAGAAAAGCAATGAAAGAAAAAACCATCACAGTTTCGCATGAAGTGTCACCGGAATATGGAAAATGCAGTTTCGGTGGGGACTTTTGGGGAGAAGAAGTGTGCAAGTACCACGCACTTCGTACCCAGACACACGGAAATAAGGAACCGCCGGAATACAGAAAACCCAAGTGCCTGTTGTTCAACTGCTGGCTCGAAGAACCCTACAAGAAGTGTGAAGCATGCAGAAAAGCGTGCAGAGAGGAGAACGAAAAGTGAAAGCTGTCCTTATCAGCATCAAGCCCAAGTGGTGTGACCTGATCCGGCGGGGGCGTAAGACGGTTGAGGTCCGCAAGACCTGCCCGAAGCTGGAAGTGCCGTTCAAGGTTTATATCTATGAGACCATGGATGGCGGTCGTGGTAGCGGCCTTGTTTTCGGCGAGTTCGTCTGCAACGGCTTTGATGTGTTCAGGCCGATCGGCAAGGGCATCAGCATCAAGCGTTTCCCGGCGCTGTACGAAAGCTGCCTGACCCTTGATGAAATCGTGAAGTATGCGCAGGGTGAGCCGGTATATGGCTGGCAGATCTCTCAGCTGAAGCTCTACGAGGAGCCGCTCAAGCTGGAGGATTTCTCCCGGCACGGTTTCTGTGGCATGAACGGGACTGGCGTTTGCGGCAATGCAGACTGCGAGAACTATCAACCGTCTGGAAACTATATGGAGCCGCCCACCTGTGCAGTCAATGGCTGCATCCTGTATGAAGCGCCGCAGAGTTGGTGCTATGTGGAGGAAAGGGAGTGTTCGGAATGAAGTGGATTCAGATTACCGATGTCATAAAGTGGATTGCTGTGTGCGTTGCAATCTCCATTTCTGTTTATGTGACAAGGGATGGAAGATACCTCTGGTTTCTTCTCATCCCTGCATTCCTGATTTAAGTGGGGTGATGGCAATATGAGAGATTGTTCTATATGCAAGGCGAGGGCGTACTGCTGGGAAGCAGTTGAACCCGGCTCCATCATGTGCGGCATCAACCTGATGCAGCATGGTGGGACGAAAAGTGAACCCGAAACGCCGCGGTCGATAAGCGTGAAGCTGAGTCCGACCTTTTGCGCATACTGCGGTAAGCCGCTGAAAATTATTGGGACAGAGCGCTTCTGCAACAACGTCCAGTGCTTCAACCGCTTTCAGAATGTATAAAGGGGGATGCCTGATGTCAAATTTTCAAAAAGATGTCCAGCTCCTCACTGATTTGCAGGAGCTGATCTCCGATGCAGAGCGCACCGCCAATATGCCGGGGTATGCGGGGGCTGTGTTCAATGCAATCTCTCCGGCGCTGAAAGCGGCCATGCCGGCAGCACAGAAGAAAGCCCGGCGGCAAATCGATGTGCTGACCCGCGCCAAAGAACGGCTGATGGAGCTGATGGAGAAACCGCAGAAATGACCAACGGTGACTTTATCCGCTCGATGTCGGATGCAGACATCCGGGAAAACTTCACCCAGCTGCTCTGTGAATTCGTCCAGCGGAAGCAGACGAGCCGTTGCCGGAGCAGAGAACATTGCTTCCACTGCATCAAGGACTGGCTGAAAGAAGAAAGCGTGGCGCTTAGGAGGGCCGATGATGACACTGAATGAGATTCGCAAGCTCCGGGGGATGACCCTCAGCGAGTTTAGCCGGAAATCAGGGCTGTCCCCGCATACTGCACGGAACCTGATGGGCTACAGGGAACTCTACGGAAATCCTCGGATGGACACGATGGTGGATGCGGCGCGGGCGCTGAATGCGGTCGTGACGATCACCCCCAAGGGCGTGACGATCCGCGCCAGAAAGGAAAGCGCATGACTCCTATTCCATTCCGTGAGCAGAACATCACCTATAACCCGCCGGAGGGCATGGAAGACAAGTGCGAAGCTCTTCCAGCTTTTCGGGGAGAGGGACAGGTGATCTCCTGCTGGCATCTTACATTATGGGAGCGCATCAAGCTCCTGCTGACCGGGCGGCTGTGGTTCTCGGTGATCGGCAATGGACAGCCGCCTATCTGGCTGGGCGTGGATTGCCCGTTCATCCGTAAATAATCCGACTGCAAGACCTGTATTTTTGCCGTAAAATGTGCTAAAATAATTAGGTAGCACCTCTACAAATTGGAGGCCGCGCACATATTACTGGAGGTCAGGTATGACGGTGCAAGAGCTGTCCAGATACTTAACGCTTCGCAAGCAGATTGATGAGGACAAAGAAATCTACGAGAACATGTGCCAGAAGATGGGACCAGCATCCCCGTCACTGTCAGGAATGCCCCATACTCCCGGTGTTCGTGACAAGGTTGGTGATCTGGCCGCAGACCTGGCAGATTTGGATGCCGGCATCAAAGAGCTTGAAGCCGAAGCCGAGAGGGTGCTTCCAGCAATAGAAGAATTCTGCGTGTCAATTTCAGACCCGCGGATGCGCCTGATTTTCAGGCTCCGTTTCGTGCGGTGCCGCTCATGGGCAGAGATTGCAGGAACACTCGGACGGTACTATACCGAAGCCGGAGTGTGCAAGATGGCATATAATTACCTCAAAAAGATAGCCTGAACCAAATTCAAAAGGCCGCTGCTTCAGTGTGAAAATGCTGATTCAGCGGCTTTTTCTTTTGCTTGCCTGCCACGGGTGGAAAGCGTAGTTTGTCAGATGACTTCCAATGGTTTCTGATGGGTTCCAATGACTTCCAATCGGTACGAATGCTTTCCAATGCTTTCTGATGACGCAAGGCGCAAGGCATGGTATTATTATGCTACAAAATCCTAAACAAAGCCGGGCGGTGCAGATCATCTGATGTGCGCCGCCATTTTTATGGAAAGGAGGATTTTTCCGCCCCGCGTTGCTCCTTTGCGCGGGAAATCGTGCTTCCAGTCATCCCCGGTTCGCCGCCGGGGCTGTCTGGAAGCAGGTCATCATAAGGAGCAATTCATGGAAATCAGAAAAGTACCTATCAGCCTGCTCAATGCAGCACCCTACAATCCGAGAAAGGATTTGCAGCCCGGCGACCCGGAATATCAGAAGATTGCCCGGTCAATCGAAAAGTACGGCTGTGTTGAGCCTATCATCTGGAATGAGAAGACTGGCAACGTGATTGGTGGCCACCAGCGCTTGAAAGTGCTGGCGGCGACCGGCGCGGTGGAAGTGGATGTCAGTGTGGTGCAGCTGTCCCTTGAGGATGAAAAGGCCCTGAATCTGGCGCTGAACAAAATCAGCGGCCAGTGGGACAATGAAAAGCTGTCTGCCGTCCTGCAGGATCTTTCTGCCGGCTTCGATGTTGAGGTGACAGGCTTCGACCAGCATGAGGTTGACGCACTGGTTGCATCCTTTGCGGAGAGCGGCCATGAGTACGAGCTTCCCGGCTCTGAACCCTATATCAATAATTTCTTTGATTCCGGGGTTCAGGCAAAGCCCAAGGCCGAGGAACCCGCTGCCGTTCCTGCACCGGAAGCCCCGGCACAGGATGCAGAGATGCACCCCAGCGCTGCACCCGCACTCCATGAGGTGCAGGCAGTCCAGCCCGGCGGGAAAAAGACCGTCATTGTGCCTAATCTGTCTGAACAGGATGCAACCACCCTCGTGGACGTTCTCAAGGACATGGGCTTTGCGTACCGTCTGGAGGATGCGGCATGACACAGTATGTGATATGCGCACTTCAGATGGAGGGCTTTCACTGCTGGCCGGAGGCTGATGGAGAACTCGCATATCTCAAAAACTCACACCGTCATATCTTTTTTATTACGGCAGAGTTTCCAGTTCACAATGCAAACCGTGAAATAGAAATCATCAGCCAACAGAATGCAATCAAGCGCTATCTTCTCTCCAAGTATGGGGATGAGGATGGCGCTTGTCATTTTGGGCGGCGCTCCTGTGAGGACATCGCCGCCGAAATCCTGAACCAGTTTGAAAACTCCACATCCTGCACCGTCCTTGAAGATGGGTTTGGGGGTGCGCGAGTTGTTCGATAACAACATCAAAGTGCATTTTGCCGGGAGCGACGGCGGAGAGATATTCTACGCCGCTCTGCTGGCAGCACAAACCAAATACCGGCTGTTTTCATGTTACAAGTACATTCTCAAGTGCCGCCCGGATGATGATTTCCGGCTCCCGGCGGACCATGTAATCCGTGTGCAGGATACAGTCAACCGCCATGTGATACAGGATAGCGGCCTGTTCACGCTGATGTTTGGTGCCGGGAAAGGGCAGACACAGACGTTGGAAAGCCTGACCGAGTGGCAGGACAAGCTCATAGCATTCGTGCAGCAGAATGATCTCCGCTGTACCTGTGTCGAGCTGGACTGCCAGAAAGTGCTGGGCGTGAGGGAAGCGTGGTACTTCCGGGAGCGGATGAAGAAGCTGCTGGATAACCCCCAAATCAACGTATTCCATTTTGAGGATGGGATGCGGGGACTGGACAGCATGATAGATTTCAGCGACTACATAGCCCTGAGCATCCCGGAGCTGCGCATCATCAAGCCGAAGACGTTCCGGGAGGACACCCGCTATCTGACCCACTACATCAAAAACCGCAAACCTGAGATCGACATCCACCTTTTGGGATGCACCGATGTGAAGATGATCGCACAGAACAGCTTCTGTACCTCCGCAGACAGCACCAGCTGGCTATCCGGGGTTAAATACGGCTGGTTTGATGATGGAAACCAAAAGGCACATATCAATCAGTTCCGGAAAGACCTCATAGAACAGCGGCTATCCGCGGTGAGGACCATTACAGAGGGCAGGGGGCTGGAGCTGACAGATAAAACGCTTCTCTATGGAGCGAGAGCCAGCCTGTGCGCCACCATCTGCAAACAGAAATATACACGAGCCGCAGGCTCACAAGAATAGGAGCAAAAATGAAAAAGACAAACGAGAATTTGGGGATCCTGATTACGTTGTTTGCAATCAGCATCGTCATTGCCAATGTGACCGGCGCACGAACCATTACCACCGGCTTGCATATCGGCCCCATCGAGCTGGCCTTGAGCGGCGGTGCCATCACCTATGCCGTCACATTCCTCTGCACAGACATCATCGGCGAGATCTGGGGCAAGGCCACGGCCCAGCGCGTGGTGAAGTATGGCTTTATCGGCCAGATTTTTGCCACCGCCTGCATTATGCTCACCGGCGTTTTCCCTGCGACGGATGTTGTCATGGACAATGCCTATCAAACCCTGCTTGGGCAGAACTGGATTTTTGTCATCGGCAGTCTGTCCGCATACCTCGTTTCCCAGTCGTGGGACGTGGCCGTATTCCATGCAATCCGTGACCGCTATATTGCCAAGCATGGCAGCACCAAGGGTGGCCGCTGGCTCTGGAATAACGGCAGCACCATCACGAGCCAGATCTGGGACACGGTGATCTATGCGGTCATCAGCTTCGGCTTCGGTCTGGGATGGGTGCATACCCACGAGGGCCGGATGCAGCTTATCGGTATCATCATCGGGCAGTATCTTCTGAAAGCCTGTCTGGCTCTGTTGGATACTCCCTTTTTCTATTTCTTCACAAGAAATGCAGAACGCCGCTGACGGCATCGTGTAGCGTGCGCTCTGTGTTCCGCCTGCCAGTTTGAGCAGAAACAAACAAAGGAGGATGGTGACTATGTAGATGGACAAGCGGGATAAAGGCTACACCCTGTATAAAAAAGGGCTGTCCTGCACCGAGATTTCCAAGAAGTTGGATGTGTCTATCAACACAGTAAAGTCATGGCGCAAGCGCTACTGGACGCAGGGTGCAGATGCACCCGCAAAACGCACCCTGCACCCAGAGGATGCACCCGCCGCACCTGACCCTGAAACAAGACCAAAACAGGGCGCGCCGCCGGGAAATGTCAATGCTGTTGGAGCAGGTGCGCCCAAGGGCAACCGCAACGCCGTCAAGCATGGTGGGTGGTCTGAACTGATGTTCCGAAGCTGGACAGAGGAACACCGTCAGCTGCTGGATGCCTGTGACGAAGATGTGGATGCAGAAGAACTGCTCATAAATGAGCTGAAATTGCTGACCGCCCGCGAGGGCTATCTGCTGGAGCGTATCTCCCACTATTCCAAAGAGGGAGCCTATGTTCAGACGCAGACCACATCCAAGAGAAGCAGGAACTTCAAGCGGCTGGATGGTGACACTGAAAAGGAAAAGAACGATTTGCAGGCCTATGTGGAAGCCATTGATGCCAAAGTAGCCGCCGGGGAGCGGTTGCCGGGCAATGAAACCTTGACAAATTCCACTCTGGAAGCGTCCTACCTCATCATAGAACGCTTGAACAAGCTCTTGACCGATGTACAGCGGCAGAAAGCCCAGTGCATCAAACAGCTGGCCGAACTGCGCAATATGAGCGGCGGCGGAAAGAGTGAACTGGTTGACGACTGGGTAGCAGCCATTCAGGCCGCAGAGGGGATGGACGATGACACGCCGTGAGTTTTTCCAAAGAAGAATACCGCGGTACCGCAAAGACCCGCTCCTTTTTTTCAAGGAAGTGACTCACTTTGAGCCGGATCCATGGCAGCGGGAGGCGGCTGTGGCGGTATCACAGCATCGGCGTGTTGCCATCCGTTCCGGGCAGGGCGTGGGCAAAACGGCATTGGAAGCCAATCTTATGTGGTGGTTCATTGCCTGTTTTTCCTACCCGCGCATCGTCTGCACCGCACCCACGATGCAACAGTTGGACAATGTCCTGTGGGCAGAAATGGCAAAGTGGCTGGACGCAAGCCCGGTGCTTCAAATGATGTTCACATGGACGAAGACCCGCGTGTACATGAACGGCTATGACCGCCGCTGGTTTGCTGTCCCGCGTACCGCCACAAAGCCTGAGTCTCTGCAGGGCTTCCACGAAGACAATATGCTTTTCGTGGTGGACGAAGCATCCGGCGTTGCTGACCCCATCCTTGATGCCATCGGCGACACTCTGACCGGTGCCAACAACAGGCTTCTCTATTGCGGGAACCCCACAAAGGCGACTGGCGGCTTCGCTGAGAGCTTCCAAGGGGACGGCATGGACTGGTACTGCATGACGGTATCAAGCCGTGACAGCCCTCGCACCAGCAAGGAAAACATAGCTGCCCTCGAAAAGAAGTACGGCAAAAATTCCAATGTGGTGCGCGTCCGTGTAGACGGCCTGCCGCCGGTCGCGGACAGTGATGTGTTCATACCCAGCTACATTGCGGAAAAGGCAACCATGAATGAGCCGCTTCCGCATGACAGCCCGGTGCGGCTCTCCATCGGCTGTGACGTTGCCCGTTTTGGTGATGACTGCACCGTCATTGCCCCCAACATAGATGCTGACGTTCAGGAACTGAAAATTCGGAACGGACAGGATCTGTGGGCAACGGCAGAGGACATCATCTTTGAGTATCTTTTCCTGCTGGAGAAGTACCCGCAGTACCCCGGCATGGTCTATGCCATCATTGATGATACCGGTCTGGGCGGCGGCGTGACCGATATTCTGCGCCATGAAAGGGAAGCCAGAGGGCTGAACCAGCTTGAGGTTATCCCGGTGAACTTCGGCGCATCCGTGCCGCAGGAGGATGCAGCCGCCAACTATGCCGACATATCCACATGGATGTGGTCACTGGTTCGTGACATGGCACAGAGCGGGCGGCTGCACCTGCCCAATGATACAGAGCTGATTGCCCAGCTTTCCACGCGAAAGTACGCTTTTGCCGGAACACCGCCGAAGCTGAAGCTGGAGAGCAAGGACATTATGAAGCGGCGCGGCCTGCCCAGCCCTGACCGGGCGGATGCCGTGGCGCTGTCCCTGTATCAGCCCGTCACCTACACATGGGAAATCGGATAGGAGGAAACAACAGAAACATGGCAGTATTTGGATTCGGACGGCGCAATGCCGTTGGGCGGCAGTACAATGGCGGAAACGTCAGCGTTATGCTGCCCCGGTACACTACGCCGCCTGAGCGCAATACGCGGGACTGGCTGGAAATGTTTGGCCGCAACCCGCGTTTGGCGGTTGTGGATCGCATTGCTTCCGACCTGTCCACCTGCGCCGGTAAGCTGTACCGCAAGGATGAAAACGGGGAAGAAGTGGAAATCACGGACCATCCCTTTTTGAATTTCATGGCGCATCCGAACCCCCTCTATGAAATGACTTCGGGTGCGTGCTGGCGGTTGCAGCAGATCTATCTGGAACTCAAGGGCGAGGGCTACTTCGTCTATGAATTTGATGCCCTCGGTCGTCCGGTGGAGCTGTGGCCGCTCCCTACGCATTGGGTGCAGCAGACCCCCTATGTGGGCTACCCCTACTATGAAATCAGAACGACCGGCGGACTCATCCGGCAAATCCCGGTGGACGATATTTTCTGCATGAAAGAACTGAACCCGCTTGACCCCTACAAAAGAGGTCTCGGTGCGGCAGAGTCCCTTGCAGATGAGATCGAGACGGACGAGTACGCGGCAAAATTCCAGAAGAAGTTCTTCTACAACGATGCCACTCCGACCACGCTGATCTCGATGCCGGGAAGCAGTAAGGATCAGCGTGACCGTTTCAGATCTGAATGGAATGAGCGCTTCCGGGGGCCGTTCAACTCCCACGGCATTGCCACGGTGGACGGCAACGTGACCGTGACAAAGCTGGCCGAGAACATGCGCGACATGGATATGACGGAGGGGCGAAGGTTCCTCCGGGATGCCGTGCTTGAGCATTTTGGTGTTCCGCGTGAAATCATGGGCATCACGGAGAGCAGCAACAGAGCCACGAGCGAAGCGGCTCAGTACATCTACGCCCAGAACGTCATCATGCCACGGCTCAACCGCCGGGAAGAAGCCATCAATACACAGATTTTGCCGTTCTATGGCAATGATCTTGTATGGCATTTTGATGATGTGGTCCCGCGCTCGCAGGAGTTCGACAAGGCCAAAGGCATTGACGGCTGGAATGCCGGGCTTTTGACCAAGGATGAAGCCCGCGAACTGCTGGGCATGGAACCCTGCAAGACCGGCGGCGACTGCTTCAAGATTACCATTTCCGATATGTTCATCGGCTCCAACGATGACCCGGCGGAAGTGACGACCGACCTGATGCAGGAAAGCACAGAGGAAGTTGAGGTCACGGACGATGAAGATACCGGCGGGATGCTGTCTATGAGTGACCGCCGGGAGCATGAAGAAAAATCCCGCACACAGAACATCGGCAATCTGCTGGCGGCGGCCCAGAAAGCCCAGAGAGCGAAGTTTGAAGTTGCCACGATGAAGTTCTTCCGGCAACAGCAAAAACGGCTCTCCGGCTCTCTGAGCGGCACTGAGAAAGCAGACTGGAGCGTGTGGGATGTCCTGATGCCCTACATCACGGAAAACCATGTGGAAGACAGCGCCGCATGGTCTGCCCTCGGTGAGCAGGAGCAGAAAAATCTTGTGGAGCAGTTCATTGGTGGCCTTGTCAACTGGCCGTCCGAAGAAACGGCAATGGAAGGAATGATTCGCTGACTTTTCTCCAAAAGAATCAGTGCCCCCATAAAAAACATGCCCATTGCAGCAGGATCCGAATATATGCAGATGGAAACAATGGTATTTTTAACACTACCATTCAAAAAGGAGAAAAGAACAAGATAGATTACGATAATGATAAAATAAAGCATATAAAATCCATATTTCCATTGAAAAATCATATCACCCTTTATCACATTTGCTTTTCTCATGACAGGCTCCTCCTATTAATCTAACTGTGCCCTGGTCAGTTCCATAAAAATATCACTTAACATAGTGAAGGTGCGTGACTTCCGATACCCGAAGACCACCTGAATACATCGTAGCAATCATGGCCTTATGTTTCAGGTTTGGCGTTGCATCCAGAATCGCTGATATCTCTGCTTTCGTAAGCACGGTTGGCAGGTTCCTGTCCCTTTTCATGCGTGGGATATCATCGTCATCCCAATTCATCTTTAATACTTTTTTATAAAAGAAACGAATACCGGAATGATAGTGGTTGTATGTTTCCGGTGAAATCCCGGAAAGTCTTTTTTCGGTCAGAAATGTGTCAACATCATCTGTTGTCAGAGCATCTATTGGCTTATCAGTATATTTTAAAAAGTGAGCAACACTTGTACAGTAAGCATGAATAGTAGAATCTCTTAGATTCCGTTTGTTTGCTGCATTTGTAATCTGGCTAAATATTTCATTGTACATAATAAAATCCTCCATGTAAAATCAGTAGTTAATGAAAAACCCTGCTTACATGGAGGTGCATTAGCATAATAAAACCGCTTGTCAGAAAAGCAGTCAAATGGTATTCTTTTCATAGGCAGTGGTATCTTTCTGTATTGAATTGTTTTGTGTGGTAACTTTACAATATCAAATGCTGGTAAGAATTGCCATTGCCTATTTTATTATTGAGAAAAAGAAAGCTGCGCCACAGCCTTGGCAGGCCATCGCGCAGCGATTTTGTTCAATCGGTATTTGTGGAGGTAAAATATAGATGAATCAAGGTAGAATTATTGTAATCACAGGTGCGCCGGGGACAGGAAAAACTACAACGGCATCTGCTGTTGCAAAAGAATCAGATTTGGAAAAGTCTGTGCATATGCACACAGATGACTTTTATCATTATTTGAGTAAAGGGGCAATACCACCGCATTTGCCAGAATCAAATGAGCAAAATTTGATTGTCATTGAAGCGTTTTTAGAAGCTGCGAAGCGATATGCTCGTGGTGGATATGATGTAATTGTAGATGGCATTGTAGGACCGTGGTTTTTAGAGCCGTGGCTCAACATTGTTCAAGAGCATTATGAAGTACACTATATCGTTTTAAGGGCAAGTAAAGAAGAAACTATGAAGCGAGCTATCGGACGCTCAAAGTTAGACAGAGAAACAAATATTGAATTAGTTGAAACAATGTGGAATCAATTTTCCAATTTAGGAATCTATGAATTAAATGTTATAGATACAACTACGCATTCAATCAAAGATACTGTTTCAGCAGTAAAAGAAAAAATAGTAAGCGGTACGGCTTTGCTATTTTAGACAATTCAAGTTTGCAAAACTAACAAAAAATATAAACAGTTCGTAAAATCGGTATTTATAAAGGAGAATATTGATGAACCTATTTTTA
>ERZ780177.3686-NODE-3686-length-11226-cov-2.581506_pt1 | contig 11226 bp, 6 predicted proteins | sample MGYA00510973_ERZ780177 | MGnify/ENA primary metagenome ERZ780177 (study PRJEB29588, sample SAMEA2144396) | human gut metagenome | biome: human gut; feature: human-associated habitat; material: faeces | place: Denmark | collected 2008/2010 ...
CCGTAGTTTCCGATAAGGGGATAGGTAGTTACTAACAACTGTCCGGCATAAGATGGATCTGTAAGACTTTCGGGGTATCCGGTCATAGCAGTGTTGAAAACAACTTCTCCGGCGACAGGTTTTTCAAATCCGAATGATTTTGCGGGGAATACCGTTCCGTCACTCAGGATCAAAGAAGCCTTTCTTGAACTTTGCATTACGATAGAAATTATTATAAGTGTTTGTAAAATAGTCTGTTGTAAAAATAAGGATGGTTTCTATCGTGAAAACCGTACAAAAATACAAAAGATTTCGCGTAAAAACAGAAAAATCGGAGGATATTCTAAAAAAGAATAACGGCGGAATCGTATTGCCTCCTGTTTATTAATACATTAGTGATACTATGAACTCCGGCATATTTATCCGGGGCGATATTTTATAAATTCAATATTGTTAAAAAATGTTTTACCACTGGATTTATAGGAGGCATAATAATGTCGCCAAAAAATAATTTGCTTACATTTGCGTCGTATTTCTATCATTAAGAAAGGAAATACACAAAACACCAAACAAAAAGATCGCATATATGTATTTTACAAAAATGCACGGAGCCGGCAACGATTATATTTATATAAACGGATTTACGGAACATCCTGCCGATTTACATACTTTGGCGAAAACTTTAAGCGACCGTCATTTCGGGGTAGGGAGCGACGGTCTGGTTATCATCCTGCCTTCGGATATTTGCGATTTTAAGATGCGAATGTTTAACCCCGACGGATCGGAAGCGGAAATGTGTGGCAATGCAACTCGTTGTATTGCCAAATTTGTTTTTGATAAAGGGCTTACCGATAAAACAGAGCTTACTCTGGAAACGAAAGCCGGGGTCAAGAAGCTACGGTTATATACTCAAAACGGAAAAGTGGAGCAGGTGAGGGTGGATATGGGCGAGCCGGTATTGTCGCCCGATGCAATCCCTGTAAAAAGCGACCGCCCTATCCTTGTTTCGGAACCGGTCGAAGTGGACTCCGGGACATTTCGTATGACTTGCGTTTCGATGGGCAATCCTCATGCCGTTATTTTCCTACCCGATTTCGAAACATTCGATCTGCATCGGATCGGCAGGCAAATCGAATGCCACGAAATGTTTCCACAGCGTACGAATGTGGAATTTGCTATTGTCGAATCACCCGGACAGATCAGGATGCGAGTATGGGAACGCGGAACCGGCGAGACCCTTGCCTGCGGCACGGGGGCTTGTGCTACATTGGTGGCAGCCGTTCTTAACGGTATATCGGCACGTAAAGCTATCTTGAAACTGTCAGGCGGCGATCTGGAAATAGAATGGGACGAAAAAGACAACCACGTTTACATGACCGGTGGGGCAACCACCGTATTCGAAGGAGTCTGGGAACAATAATAGATTGAAAAATGACACGGATCAACGATAATTTCTTATCCTTATCGGAAAACTATTTATTTTCCGAAGTGGCTAAAAAGATCCATACTTATAAGACGGCTCATCCCGATGCGAATATTATCCGTTTAGGAATCGGGGATGTCACATTGCCGTTATCTGCCGCTGTAATACAGGCTTTACATACGGCTGTGGATGAAATGGCAGCACAGGAAACCTTTCATGGCTACGGACCAGAACAAGGGTATGACTTTTTGCGGAAAGCTATTATCGACAATGCATACCGCCCTAATGGTATAGACCTCGATATAGACGAAGTATTTATCAGCGACGGAGCTAAAAGCGACCTCGGGAATATCGGAGATATATTAGGCGTGAATAATCGGGTAGCATTGACCGATCCGGTATATCCGGTTTATATAGATACGAATGTCATGGCGGGCCGAGCCGGAAACGAATCGGCATCAGGAGGTCGGGAAAACATTATCTACCTGCCTTGTGTACCGGAGAACGACTTCGTTCCCGAATTGCCGCAGATGCGTCCCGACATCATTTATCTTTGCTACCCGAACAATCCGACCGGTACGGTATTGACAACCGGGCAGTTGAAAAAATGGGTAGACTACGCGTTGGAAAACGAAGTGCTGATATTGTTCGATTCCGCATACGAAGCATTTATCCGGCAAGATGATATACCGCATAGTATTTACGAAATAGAAGGCGCAAAGCAGGTGGCAATAGAGTTTCGCAGTTTTTCAAAAACCGCCGGATTCACCGGACTGCGTTGCGGATATACGATCGTACCTAAAAATCTTTTTGCCCGTGACAAAAACGGCAGCCCGGTGTCATTGAACCGGCTCTGGCTCCGACGCCAGACGACCAAATTCAATGGAACGGCATATATCGTACAGAGAGCCGCAGAAGCTGTTTTTTCACCGGAAGGCAAACGGGAGACAGCAGAAAGAACCGACTACTATATGCGCAATGCTCACACCTTGAAATCCGGTCTTACTGCAATAGGATTAGACGTTTACGGCGGCGATAATGCTCCGTATATTTGGATAAAATCGCCGAAACAATTATCTTCGTGGCGTTTTTTCGATAGGTGGTTGAATGAGTGCAATATTGTAGGCACACCGGGTGTCGGATTCGGTCCGTCGGGTGAAGGTTTTCTGCGTTTAACAGCTTTCGGCAAATATGAAAATACGATAGAAGCGATAGAGCGATTGAAGCATTGGACTATTTGATATAATTAAGAAATATATTCTCATACATTACAATACAAACTAAAACTATTCATTTATGTCTTCGTTGAGATTCGATGTAGTAAAAGAGGCTTTCAGCAGAAAGGCGATACCGGTAACAGAACCCGCTGAACGCCCCGAAGAGTACTATGGCAAGTACGTATTTAATCGGGCTAAGATGTTCAAATATCTGCCTAAGAAAACGTACGATGCGTTAATCAGTGCCATAGACAATCAAACCCCACTGAGTCGGGAAGTTGCGGACAGCATTGCCGCCGGCATGAAAAAATGGGCTTTGGAATTGGGCGCAACGCATTACACGCACTGGTTTCATCCGCTAACCGACGGAACAGCAGAAAAACACGACGCTTTTATTGAACACGACGGTAAAGGCGGTATCGTAGAAGAGTTCTCAGGGAAACTGCTGATTCAACAAGAGCCGGACGCATCGAGCTTCCCGAATGGAGGCATCCGAAATACATTCGAAGCTCGCGGATACTCGGCTTGGGATATTTCGTCTCCGGCATTCATCGTAGACAAGACACTCTGTATCCCGACTATATTTATTTCGTACACCGGAGAATCCTTAGACTATAAAACTCCGTTGCTGAAAGCTTTGAACAGTGTAAACAAGGCGGCAACCGAGGTTTGCCACTATTTCGACGAAAACGTCAAACGGGTATATGCCTATCTGGGATGGGAACAAGAGTACTTCCTTGTCGATGAATCGTTGTATGCCGCACGCCCCGACCTGTTACTGACCGGACGTACATTGATGGGACACGAAAGCGCCAAAAACCAACAGTTGGAAGACCACTATTTCGGCACGATCCCCTCGCGTGTATCGACTTTCATGCAGGACTTGGAGATAGAATGCCACAAATTAGGTATCCCCGCCAAAACCTGTCACAATGAAGTTGCTCCCAACCAGTTCGAGTTGGCACCGATTTTCGAAGAAGCCAATTTGGCAAACGACCACAACCTGTTGTTGATGTCCGTTATCCGGGAAGTGGCACGCCGTCACAATTTCCGTGTACTGTTACATGAGAAACCGTTCAAAGGTATCAACGGTTCGGGCAAGCACAATAACTGGTCGTTAGGTACAGACACCGGAGTCTTGTTGTTTGCGCCGGGCAAGACACCCAAAGAGAACCTGCAATTCATCACATTCGTTGCCAACGTAATGGCAGCCGTTTACAAACACAACGGATTGCTGAAAGCCAGCATCTCATCTGCCACTAACGGACATCGTCTGGGAGCCAACGAAGCACCGCCAGCCATCATCTCCATTTTTATGGGCAAGCAGCTCAGTGCCATCTTCGATCAAATCATAAACAGCGACACCAATGAACTGAACCTGAGCGGCAAAGCCGGATTAAAACTGGATGTAGCCCAGATTCCGGAAATTATGATCGACAACACCGACCGCAACAGAACATCGCCGTTCGCATTTACCGGTAACCGGTTCGAGTTCCGGGCTGTCGGCTCTACCGCCAACTGCGCTTCGGCCATGATTGCACTGAATGCCGCCGTAGCCGGACAATTGACCGATTTCAAACAGGCTGTCGATGCCCGTATCGCCGGTGGAATGACAACAGAAAACGCCCTGTTGGCAGAGATAAAAAAAATCGTTACCGAAAGTATCGATATTTGTTTCGACGGCAACGGATATAGCGACGAGTGGAAAGCCGAAGCCGCACGGCGCGGGTTGGATTGCGAGACAAGCGTGCCTCTGATTTTCGACCGTTATCTTACGCCCGAAAGCATTGAGATGTTCACCAAAACCAATGTGTTTACGCCGGTCGAGTTGCAAGCCCGAAACGAAGTGAAGTGGGAGATTTACACCAAGAAGATACAGATCGAAGCCCGCGTGTTAGGCGACTTGGCAATCAACCACATCGTGCCCGTAGCAACACGCTACCAATCGGTGTTGCTCGACAATGTATTCAAGATCAAAAGTTTGTTCCCCGCAGAAAAGAGTGAACTGATCGCTACTCAGGATATGGATGTGATTGAAAAAATCGCGTTCCACATGCTGAACATCAAAGAAAAAGTAAATACAATGGTGGAAGCCCGGAAGGTTGCCAATAAAATTACGTCCGAACGCGAAAAAGCCATTGCTTACCACGATACGGTAGCTCCTCTGCTGGATGAAATCCGTTATCACATCGACAAGCTCGAATTGATGGTAGATAACGAAATGTGGCCATTACCCAAGTACAGAGAACTTTTGTTCATCCGATAAATAGCAATACAAATATGTGTAGAGGCGATCGATAAAAAGAATATCGATCGCCTCTTTCTTTTATGGATAAAAAGAGTATCTTTGCGTCGAATTTGCGGAGGTAGTTCGTATATCGTTTTAGGTCGAAACATTACTCCCGAGAAACTAATAATAAAAAGATACAAAGTATTTTATGGAGACTCTCAAACACGAATGCGGTATAGCACTTGTCAGATTGCTAAAACCGCTTTCGTACTATCAAGAGAAATACGGTACATCGCTGTATGGGCTGAATAAGTTGTACTTGTTGATGGAGAAACAGCACAACAGAGGACAGGAAGGTGCAGGATTAGGTTGTGTAAAACTCAACGCCAAACCGGGCACAGAATACATTTTCAGAGAACGGGCATTAGGGACTTCCGCCATACAGGAAATTTTCGCAAATGTAAAAAAAGAGATAAACGAAGGTGGTCACGATTTATCGGACAGCCAATGGGCAGAAGAATGCGCCCCGTTTGTCGGTGAAATTTACATGGGACACCTGCGGTATAGTACTACCGGGAAACGCGGATTGTCGTACGTTCATCCGTTTCTACGTCGCAACAACTGGCGCGCCAGAAATTTACTGCTCTGCGGAAATTTCAATATGACCAATACCGACGAAATATTCGAAACCATTGTCGAAGAAGGACAACATCCCCGGTATTATGCCGATACATTCTTGATATTAGAGCAAGTAGGGCATGCGTTGGACGAAGAAAACCAACGGTTGCACGACCAATTTAAAGCCGAAGGTTTGACCGGCAAGGCTTTGTCGCAGGCGATTGAGGATAACATCCATATCCCCAATATATTGAAACCGGCATCGAAAGTATGGGACGGCGGATATGTAATTTGCGGTTTGACCGGTAGCGGTGAAATGTTTGCCTTCCGCGATCCGAACGGTATTCGTCCGGCATTTTATTATATCGACGACGAAATCATCGTCACGGCATCGGAACGCCCCGTAATACAAACGGCAATGAATATTACGGCAGATCAGGTAAAAGAGTTGCTTCCCGGACAATGCATCATTGTCAATAAAGCCGGAAAGGTTTCATTCGAACAAATTAAGGCTCCGGGTGAAAATCAAGCCTGCTCGTTCGAACGGATCTATTTTTCGAGAGGCAGCGATATGGATATTTACAACGAACGTAAATGTTTGGGACGTACCTTGCTTCCCCGTATTCTCCGAAGTGTAGACAACGACTTGGAACATACCGTATTCTCTTTCATTCCGAACACGGCAGAAGTGGCATTCTACGGTATGATAGAAGGGCTGGAATACTATCTGATCGAACAAAAGAAGAAAATCCTGTTAGAGAAAAAAGACACTCTGACAGCCAGCGAAATCGACCGTATCTTGTCGATGAAAGTTCGCTTTGAAAAAGTGGCGATCAAAGATATCAAGTTGCGTACCTTCATTACCGAAGGCGAAAGCCGCGACGATCTGGCAGCCCACGTCTATGATATTACATACGGTTCGGTTACACCGTATGTCGATAACTTGGTGGTTATCGACGACAGTATCGTACGCGGCACGACGTTGAAACAAAGTATTATCAAGATATTGGATCGGTTGAACCCGAAAAAAATCGTCATCGTTTCATCTTCACCCCAAGTTCGCTACCCCGACTGCTATGGTATCGACATGTCGAGAATGGATGAATTCATTGCCTTTAAAGCAGCGATGGAGTTACTGAAAGAGCGTGGATTAACCGGCATTATCGACGATGTATATAAAAAATCGAAAGCACAGCAACATTTGCCGAAAGAGAAGATCGTTAATTATGTAAAGGAAATTTATGCTCCTTTTACACAATCCGAAATATCGGCAAAAATTGCAGAAATGCTGACTCCCGAAAATACACAAGCCAAAGTAGAAATCGTTTATCAGACGATGGATGGATTGCATAATTCTATCCCGAATCATCCGGGCGACTGGTATTTCTCAGGCGATTATCCCACACCGGGCGGAAATCGGGTAGTCAATAATGCTTTCATTAATTTCATGGAAGAAAATTATAAGTAAACGGATAAAAATAGATAAATATGTGCGGAATAGTTGGTTATATAGGAGATAAAGACGCTTTTCCTATTCTTATAAAAGGTCTTTCCCGATTAGAATATCGAGGATACGACAGCGCAGGAGTTGCTTTAATTTCGTCTAAAAACGAATTGAATGTATATAAATGCAAGGGTAAAGTTGCCGATTTGCAACGCTTCACCGAGTCGAAAGACGTGTCGGGAACTATCGGTATCGCACACACCCGTTGGGCTACGCATGGCGAGCCGAACGATGTGAATGCGCATCCGCATTATTCTTCGTCCGAACACCTGGCATTGATTCACAACGGTATTATCGAAAATTATGCCGTATTGCGGAAACAAATGGAAAGTGAAGGATACCATTTTCGCAGTTCTACCGATACGGAAGTAGTCGTTTTCTTAATCGAATATATTCAAAAGAAAAACCATGTGGATCTTTGTACGGCGGTACAGCTGGCACTGCATCAGGTGGTAGGGGCATATGCAATTGCTGTTGTCGAAAAAGGCAACCCCGATTGTATCATTGCAGCCCGTAAAAGCAGTCCGTTGGTAATCGGTGTCGGCGAAAACGAGTTCTTCTTGGCATCCGACGCCACTCCGATCGTGGAATACACCCAGAATGTCGTGTATCTGAACGATGAAGAAATTGCCGTGATCGAACGGAACAAACCGTTGCGCATCGTCGATCTGAACAATGTGACGGTCACACCGGAAGTAAAAAAACTGGCACTCAATCTGAGCCAGCTGGAAAAGGGCGGCTATCCGCACTTCATGCTCAAAGAGATCTATGAACAACCGGAAACGTTGAAAGACTGTATTCGCGGACGTATCAATGTCGAAGGCACCCATGTCGCATTGTCGGGAGTTATAGACAACTGTGAAAAATTTGCCAATGCATCGCGCATCATTATCGTAGCCTGCGGAACATCATGGCATGCCGCCTTGATCGGAGAACACCTGATCGAGGATTTGTGCCGTATTCCGGTCGAAGTGGAATATGCCTCCGAATTCCGATATCGTCACCCGGTCATTCTGCCGACCGATGTCGTAATCGCTATCTCCCAATCGGGTGAGACTGCCGATACACTTGCCGCAATAGAATTGGCAAAATCGAAAGGTGCCTTTATTTACGGTATATGTAATGTCATCGGCTCTTCCATAGCACGGGCTACGCATTCAGGATCGTATATTCATGTAGGTCCGGAAATCGGTGTAGCCTCTACCAAAGCATTTACCGGTCAGGTGACCGTTCTGTCGATGTTGGCTCTGACAATTGCCAAAGTGCGCAACACCATAACGGAAGAGAAGTACCTCTCTTTGATAAAACAGATCCAGAAACTGCCGGAGCGGATGAAAGAAACATTGAAATGCAACGAACAGGTGAAAGATCTGTCCAAAATGTTCACCTATGCAAACAACTTCATCTACTTAGGTCGCGGTTACAATTATCCGGCAGCATTGGAAGGGGCATTGAAGCTGAAGGAAATATCCTACATTCATGCCGAAGGGTATCCCGCAGCAGAGATGAAACACGGACCGATTGCCTTGATCGACAATGAGATGCCGGTCGTCGCGATAGCCACTACCGATAGTATTTATGAAAAGACCATCAGCAACATACAAGAAATCAAAGCCCGTAAAGGTCGCGTGATTGCCGTTGTTACCGAAGGTGATACGAAAGTATGCAATATCGCCGATACTTGTATCGAAGTGCCCAAAGTCTCCGAAGAACTTTGCCCGATCATTGCATCTATACCTTTGCAGTTGTTAGCATACTATATTGCCATCAACAAAGGGAGAGATGTAGACCAACCCCGAAATCTGGCAAAATCGGTAACCGTCGAATAAAACCCGGTGCCGTTTTAAAATATCCGAAAGGAGAAATAAGCCGAAAAGGTTTGTTTCTCCTTTTTTGTTGCAGGTACCCGATTGTGAACAAATGTTATTATTTATACTGCTTATAAATAATATACAACTTCCGTTATGTAGAATCAGAATAAATAACGACATTTGCGAAAAATTATATCACACATATAAAAATATGCGTTTATCTGATCTGAATACCGGAGAGAAAGCCGTAGTGGTGAAAGTTTTGGGGCATGGAGCTTTCCGCAAACGAATTATGGAAATGGGATTTGTATCGGGACAAACCGTTACCGTATTGTTGAACGCGCCGTTGAAAGACCCTATCAAATACAAAGTAATGGAATACGAAGTGTCGTTAAGACGCAGCGAAGCTCATTTGGTAGAGGTAGAAAGGGAATCCGACATACAAAGCAACGTTCAAGATAAACAGATTCCGCAGACCAGTGAATCGGACGATGAAAACCGAGTTCTTTACAACAAGAGCAAAACAATTAATATCGCATTGGTCGGTAACCCGAACTGTGGCAAGACTTCCCTTTTCAATATAGCCTCGGGCGCACACGAGCATGTAGGTAATTACAGCGGCGTAACAGTCGATGCCAAAGAAGGATATTTTACCTACAAAGGTTATCGGATCAATATATACGATCTGCCCGGAACCTATTCTCTGGCGGCTTACTCGCCGGAAGAACTTTACGTTCGGCGGTATTTGAAAAATGAAACACCCGATATCATCGTCAATGTCGTCGTGGCATCCAACTTGGAACGTAATCTGTATCTTACGACAGAATTGATCGATATGGATTACAGAATGGTGATTGCGCTCAATATGTACGACGAACTGGAACAGAGCGGCGGGAAACTGGATTACGAGCAGTTGGGAAATATGATCGGAGTGCCGATTGTCCCGACCATATCGCGTACCGGATGGGGTGTATCGCAACTGTTCGACACGATTATAGATGTATATGAAGGTCGGAACAAGTCGGTACGACACGTGCATGTCAATTTGGGTCCTATAATCGAACCGGCTGGTACCCGGATCAAAGACAAACTGAAAAGCGACCCGAAATGCGCATTGCAATTTTCACCGCGATATTTGGCAATCAAGCTGTTGGAAGGGGACAAAGAGGTCAAACAGATACTTCGGTCTGCCACTCATTTCGATGAGCTCGAACAAATGCGTGACGAAGAGGCAAAAAAAATTGAGAAAGCATTGAACGAGGATGTAGAATCGGCAATCGTAAATGAAAAGTACGGATTCATCTCAGGTGCATTACGCGAAACATACCAACCGGGAGATCGGGAAGAAGCAAAAACAACCCGCATCGTCGATTCGTTGGTAACCAACAAAGTGATAGGTTTTCCCATATTCCTGTTTCTGATGTGGCTGATGTTCGAAGCTACGTTCGTTTTAGGTGCCTATCCGATGGAATGGATACAGAGCGGAGTAGACTGGCTATCTTCTTTCTTATCCGAAACCCTCTCCCCCGGACCGTTAAAAGATTTGCTGGTAGACGGCATCATCGGCGGAGTAGGAGGGGTTATCGTCTTCTTGCCCAATATTCTCATTCTGTATCTGTTTATCTCCGTAATGGAAGACTCTGGATATATGGCACGGGCAGCATTCATCATGGACAAAATTATGCACAAGATCGGGCTGCATGGCAAATCGTTCATTCCTTTGGTTATGGGATTCGGTTGTAATGTGCCAGCCATTATGGCTTGCCGGACAATCGAAAGCCGTAGCAGCCGCCTGATAACGATTCTGATCAATCCGTTCATGTCGTGCAGTGCCCGCTTACCGATCTACGTATTATTGATCGGAACCTTCTTTCCCCGTCATGCCAGTTTCGTATTTCTCGCACTCTACCTGTTAGGAATCATTGTCGCAGTGATCTCGGCAAAACTTTTGCGGAAATTTCTGTTTAAAACAGACGAGACACCATTTGTCATGGAATTGCCCCCGTACCGTATGCCTACCATGAAAGCTACACTCCGGCACATGTGGGGCAAGACGGAACAATATTTGCGCAAAATGGGAGGTATCATTTTAGTCGCATCGATTATTGTCTGGTTTTTAAGTTATTTCCCCAGAAATGAAGCGGAGGATCTTCGGCCATTGACCGTAGAAGAAACCGCTATGCAACAACAAAATTCCTATCTGGGGAAACTGGGACAATGGATAGCTCCGGCAGTCGAACCTCTGGGTTTCAATTGGAAAGTCAGCATCGCTTTGATTTCCGGTACGGCTGCAAAAGAATTGATCGTAAGTACGATCGGTGTATTGTATTCCGAAAGTGAAACCGAAGGTAACGCAAATCTGTCTCAGAAGCTGACAGCTCCCAACCCTTTGACAGGAGAGCCGGACTTTACCCCCTTGATCGCTATCAGTTTTATGATATTCG
>ERZ780177.3698-NODE-3698-length-11200-cov-2.179991_pt1 | contig 11200 bp, 8 predicted proteins | sample MGYA00510973_ERZ780177 | MGnify/ENA primary metagenome ERZ780177 (study PRJEB29588, sample SAMEA2144396) | human gut metagenome | biome: human gut; feature: human-associated habitat; material: faeces | place: Denmark | collected 2008/2010 ...
GGTTAATTTTTACAATGAAATTGTCAATAAGTAAACACCGCAACACCATATCCTGGCAGTGGATAGTCAAACGAAAACTCTCTGTGATCACATTCCTGTGCCTCTGCTTTAAATACCTCCGGTTTCTCCAAAAGTCCATGTTCATTCATGATCAGTTTATACTGTTTTTTCTTTGGAACACCGACACGATAATCCGGGCGGTCAACCGGCGTAAAGCTTACAATAAACAGAAGGTTGTTTCTCTTTGTAGGTGATTTTCTTACCAGACTGAAAATACTTCTGTATGCATCGTCTGCATTGATCCACTCAAATCCGTCAGGATCGTTGTCCCCTGCATACAATGCAGGATACTTTGTATACATATGTAAAAGCGTCTTTACAAACTCCTGAAGATCCTGATGTGGTTTTTCATTCAGAAGATACCAGTCAAGCTCCCTCTCCTCACTCCATTCACGCAGCTGTCCAAATTCCTGTCCCATAAACAGAAGTTTTTTGCCTGGATGGAACAGCATAAATGCATACGCAGCTTTCAAATTACGAATCTTTTCTTCCGGATAGCCTGGCATCTTATTAACCATAGAACATTTCAAATGTACAACTTCATCATGCGAGATGACAAGGACATATTTTTCACTGTATGCATAAGTCATAGAAAATGTCATCTTATTGTGATTGTCCTTACGGAAATATGGATCCAATTTCATGTATTCAAGAAAATCATTCATCCATCCCATATTCCATTTCAAAGAGAATCCAAGTCCTCCATCTTCAGCTTTTCCGGTAACCTGTGGCCATGCGGTAGATTCTTCTGCTATCATGACCGTTCCATGATTTCTTCCAAGTACAACGGTATTCAAATGTTTGAAAAACTCAATTGCTTCAAGGTTTTTGTTATCACCATATTTATTAGCAACCCACTCGCCATCCTTCTTTCCATAATCCAGATAAAGCATAGATGCTACTGCATCAACACGAAGTCCGTCTACATGACACTCTTCAATCCAGTAGAGTGCATTGGCAATCAGGAAGTTTTTGACCTCCGGACGGCCATAGTTATAAATCTTGGTTCCCCAGTCCGGATGTTCTCCCTGTCTCGGATCTGCATGCTCATACACTGCGGTTCCGTCAAAGTTCGCAAGACCATGGGCATCTTTCGGAAAATGTGCCGGTACCCAGTCCAGAACAACTCCAATCTTATTACGGTGCAGATAATCGATCATATACTTGAAATCCTGAACAGAACCATAACGGGAGGTTGGTGCATAATATCCTGTGACCTGATATCCCCATGAGCCATCAAACGGATGCTCGGCAATTCCCATAAGTTCTACATGTGTATAACCCATTTTCTTTACATAGGCAGCAAGTTCATGTGCCAGTTCACGGTAATTATAAAATCCCGGATCATCTTCATCTTTTGCTTCATGTTTCTTCCAGGAACCGGGGTGTACCTCATAAATGGCCATAGGATCTTTGGTTTCATCAAATTCCGGACGTCTTTTCATCCAGGTAGTATCTTTCCATTTATAATCAGAAATATCCGCAATTCTGGATGCAGTGCCAGGTCTCAGTTCTGCTTCATTGCCATATGGATCAGCTTTGTATAATTCTTCACCATGATAGCCGATAATATAGAATTTATAGAGATCTCCAACCTTTGCTCCGGGTATAAATGTCTCATATACCCCAATTGGTCCGACTTTCTTCATTGGATTTGCCTGTGTATTCCAGTTATTAAACTCTCCAACAACAGAAACTGATCTGGCATTTGGTGCCCACACAGCAAAATATACACCTTTCTTACGCCTCTGTATCGTCGGATGGGCTCCTAATTTCCTGTAAATGTCATAATGGGTTCCCTGTCCGAACAGATACTGATCCAGCTCTGTAAACTGCAACTTCTCTCCCATTCAAACGTACCTCCCTTAACAGCTATTTTATTCCGGCACTCTTTACAACTCTGCGCCTCCCATCAGCATTATGCACATTTATCATGCTGATATTTTGCATTTTTATAGACATATTATACCAATCCATAATGTTCCCGTCAATTAAAATAAGAAATTACAAGTACACAAAAAGAGGACTTGTCCGATTGCGCTTTCGAACTTGTCCTCTTTTGTGGATTCTTATTTTATATAGAATTAATATCCTGTATCATACCCATCTCCGGAGTCCTCATCTGCATAATCACTTCCGTCTCCGGAACTGTCATCATAAGATCCATCGTCTGAGCTGTTATCTCCGGAACTGTCATCTGATGAACTTCCATCCCCGGAAGAGTCATCGCCTCCTGAGCTGTCATCTCCGGAAGAACTGTCGGAACTCTCATCACTTCCATCACTGACATCACTGCTGTCCGAAGATCCTGTATCACTTACATCAGAACTATCTGTTGAGCCGTCATCTGAGGTAGTACCATCTGATACCGCTGTACCATCACTGCTTCCGTCAGAAGAACCGCTGTTATATCCTGCAACGATACCCTTCTGAAGTGAACTGTCCCAGAAATCAGAATAGTTTGCATTCTGTAAAGTAACTCCCTTGGCTGCTGCAAGCTCACTGACAGTCATCAGCTTATAACCCTTCTGCACAAGTTCCGGAATCATCTTGATCGCAGCCTGTACGGATGGCTCATGAATATCATGCATCAGAATGATCGAACCGTCAGTAAGATCTCCGTTCATAATCTCATTATAGTCTTTGTCAACATCCTTATAACTCCAGTCAAGAGAATCCAGCGACCATGTAAAGAATGGTTTCTGTACAGTAGCAATGATATCATCACTCCAGTTTCCATATGGTGCTCTGGCAACACTTGCCTTCTGTCCACATGCCTTCTCCAAAGCTGCATCTGTATCTGAAAACTCTTTGGCAACTGCATCCATATCAAGATCATACAGATTCAGATGATCCCAGGAATGAGATCCGATCTCACATCCAATGTCTACCATTCGCTGAACTTCGCTCTGCCAGTTCTCAACATTCTGTCCGAGCATAAAGAATGTCGCATGTGCATTATTCTGTTCCAGGCAGTCCAGAAGCTGGTCTGTATACTCTCCCGGGCCATCATCAAAGGTAAATGCAATTCTGGTCTTGTGCTGACTTGGATCATATGTTCCATCATCATTAAAATAATAATCATCAAATCCAACGCTCACCCATCCGGTCTGTGCATAACCATTGTCTCCAAAATAATATGTAGAACCATCTATTTCCTGCAGGCCGCCTGCATAATATGTACCATCCGAGTTCTGATACCATTTTCCGTTCTCATCCTCATGCCAGCCAGCAGTCAGCTGTGAAGCCTTTGTCAGATCACTCGCACCCTTCAGCGGTTTACGGATTGCTGCATTTGTGTCTTTTTCTATCTGTGTCTCAGTTCCTGAATCTCCCGTATTGGTATTCGCATTCGTATCTGTTTCTGCCTGTACCTGTGCCGGTTTATCTGTATTTTTCCCTCCGACCCGATTAATGACCGGAAGAATGATTCCTCGTATCACAAAGACAAATACGAGAATTATTGCAACAATATACGCGCCTTTTTTCATCATCTGACGACGTCTTATCTGCTGTTGCTTTTTGCGCATTCGTTCACGCAATACCCTTTTATCCATCTACTCCACCTGCTGTATTTTTCTATAACTTTTTTGTCTATTTATTATCATAACGCATTTAATTCTGAAATACAATCACAATTCCTGAACTAAATCAAGTTATTCTGTGAATGATGATTCAATACTTCAGCAGGTATATCAGATAACTCTTTTTAATTCAAAATTCTCTGTTACCAGAAGAAGATCTGCCTCTTTACCTGTATGAACAGACCCTGTTCTGTCATAAATCCCAATACTTCTTGCCGGATTTCTCGTGGCTGCAAAAATCGCCTGGTCTACAGGCACACCAAATTCTATTGCCTTGCACATACAGCCAAACAGATTTGTCGCAGATCCTGCCAGTGTTCCGTCTTTCAGCACTGCCTTGCGGTCCTTCACAGTTACTTCCTGTCCGCCGAGCTCATATGTACCGTTTTTCATCCCTGTTGCACGCATGGAGTCACTGATCAGAATCACTCTTTCCGGTCCGAACATTTTGAATGTTGTTCTGATCACGGATGGATGGATATGGTAACCATCACAGATAAGTTCCACCATACATTCCGGATCATCTGCTGCAGCTCCGATCAGTCCGGGTTCTCTGTGTGCCAGTGGCTGCATCGCATTATAAAGGTGCGTCACATGATGCGCCCCCAGCGCCATTGCTTCTGATGCACATTCGTAATCTGCAGCTGTATGTCCCAGAGATATCTGTACTTCACTCTGCATTTTCCTGATAAATTCCATCGCACCGCTGACATTCGGTGCCAACGTTACCAGTTTAATCCTTCCACCGGATACTTCATTCAATTCCCTTACAAAATCTGCATCCGGTTCCGTGATCCATTCTTCGACATGTGCGCCCTTCTTAACAGGATCCAAAAACGGTCCTTCCATATTGATACCTGCAACCGTTGCTCCATCGCCGGACTTTTCTGCTTCCCTGATCCCTTTAAAAATCTTCTTAAGCTGTTCCTTCGGAAGTGTCATGGAAGTCGGACAATATGATGTTATTCCACTTTGTCTCTCATATCTTAAGATTTTTTTCAGACCTTCCGGATCACCGTCAGAAAAATCTTCCCCATATGCTCCATGGCTGTGGATATCCACAAGACCGGGAATCACCATAAGACCCTCAGCATCTATAACTTCCTCTTCAGAGGTTGCTTCAAATGCCTCTGTCAGTCTGTGATTTCTGATATAAAGTGTTTCCTTGCGAAAACTTCCATCTTCCTGAAAAACATTTCCATTTTTTATGATCATCCTTCATTTGCCACATCATCTTCCGATGCAGTTTCCTCACTTTCTTCTGCAGTGTCACTGCTATCTTCCTCTGACGCATTATCTTCTATAGTGTCTTCTGCAGCATCAACTCCTGTGTCTTCACTTTCCGGATCTGCATCTTCATTTGCCACATCAGCTTCTGTTGCAGAAGTTTCATTTACTGTCGCATTATCCACTATAAAACGTTCCACACGCATCAGTGCCAGTGATTCATTTACTTCCTGTTCACCATAATATGCAACCAGCTGATCAAAACTCTCATAGCCATATTCTGATAACAGCTCGTCCTTTAATGTCTGTATATCGTCATCATCAAGGCTGAGTCCTTCTGCATCCATGATTCCCTGAACAATAAGGTTCTGTTCCACTTTGGATTCTGCATACTGCTGGCAGTCTTCCTCATAATCTTCTTCAGACATTCCCTGAGCCTTAAGGAAATCAGACATTTCCATACCTGCTTCTTTGACATAATTTTCATTGAGTTTTTTGTATGCTTCAACCGCCTTATCCACATCTTCTTCCGGATATTCTTTTACTTCAGAATTTGCGAGTACTTCGCTCCAGGCATTACTGTAAAGATCATAATCTGCTGATTTTGTCTCATTTTCTTCGAGTTCTTTTTTGACGGCTGCACGATACTCGTCAACTGTCTTGTATTCTGTATTGGCAGCTACCCACTCATCATTCAGTTCGGAAGGCCGCGTGAACTTCTGCAGCGTAACTTTAAACACAACCGGTTTACCGGCAACAGATTCTTCATAGTAATCATCCGGGAAAGTCAGGTCCAGTTCTTTTGTCTCTCCCTTTTTCATGCCAATGATTCCATCCTCGAATCCATCGATCATTCCGCCCTCGCCAATCACAAGATCATAATCTTCTGCAGAACCCCCATCAAATTCTTTTCCGTCTATCGTTCCGGTAAAATTAATCGTTACCGAATCGCCCTCTTCTACTGTTCCGTCATTTACCTCTGTTCCGTTTTCTTCAAGATTATAATCGATCTCTGCCTGTACATCATCATCCGTTACAGTAACCGATGATCTGTCCAGTGTCAGTCCCTTATATTCTCCAATCGTAACATATTTTGAAACATCAGAAACAGACACCAGTCTGACTGCCGAAGCAGATGTTTTTTTATCTGAGGATGCAGAATCTTTTTTATCCCCTGTATCCTGTGTTGTCTCGGTTTTAGTTTCTTTTGTATCAGATCCGCCACATGCTGTAGCAGATAAAGCCATGCACATTACCAACATCGCTGCAACTGTTTTTTTCTTCATAATAAAACTCCTTTCACATTGCGATTGTGTTCGGCTGATGATAGAAATATAGCAGACCGAACCGTGTTCGACTACAGATGTGAATGACGATGAGAAAGTTGCGTTTTGTGGATAATAAGTTGTCGGATTGGTTGAACTTTCTGGATTTTACACACTGATATGAATAAATGGTTCCAAAAAATGAAGGAATAGGAAGATTGATGTCATGGAAAAAGCTATGCAAAATTAAAAAGGGAAGGCAAAACAGGAACCGGACGGAGCCAGACTATTGGCACGAACTGTCAAGTCGGGTTTGCCTTTGAAAGGCTCACAAGCGGATGCCTTGGAGGTAGAAAGATGGCGGCAGACATTTGCGGTAAAGTGCGCACCTGGCGGCACGGACTGGAGTATATCGAAGGAGTTGTTCTCCAAAGCTGGATTTATTCTGCAGAGGACTCGATTTGGCGAGGATGAGCTGCGCATGGTTTTGCTGGACAGGGGACTTATTTTTACGCAGGAATTTGATACATTAATAGATATGAATGCTTCTTTTGAAGACAGAGTAACGAATGGAAGGTTCTATCGAAAAAGTGCAACAGATTATGACTCTCCGCTACAGTATGCAGAGGCCGTATTTGTGAAACAACATTCGGAAATGTCATCTAATATACGGAAGTGTTTTGAGCAATATACAAGAATTTCTAAGGAGAGGAAATTAACAAGGGAGCAATTAAAAAACTAACGCCTCCAACAGAGGGACTAACTAAAGCGGAGAGCGAATGGCTTCAGAAAGCAATTAACAATGATTTCTTTGCAAGTTGGGATTGGTATTTTTGGATAAAGACAGGTGGTAAGCATTTTCGAACGGAAATATCTGAAGCGCATTGCAGGATTTTCGATGAGATTAATGAGCAAGCGAGCGAATTCGATAGGTTGCGTAAGAAGGCGATAGAGTGGTATGAGCTATCGGATGAACAGAAAAAATTTGCGTCGATTAGTCAAGAAAGTGCAAAAATAATTCTTGAAAAATTTAATAGTATATATCCTCAATGGACGATTCGCAATATCGATAAATGTGCAGAGAAACTGATCATGAGCGAAGAAAAAGCTCTGTTTGTCATGTATACAATCGTCGATAAAGCCCAACGGTCAAAAGCGAGTGATAAGGCCAATAGACTGATAGAGGAAATATATCTAACAGGAGAAATCTACCATCTATTTGAAGCAATTTTGCCTGAAATACCTTGCATGGATGCGCTGCATATGATCTGGAACGGATGGATGAAAGATAAGATATGTTCTAGTCGTAAATGTTGGGAAACATTGGTGTCAGCTATGAGGAAGCAACCTAAATTAAGAGAATATATACGCGTTTTCCCACCGCTTGAATTAGGAATGTACTTATCCGATCTGTTGTATACCTCGTTGCCGGAAAGCACGTGTAATTTGGCATATGATAATGTGTTCTTTGTAGAAGCAGAGACAGTATCAAAGTATAAATCCCTATACTCAGATCAATATAAGGATTTGATTGCGAAAGAAATGAAAAAAACACGTGTAGACGAATATCAGAAGTTGTGGATCAATCCGGAAACAACCAGAGAGGAAAGAATAAAATTCGTCCAATATAGGATAAGGTATTTCAAAGACTGGGAAATTCCCAACGATATATGCATATGGGATGGATTTTTCCCGATACAAGCTGCTCGAGATGAGGGTATTCGAGAACGACGGATGAGGAAATACAGTGGAGAGTTAAAGACATTGATACTTGAAAATGTCTGGCAGGATTGTATTCTTGATAAGGCGCGAACGAAATTGTGGGATATGGCTGTTTTGCAGTTCATGCTTCCAAAAGTAAAGAATAAATAGCGTAATAAAACAGCAATACAATTAATGAAGTGAATTTCTGTGTCACTCCGAATAGGATAGAAGAGAACAAACAAAGGGCATGCACACGCATGCCCTTACTGCTGTTTTATGAGGTTTGATAGTCTGGTGAGTGCCTTTCTCACAATCAGTTGCGGGAGAAGTCGTATGCGTATCGAGTACTTTTTAGTCCGCCTGCATACACTTTTCCGGCTAAGTATAGGTGCCCCTTTGAATTGCTATATGTAGCTTGAAAGGGTGCGTAAACGACTGCAAGAAACTGGCACTCTCATACTTTGGGATGATTTACACATACCGAAAAGGTTGTTATACTTATCTTGGTAGTTTATGCAGAAAAATATCGAAAGGCTTATGGCGAGGGGGGCACCCCTCATACCGTGGTACCCACGGTATGATACCTTTCTACAAAACTGTAGGCTTTGCCCGCTATGGTCAGGCAGGTGTGGAAAAATCTGACCATTATGTAAAGAAGGAAACACATGAGGAAACGCATTACAAGTCTGTTTCTTGTGCTGGCGTTCTGTCTGACCCTGCTGCCGACATCGGCGCTGGCAGAGGAGCCGGACACGTTAGACGGCGAAAGAATTGAAACCTCTATCGGTAATGATACCGAGGGAGATGGAGACATCGACAATAACGTTGAAGAATAGGACACCGAATCCAGTGATCATGCGTCTTTTGACCTTGAAGCAGGTGATGCAGCGTCTGGGGACGGTGAAGTGACCGAAGAAGATGCTGTTGTCAAGGCCGAGGCCGATGGCCAAACACGCTATTATAAGGCCATTGATGACGCCTTCACTGACGAAAACCAAGACGGTACCGTCACGCTGATGAAAGATGTCACGAACGGTCACACCATCTATGTCACTGGCGGACCGTATATCCTTGACCTAAACGGGTGCGATATGAGCAGCGTTAGTGAGGAATCGGTAACGGTCACGGTAGGCAAGGCAGACGGCGATAAAGGCAATTTGACCGTCAAGGACAGTGGCACTGACGGCCGTCTCGAGAAACTTGTCGTTGAAAGCGGTTCACTGACGGTGGGAAATGGCTCGTTCGGCTTCGTTGGCGACAATGCAAGTTCCTGCATCGGAAGTATCAACTTTAAGGGCGGACATGCAGATGAGTTCAAGATCAACTCCAGAGGTTACTGGACCGATGATGTTGGCAATTTTGTTGACGGTCTCCGCACGTTCGTCCTCTGGCGGCGGTTCGTCCGCGGGTAGCTCGTCTGCGAATGCGGTTTCTACATCCGGTAAGTCGGATAATGGTTCGGTCTCGGCGGATAAGTCTACCGCGAAGAAGGGTGACACGGTAGCCATCACGGTAACTCCGGACGCTGGTTACGAACTCGGCAAGCTGACCGTAACCGACAGCAAGGGCAACGGCAAGTACACCTTCACCATGCCGGACGGCAAGGTAACGGTTCCCCAAACTTTCACCAAGGTTGCTGATGAGAAGCCGTCCACTACCGGCTACGTTGACGTTGCGTCTTCCGCATGGTACAACGACGCAATTCAGTACGTCACCGATAAGGGCCTGATGAGTGGCACCGGCGATAACAAGTTCTCGCCGAGTAGCTCGACCACTCGTGGTATGCTGATGACTGTACTGGCGCGTTATGCTGGTCAGGACACCACGAACAGCATTCCGTGGTACCAGGCTGGCATGGATTGGGCCAAGGCGAATGGCGTTTCCGACGGCACCAACCCGACCATCAACATTACCCGCGAGCAGCTTGTCACCATGCTGTATCGCTACGCTGGTTCTCCGGCCGCAAACGGTTCATTGGACAGCTTCACGGACGCAAGCACCGTCAGCAGCTATGCTGTCAGCGCGATGCAGTGGGGGCTGTCGAGAATGGCATCGTAAACGGCTCCAATGGCAAGCTCAACCCGAAGAATAACGCAACCCGCGCTGAGGTTGCTGCAATTCTTATGCGCTTCTGCGAGATGGGTAAGTAAAGCCTATACAGACAAACAGCACAGCTTCGGCTGTGCTGTTTTCACTGCTTAACGGAAAGCGCCTGTGAGATATATTGTCTTTCAGTGCAAATAAGGCTATAATACTCTTAACATACCAGATGATAAGAGGATGTGAATGACGTGACGCTGGACTTTAATGACAACCATGAGATAACACTCAGCATACTGCACGAAGATCAGCCGTATCTGCTGTGGAGCAGCGGCGTGCGCTTCGTTTTCGTCATGCGCGGAACGGTCAGCACCCTTCTGCACGGTCAGACGCACACGCTGTCACCGGCTGGCTTTTGTCTCATCCATCCGCTCGAACTGTGTCAAATTTCCTGCTTTGCAGATAGTAAGGCGCTGATGGTGTACATTCCGCAGGATTATATCCGGCTGTCCGGCTTTACGAACAGCGCATGGGATTGTCTGGCGGTCGATGCGCAGGCCTCACCGCAGACAATCTGCGATGAGCTGCGCCGTCTGTTTGCCAAGATCGTCTCGCTGTACTTCAACCGAGCGCCAAAGCAGGTACTAAACGCTGCTGTCATGCAGTTTTTTCAGTTTCTGGAGCAGAATTTCCACGCTGAAAAAAGTGACGCTGGAGAACATCTGCCCAGCACCTCGATGGATCGTATCACGCAGGTATTGAAGCTTATCCACAGCCGCTGGAACGAGGATATTTCCGTGCCCGAGCTGGCAGAGCAGGTCCATGTCAGTCCGAATTACCTGTCCCGATTTTTCAGCAGACACATCCATATGACGATCACCGACTATATCGGCAGCATTCGTATTCACCACGCGCTTACGATGCTTCGCGAGGACCACTGTTCCGTCACGGATGTGGCTCTGCAGGCAGGCTTTCCTAACTCGTCCGCTTTTATCCGCAAGTTCAAGCAGCAGTTTGGCGTTACGCCGAAGCAGTATGCAAAGGATCTGGAAGAGCAGCGTAAAAATCAGCAGCCGGATGTCCTGCTCCCCAACATGCAAACCGAAGCCGGTGATTTTGCCGCACTGTTCAAGTATCTTCCGCTGGACGATGACCGCATCTCGGCCACAGAGAAAACGCTGTATCCCCTCCAGATCAACGCGTCCGCTGAGGGCAGACCCATACGCCCAATCTGGCAGAAGCTCTTAAATTTCGGATACGCCCGCGAGGGACTGCTCGCTTCGGTACAGCAGCAGATCATGCGCGCACAGCAGGAGATTG
>ERZ780177.3699-NODE-3699-length-11195-cov-5.407451_pt1 | contig 11195 bp, 9 predicted proteins | sample MGYA00510973_ERZ780177 | MGnify/ENA primary metagenome ERZ780177 (study PRJEB29588, sample SAMEA2144396) | human gut metagenome | biome: human gut; feature: human-associated habitat; material: faeces | place: Denmark | collected 2008/2010 ...
AAAGTAATTAATAAAAAATTATAGAGAGTTAGTGTTTGGTGGAAGCTAATATTTTAAGTTAATGAAAGCGCTGTTACTGGAAGTTGCATTTATATGCCGGTTTTAAAAATCGTTAAAATAATTAAGTGAATAAAAGGATGGTACCGTGCACATGCACTCCTTAATAGGTAATGTACTATTCTTTTTTTGTATATGTGGAGGTGTTTTATGATAATAGCAATTGATGGACCTGCTGGAAGTGGGAAAGGAACTATCGCAAGTTTAGTTTCAAAAAAATTAAATTTAGTTAATATTGATACAGGAGCAACTTATAGATGTGTTGCACTTGAAATGTTAAAAGAAGGAGTAAGTTTAGAAGAAACTGATAAAATTATAGAAATATCAAAAAATGTTGATATAAATTTAACGGAAGACTCTAGAGTATTTTTAAATAAAGAAGAAGTAACTGATAGAATTAGAGAAAAGGATGTTACTAAAATAGTGTCACAAGTATCAAGCATAGAAAAGGTAAGAGAAAACTTAGTAGCTCTTCAAAGAAATATGGCTAAAGGTAAAAATGTAATAATGGAAGGTAGAGATATTACAACAGTAGTATTTCCAAATGCTGATTTTAAATTTTACCTTGATGCATCTTTAGATGAAAGAGTAAAAAGAAGGCTTGAACAAAATAAAGAAAAAGGTATTGATATGAGTGAAAGTGAAATAAGAGATAATATTGCTAAAAGAGATTATAATGATATGCATAAAAAAGTTGGAGCATTAAAGAAAACAGATGATCAAATATATATCGATACTAGTAATATGACTATAGATGAAGTAGTAAATAAAATAGTAAATATTGTGAAAGAAGGTAATTAAAATGAATATAAGAGATAAATATATAGAATTTTTTGTAAGTAAAGGACATAAACAAATACCTAGTGCGCCAGTTGTACCAGAAAATGATCCATCAGTATTGTTTAATACTGCAGGTATGCAGCCACTTGTACCATATTTAATGGGTGAAGTTCATCCATATGGAACAAGACTTTGTGATTATCAAAAATGTATTAGAACAAATGACTTAGATGAAGTTGGAGATGTAACTCATCATACATTCTTTGAAATGCTTGGTAACTGGTCTTTAGGTGATTATTTTAAAAAGGAATCTATAACATGGAGTTTTGAATTATTAACAAAACATTTAAATATACCAGTTGAAAAATTATCTGTAACTGTATTTAAAGGAAATGACATTGTACCAGCAGATAATGAATCAGCAGATTTATGGAAATCATTAGGAATTTCAGAAAACAAAATCGCATTTTTAGGAGAAGATGATAACTGGTGGCCAAATATGGAACTTACAGGACCATGTGGACCAGATACTGAGATATTCTACTGGAGAAGTGATGAAGAAGTTCCATCTAAATTTGATCCAGAAAATGATAATTGGGTAGAAATATGGAACAATGTATTTATGCAATACAATCATAAACCAGATGGAACATTTGAACCATTAAAAAAGAAAAATGTTGATACAGGTATGGGACTTGAAAGAATAACAGCAGTACTTGAAGGAGTTAATGATAACTATGAATCAAGTATATGGAAAGGCACTATAAAGAAAATAGAAGAAATATCAGGTAAAAGTTATTATGGTAATGAAAAAGCATTTAGAATAATTGCTGATCATATTAAAGCAGCAGTATTTATTTCAAGTGATCCAGCAGGTATTAAACCAAGTAATACAGACCAAGGTTATATACTTAGAAGATTAATTAGAAGAGCAATTAGATATGCAAAAATGATAGATATAGATATTAATAGTAACTGGGAAAGTGAAATTGCTAAAAATATAATAAATGAATATAAAAAATATTATAGTGAATTAAGTACAAATGAAAATGTAGTTATGGAAGTACTTAAAAATGAAAAAATTAAATTTAATCGTACACTTGAAAAGGGACTTAGAGAGTTTGAAAAAATTGTTAAAAATTTAAATGAAAATGAAATAAATAAAGATTTAGCATTTAAATTATATGATACTTATGGTTTCCCAATTGAACTTACTTTAGAACTTGCAAAAGAAAGAGGTCTTACTGTAGATGAAAAAGGTTTCTATGAAAAATTTAAAGCACATCAAGAATTATCTAGAACAGCATCTGCTGGTAAGTTTAAAGGTGGACTTGCTGGTAACAGTGAAATAGAAACTAAATATCATACAGCAACTCATCTTCTTAATGCAGCATTAAAAGTAGTTATTAATAAAGATGTACACCAAAAAGGATCTAATATAACTGATGAAAGAATGCGCTTTGATTTTTCTTGTGATCATAAATTAACAGATGAAGAAAAGAAAGCAGTAGAAGATTTAGTTAATAAATGGATAGATGAGGGTCTATCTGTAACTAAAAAAGAAATGAGTAAAGAAGAAGCTATTAAATCAGGCGCCGAATGTATGTTTATTGAGAAATATCCTGACATTGTAACAGTTTATAGTATTGGAGATGTTTCAAAAGAATTATGCGGAGGACCACATGTTAATAACACAAGTGAACTTGGTCATTTTAAGATAAAAAAAGAAGAAGCAAGTTCTGCTGGTGTTAGAAGAATTAAGGCTATATTAGAGGAGAAATAAATGAAAAGTAAGAAGAATAAAAAGAAGAGTAAATTTAAAAAAATATTTATATTACCTATAGTAGTTATAGTGCTTGTAATTATTTCATGTATTTACTGTTATATATGTACGACTCCAGTAAGTAAAAAGAGTGATAAAGTAACATTTGAAATAACATCAGGTTCTACAATAAAGGATATAGCGACTACTCTTAAAGATGAGGAATTAATTAGAAATTATTACTTTTTCTTAGCGTATGTAAAAATAAATAAAGTAAGTGGTATTCAGGCTGGTGATTATTCTCTTGATAAAAATATGAGTTTAAAAGAAATAACTGATATTCTAAAAAAAGGAAGTAATGTTACTAATAAAGAAATAACTATAACTTTTAAAGAAGGAAAAACAATGAGATCAATTGCTAAAACAATAAATGAAAATACTACTAATAGTTATGAAGATGTATTTGAGGCATTATCAGATAATGATTATATTAAAACATTAATCAATAAATATTGGTTTTTAGATGATGTTATATTAGATAGTAATATATATTATCCTTTAGAAGGTTATTTAGCACCTGATACATATAATTTTAAAGTAAACGCTAGTGTGGAAGATATATTTGAAAAGATGTTAGATCAAACAAATAAAATATTAACTGAATACAAAAGTGGAATTGAATCATCTAATTTTAAGATTCATCAAATATTAACACTTGCTTCAATGGTTGAAAGTGAAGGTGTTTCATTAGAAGATAGAAAAAATATTGCTGGAGTATTTATAAATAGATTAAATAAAAATATGGCATTAGGTAGTGATGTAACAACGTATTATGCATCAAAAATAGAACTAGGTGAAAGAGATCTTTATGTTTCTGAAATAAATAGTGATAATCCATATAATACTAGAAGTGCCAAAAATGCTGGTAAACTTCCAGTAGGTCCAATATGTAATCCTAGTAAAGGTGCGATTGAAGCTGTTATAAGTTACACACCAAATGATTATTTATATTTCGTTGCAGATAAAAATATGAAAGTATATTTTACTAAAACAGATGCAGAACATAATAAGAAAATACAAGAACTAAAAAAACAAGGTTTATGGTTTGAATATTAAAATTAACTTCGGTTAATTTTTTTCTTAAAAAGGTTTCTTTTATTAATGGTTTTATGCTATAATTTAAAGTAGGAGTGATAACATATGTTCGAATATATAAACGGAAAAGTAACTATAATTGAAAGTGGATATATAGTAATAGATAATAATGGTATTGGATATAAAATATTTGTAGGAAGTCCATATTCATTTAATATAGATGAAGAATATAAAGTATATTTATATCAAAATATTAGGGAAGATGAAAATACTTTATTTGGATTTAAAACAAAAGAAGAAAGAGATATGTTTTTGAAACTAATTAATGTTAAAGGACTTGGTCCTAAAATGGCTCTTCCTATGCTTGCTGCTGGAAAAGTAGAAGGAATTGTTGATGCAATAGAAAGAGAAAATATACTTTATTTAAAGAAATTTCCTAAAATTGGCGATAAAGTAGCAAGACAAATTATACTTGATTTAAAAGGTAAACTTGTAAATAAAGAAGAATCATCTAAAGTAAATGAAGAACTTGTTTTGGCACTTAATGCATTAGGATATAAAAATTCTGATATAAATAAAGTTGTAAAAAATGTACCAAGTAATTTAAAAATAGAAGATCAAATAAAAGAAGCATTAAAATTATTATTAAAATAAAGGAGGCAAAATAAATGGATAGAGTACAAGATGCAGAAAAAACAGAAGAAGATAATTATGAATTATCACTAAGACCTAAATATTTAAGAGAATATATTGGCCAAAAGGATGTTAAAGAAAATATTGATGTTTTTATTAAGGCTGCTAAATTAAGAGATGAACCACTAGATCATACTTTACTTTATGGTCCTCCTGGACTTGGTAAAACAACACTTGCATTTATAATTGCAAATGAACTAGGTAGTAATATAAAAACATCTAGTGGACCCGCAATTGAAAAGACTGGTGATTTAGCTGCAGTACTTTCAAGTTTAGAGCCTGGTGATGTACTTTTTATAGATGAAATTCATAGAATGCCAAGAGTAGTAGAAGAAGTACTTTATTCTGCTATGGAAGATTTTACACTTGATATAATAATAGGAAATGATGGTTCATCTAGAAGTATAAAAATAGATTTACCACCTTTTACTTTAGTTGGAGCAACTACTAGAGTTGGAGATTTAACTTCACCACTAAGAGATAGATTTGGTATTATATCAAAACTTGAATACTATACAATTGAAGATTTATGTAATATTATTAAAAGAACAGCAGATGTGTTTGAAGTTGGAATTGAGGAGGCTGCTGCACTTGAACTTGCTAAAAGAGCAAGAGGTACACCAAGAATTGCCAATCGCCTTTTAAAAAGGGTTAGAGATTTTGCCTTAGTTGAAGGACTTGGAACAATAACACTTGATATAACTAAAAAATCATTAGATAGATTAAAAGTTGACTCTGAAGGACTAGATGACACAGATCATAACTTATTAAAATCAATTATATATAAATTTAATGGTGGACCAGTTGGAATAGATGCATTAGCCGCATCTATTGGTGAAGAAGCCTCTACAATAGAAGATGTATATGAACCATATTTACTTCAAAATGGTTTCTTAAAAAGAACTAACAGGGGTAGAGTTGTAACAGAAAAAGCATATAAACATCTTGGAATTGATTATCAAAAAAGTATGTTTGATTAAGAGTTTTATATAGAAAACTCTTTTACTATGTGTTATAATACTATGAAAAAAGGAGATTAATCAATTTATGGGCAAAGTAATAGCGTTTAATAGAAATCCTAGATATGATGATAGAATTGTAGAATTTTTTGAAAAATTAGGGGAGTTTTATACTCGAAATAGAAGCGATATTAAAAAAAATGAGAAAATGAGAAATCTATTTATAGAATTTTTTAATGCAAATCGCAATTACTCTCTAAAAAAATGGAAATTAGATGGTGAAGAATTTTTTGAAAAGTTTGATAAAGTAACATATAGTGATAATCCTGAAACTAAATTAGTTAAAGAACTTATATATACAAACCTTTACCATGCATCTAAACATGTTTTTCCTTCTTTAACTATTAGTGATATGTCACTTTTGATTAAAATAAGAAGTAAATATATTGATTTGAGTGAATATAAAACAAAAAAATTAATAGATAAGATTGCTAACCCATTTGATAAAGAACAATTAGATTTATTAAGTAAAGAAGAAAAAGAAAAATATTTAATGGATTATATTGATAGTATAAAAGAAAAAGAAAGTCCCAAAAAAGAAAAATATGAAGCTAATTTTCAAGATATAGAAAAATATTATATAAATAAAGCTTATGATTATTTAGATTATGTTGGAGTAGATACAGAAAAATTTAATGATGAAAAGGTTTTAAATACTGTTCTTAAAATACGTAGAATAGAAAAATATAATAACATAGATAAGCGTAAATTTTTGGAAGTTTCAAGAACTATAAGATATATATCACTTACTGATGAACAAGAATTTACTGACATTGCTAATTTGATAAATCTATTCTTGGTTTATAAAAATAAAGTAAGAGGATTAATTGTTAATGATATACTTAAAATATTAGTAATAATGAAAAAGAATAAAATAGAAGAATTATCTGAAGCAATAAAAAAATATGAATTAGAGAAATGAGGTAGTAAAATGAAAACAGATGACTTTGATTATTATTTACCAGAAGAGTTAATAGCACAAACTCCAATAAAAGAAAGAGATCATTCAAGACTTTTGGTACTTGATAAAAAAACTGGTGAAATTACACATGAAAGATTTGATCATATAATAAATTATTTAAATAAGGGTGATGTACTTGTTATAAATAATACGAAAGTAATACCTGCTAGAATAATTGGTACTAAAGAAGAAACAGGAGCAGTTATTGAAGTACTTATGCTAAAAGATCTTGGTTCTGATGAGTGGGAATGCTTATGTAAACCAGCTAAAAGAGTAAAAGAAGGAACTATTATTAAATTTTCTGATGATTTAAAAGTAGAATGCACTAAAGTATTAGATGAAGGTATTAGACATTTTAAATTTATATATGATGGAATACTTTTAGAAATATTGGATAGATTAGGAGAAATGCCACTTCCACCATATATACATGAAAAGTTAGAAGATAAGAATAGATATCAAACAGTATATGCTAAAGAAGAAGGTAGTGCAGCAGCACCTACCGCAGGTCTTCATTTTACAAAAGAATTACTTGAAAAAATAAAAGAAAAGGGTATTGATATAGAAGAGATTACTCTTCATGTTGGACTTGGCACATTTAGACCTGTACAAGTAGAAGATGTAACTAAACATAAAATGCACAGTGAATTTTATATGATGAGTAAAGAAACTGCTGAAAATCTTAATAAAGCCAAAAAAGAGGGAAGAAGAATAATTGCAGTTGGTACAACATCAACAAGAACACTAGAAACAATAATGAATCTTTATGGTGAATTTAAAGCATGTTCTGGATGGACAGAAATATTTATATATCCTGGATTTGAATTTAAAGGCATTGATGCATTAATTACAAATTTCCATTTACCTAAATCGACACTTGTTATGCTTGTAAGTGCTTTTGCTGGTAAAGAAAAAATAATGAATGCATATAATGAAGCAGTTAAAAATAAATATAGATTCTTTTCATTTGGTGATTCAATGTTTATAAAGTAGGTGTAATATGGAAGAGTTAATACTCAGTGAATTTTATAATAAAATATTAGTTGAAGCAAAAGACGGTGTTATAGATATTGATGGCTACAAATTTAATGTAAAATTTCAAACAAAAAATGGTGATAGTAAGTATTTAAATGAAAATATATTTGAAACACTTGAGATAAAAAATAAAGAGTTATTTGATAAATTATTAATTTTGTATACTAAAAAAATGTATGAATTTATAATAAGTTCTGATTTTAAAAATATAGATTATGTTTATTACGAAGGCAATAAACAATATATTATAGATTTTATACTTTCAAGTGTTTGGAATAACGTAACTGATGTTGATTTGCAAAATCCTATCGAATACTTAAAAAATAGAATTAATTTTTTAGATGATAATTTATGTGATAAGAATGCTAATCACACTATAATTAAAAACGTTGATTTTTTATATAATAGTGATATTGAGTTTTCAGTAAAAAAAAATAATCCAATACTTGAGACACCATATTCATTTTGTCCATGTATTATACGAGATAAAGAAAATGGCGAAATATTTGATTTACCTAGAATATATTATGGTATTAGTAATAATGAATGTTATATATATGCTGTCCAAAATGATAAAGATAATTATAGTAATTCATATACTAAAAAAATAAATAGAGCGTTATACAAAGTAAATAAAAATATTGATGATAATTATGAATTAGATAATATAAAAGATGTATCACCAAGTGCTTTAATTTCGATTAGTATGTTTTTGAGAGTTTTAAAAGAAAACAATATAACAAAAATAAATATAATAGATTTTATGCCGATAAGATATAATGCTAAAGAAATTGCCATAAATAAAAGAATTAATAGAATGAAAGAAAAATTACCCAAAATAGAACTTGATAAAATTATAAGCGAAAGTCATTATGATCAAATGAGGATTCAACAAAATATGACTGATAAACTTATTAGAGATTTTAGAAGATTAGAATATCATGGCTTTATTGATGTGGTTAGTTATCCAAAAGATATAGATAGTATGATGCATGTAAAAATCAGTGATAATATCAAAATCAGTGATAATGTATTAAATGAATTATATAATAAAAGTTATGATAACATTAAAAGAAAATAGAAACGTGTATGTTTCTATTTTTAATTGTAAATTTTTAAATATTTTAAGTTTGGATCAAATATATCTATTTTTTAATTCATTTTAGTTTTCAATAAGTTCATTTCTTTTATCATCAGATAATCAATCAAAAATTCAATTAAAGTAATAAAATTTTGATTTAACTTTTACTTTAATTGATGGATATTTATGTCAAAGTATTTCAATTATTTATTCTCTTAATTATTTTTTGGTTTAAATACTAAAGATTTAGGAGTAGCTTTATTAAATCTTTTCGCATATGCTAGTTCATAATCAATAAGTTTTGAATCATAAAATCCCAATTCTTTTGTGGATTTACTTTCTATTTCAAAATCTGTTTTACTGGATAAAAAGATTTTTATTAATTTTAAAGAGGGATCAATAGTTTCAATTAATAATACGATTGCTTCATAAGAAGTATATTTTTTATAATTAAGTATATCTTTATCTAATTTACTTAATATTCGATAATAATTTGGACAAAGTGCATCATTTTCTTTAAGGTATTTTTCTTGAAGTATTAGTGCTTCTTTTTTTAGTTCATCTCTTCTTTCAATAGTTAATTCATTAAATCCATCAAAAGATCTTGTTAGGTAGTAAAATTGATTTTTCGAACCATTTTTAAAAGATTCATATTGAAATAATAAATTATCAGTATCATAATCAATTGATCTTCTCGCTCTATATCTTGCTTTAATCATATAAATAACACGCCCTTTTCATTAATGCCACATATTATATAATAACTATTAAAAAAAGTCAAAATTTGTGTTATAATCTTTTTTGAGGTGCATTATGAAAATTAAATACGAATTATTAAAAACAGAAAAAAATACAAAAGCAAGAAATGGAATATTACATACAAATCATGGCTCATATGAAACACCAATATTTATGCCAGTTGGAACACTTGCAAATGTTAAAACACTTGTTCCAGAAGAATTAAAAGAAATGCATAGTGCAGTAATATTATCTAATACATATCATTTATGGCTTAGACCTGGTGAAGATATAGTATCAAAAGCAGGGGGACTTCATAAATTTATGAACTATGATGGACCAATATTGACTGATTCAGGTGGATTTCAAGTATTCTCGCTTGCAAAACCAAAAAATATTAGTGAAGAAGGAGTTAAATTTAAAAGTCATATAGATGGAAGAGAATTATTTTTAACACCAGAAAAAAGTATTGGAATACAAAACAAATTAGATAGTGATATAGCTATGAGTTTTGATGAATGTCCACCAGCAAGTGCAGACTATAAATATATGAAAAATAGTATTGAAAGAACACTTAGATGGGCAAAAAGAGGAAAAGATGTGCATAGTAATGAAAATCAATCATTATTTGGTATTATCCAAGGTGGTGCATATGAAGATTTAAGAAAATTTTCGGCAACAGAAACTGTTAAACTTGATTTTGACGGATATAGTATTGGTGGAGTTGCGAATGATAATGAATCAAAAGAAGATATGTATAAAGCAATAGATTATTCAATTCCATATATACCAGAAAATAAACCTAGATATTTAATGGGTGTTGGAGAACCTGTTGATATTATTGAAGGAGTTATTAGAGGAATTGATATGTTTGACTGCGTTCTTCCAACCAGAATCGCAAGACATGGTAATGCTTTTTCCCATCATGGTAAAATGAATTTAAGGAATGCCAAATTTAAAGAGGATTTTACTCCTATTGAAAATGATTGTGATTGTTATACATGTAAACATTATACAAAAGCTTATATTAGACATTTATTAGTCGCAAATGAACAACTTGCGGGTAGACTACTTTCTATACATAATATTAGATTTTTAATTAAACTTACAGAAGATTTAAGAGAAGCAATTAAAAATGATAATATATTAGAATACAAAGAAAAATTTTTAAATGAATATGAAGGAAACAAATAAATATGCAAAAATATAATATAAATGATTTAAGATTTATGTATATTAATAAACCTAATGATTTAGCTAAAATATTTGAAAAGGCTGGGTATACAGAAGATTATATAGTAAATATGTTTAATACTTCAAAAGAAGAGATAATATTACTTAGAGCAGAAAGAATATTACTTTCTTTAGAAAAAGATAAAAATTTACAAAATTCAGATGAAAAGTATAAAATACCATCTAAATTTAATGTTCCAGAAGCTCCATATTTAAAAAAAGATAGAGATAAAATATATAATGAAATGAATAATGAAATAGATAAAAATATTGGTGAAACATTAGAACAAATATATTCTTATAATGAAGAAGAATTTGTAACAGCAATTCATAGAACTTCACTTTCTAAAAATCAAATTATAAACGAAGTTTTTACAAAAGGACTTTGTTATGAGAATGATACAGAGCCAGATTATTCAAATCATGTACAAGTAATGAGGAATTTTCCATTAATGCTTCGTGAAATAAAATATTGTAATAATTATAAATTTTCACAAGGTGTTGTTATTTTAAAAATTCCAAAGAAGTATATTGGAAAAGCACAAACTGATGAAATATTACCATTATATTATAAAGGAAATGATGGTAAAACTTATTTAAGGCCGGAGTTTATAAGCTCGTATGTACCTGTAAAAGATAGAAAATTAAAAGATGTAATTTTTAATACGAGAATTAATGATATATATAATAAAATTAATGTTTCATTATATTTTAGAGAATTTGATGTTACTATAGATGTAG
>ERZ780177.3703-NODE-3703-length-11190-cov-8.534800_pt1 | contig 11190 bp, 9 predicted proteins | sample MGYA00510973_ERZ780177 | MGnify/ENA primary metagenome ERZ780177 (study PRJEB29588, sample SAMEA2144396) | human gut metagenome | biome: human gut; feature: human-associated habitat; material: faeces | place: Denmark | collected 2008/2010 ...
TCCAGCAGCCAGCGGCGCACCACGAACTTCTGCATCTTGTAGCTGACGAGGTCGAGGTCGGCCTCGGTCAGGTCGGGGTACTCCTCAGCGATCTTGTCCATGATGGGCAGCAGAGCGGCATCACGCACATTCTTGTCGTCGGTATCCATGGCGGCCTTGAAGTCGTCGAGATACTTCTCCTTGATGGCGTGGAACACGTCCATATCGAGGCCCACGACCTGGAAATCGATCTTCGGCTTGCCGCGCTCGGCCACGATGCCGTTGATGAAGGTGATGATCTTCTTGATCTCCACGTGAGCGGCCTTGATGGCGTTCAGCATGGTGTCCTCATCGACCTCATTGGCACCGGCCTCGATCATGACGATCTTGTCCATGGTGGCGGCGACGGTCAGGGCCAGATCGCTCTTCTTGCGCTGCTCCTGAGTGGGGTTCAGGACGATCTCGCCGTCCACCAGACCCACCTGCACGCCGCCGATGGGGCCGTTCCAGGGGATCTCGGACACAGCGGTGACCAGAGAAGCGCCGATCATGCCGGCGATCTCAGGGCTGCAGTCGGGGTCAAGGCTCATGACGGTCATGGTGATGCAGACGTCGTTGCGCATCTCCTTCGGGAACAGCGGGCGCATGGGACGGTCCACGACGCGGCTGGTCAGGATGGCGCGCTCGCCGGGGCGGCCCTCACGGCGCATGAAGCTGCCGGGGATGCGGCCTGCGGCGTAGAGCTTTTCCTCGTACTCCACGTTCAGGGGGAAGAAATCGACGCCCTCGCGGGGCTTGGGGCTCATGACCACGTTGCACATCACGCAGGTCTCGCCGTAGCGGATGAGGGCGCTTGCATTGGACAAGCCGCACATCTTGCCCATCTCCACCTTGAAGGGGCGGCCTGCCAGCGTAGTCTCGTAAACTTTGAAGTTGTCAAAGTTTTCTTTGCGGGAACCAAATTCGATTGCCATTTGGTTTGCCTCCTTATGTCCGTTTGATATTCCAAAAGGCTGCCCGCCGCGCATCATAGCAATAAATCCAGCGTCCGTGCCGCTTCACACAGGCGTTCGATTTACTGCTGCAACACGCAGCAGCGGCCTATTTGTTCCAGTGCCTGGGATACAAGGGAAAATCCAACATAAAAGAGCAAAGGGCAGGCACCATTTGCGGTACCTGCCCTCTGTTTTCTATTACTTACGCAGACCCAGAGTTGCGATCAGAGCACGGTAACGCTCGATGTCCTTCTTCTGGAGATAAGCCAGCAGATTGCGGCGGCGGCCAACCATCTTCAGCAGACCGCGGCGGCTGTGGTGATCGTTAGGGTTCTTCTTCAGGTGCTCGTTCAGCTCGTTGATGTGAGCGGTCAGCAGAGCGACCTGGACTTCGGGAGAGCCAGTGTCCTTCTCGGTCAGAGCGACTTTGGCCATAACTTCCTGCTTGTTCATAGTAACAGTACCTCTTTATAAAATTTTTATTTGCCAGCGACACAGCAGCGGGAAAACGGTACTCCCGAGTGGGCATACTCCCAGCCCCGTATCGCGGTAACAGGGTTAGTATAACAGAAACCAACGTAAAAAGCAAGAAAAATTTTTACAGATCCGCAAAAATAAGGATGTTGTTTTCCTGTCAAATCATGTTATAATCTGTCTATTGTAATAAAGAGGTAGATCGAATGACACATTGCTTTTCCCGCCGCAGCTTCCTCAAAGGAAGCGCAGCCGCCGCAGCGGCCCTCACCAGCCCGCTCCTCCCGGCTGATGCGGCTTTTTCTGAAACCGAAAACGGCCTGTTCTCCCCTGTCTCTGCTCTCTGCCAGACCCAGTACGGCCCGGTGAAGGGCAGAGAGGGCGAAAACGGTCAGCTCTGCTGGTACGGCATCCCCTATGGCGCTGCCCCCACAGGCGAAAGCCGCTGGACAGCGCCGCAGGAGCCCGCCCGCTGGCTCACTGTGCGGGACTGCACCAGCCCCGCTCCGGCGGCCTACCAGTACACCACCTTTCCCCTCGGCACCGAGGACTGCCTGACACTGGACATTTATTCTTCCGCCGAGGCCAAAAAGCGGCCCGTCCTCGTCTATCTGCACGGCAGCGCCGCCACAGGCTCATCTCTCGAGCTGCCCGGCAGCGAACTCGTGCGGGACGCGGGCTGCGTCTTTGTCGCGCTCAACTACCGGCTGGGGCTGTTCGGGTGGAACTGTCTGCCCGCTCTTACTTCCGGCTCCGACGCCGCCGGCAATTTCGCCCTGCTGGACATCGCCCGGGCGCTGGACTGGGTGAAGGAAAATATCCACCGCTTCGGCGGCGATGCCGACAACATCATCCTCTGCGGCTTCTCTGACGGCGGGCGGATGGCAGCGGCCCTTGCGGGCAGCCCGCTCTTCCGCGAACGCTTCCAAAAAGCCGTCGCCATCTCCGGCGGGCTGTCCCTCGCCGACCCGGACGCCGCCGCCCAGAAGCTGGCTGAAAATTTCGCACCGCTGGCCGTGGAAGACGGGCGGTTCGCTGACACGGCTTCCGCCGCCGAATGGCTGCTGACGCCGGGGGCGGACGTCCGGGAATGGCTCTGCGGCCTCGAACCGGCCCGCATTGCGGCCCTCGGCAAACCAGCCATCCTTTACGCAGACGATGTGGTGCTCTCACGGGACGCCCGGAGTGCTGTCCCTCTCCTGCTGCTCAGCAGTGCCACCGAATTCAGCGGCTTTGTCCGGGACGACCTGCGGCCCGCTTCCAGCGCGGCCCGGGCCTATGCCGTAAAATACGGCTCAGCCCTCTGCCGCTGGAGCAGCACCGAAGCCGTCGCCGAAGCGCTGGGCGGCAGTGCTCCGGTCTGGCTTGGCCTCATCGACTACGGCGGAGCCGACAGTCAGACGACTATCCCGGGCCTCGGCTCCTTCCACGGCCTGCCGCTGGCGCTCTTCTCGTCCGAAAGCAGCTATTCTGCCTGTGCTGATCTGTCTTCGGCAGGTGCGCAGGCCCTTTCGGCCCAGCTGAAACAGGCGCTTGCCGGCTTCATGACCAGCGGCTCCCCGGGCTGGGACGCCTGGACGCCGCAAGACCACGCTGCCCTCCGCTTCGATGCCGACAGCGAAACAGCCTGCATCACCTTCAGCTCCTACCCGGATACCCAGGAAAGCATCCGCGCCACCATGGCCGCAGACACGTCCCTCTCCGCCGCCGAAAAGGAAACGGTGGAGCACCTCTATTTTTCCGGTCTCTCTTTCTGACGAAGCAAAAACGCACCTCACCGATCGCTTTCATTGGTGAGGTGCGTTCTTGTTTTATTCAGCGGCTGATGCCGCCCACAGCCTTTTTGATCTCGGCTTTGTTCCGGTACATTGCAGCGTCAGCTTCCATGAACAGCTCGTCCGCCGTCATGGTGCGGCCTGCCTGCATGGCATAGCCCACTGCGATGGAGACGGGATACTCTTCCTTCGCATCCCACTCCGCGCACAAGTGCCGGAGCGTTTCAACTGCTGCCTTCACAGCGTCCTCATCCGTCGCAGCCGCAATGACCACGAACTCGTCGCCGCCGATGCGGAAGCAGTCCTCGGCCCGATAAAAGGCCTCCCGGATGCAGCGGGCCGCACAGCAGAGCAGTTCGTCACCGGCACGGTGGCCGTATTGGTCGTTGGTCTGCTTGAGCCAGTTGACGTCCATAACGATGTAGGTCCAGTCCGTGCGCTCGGGCCAGCGGGACTTCATATACTTGAAGGCCGTATAGTTGAAAAGCCCGGTCAGCGAGTCGGCGTAGGCCAGCTTCTTGTAGTTTTCCAGCTGGGCCTGTTCGTTGACAGCCTGCCGGATGCGGTGGAGCACGATGCGGCCCAGCATCACCAGAAATCCCAGCAGACCGGCGCAGTAGCACACGGCGTAAGTCCGGCCCCGGTAGCCGCTGTAGAAGGTCGCCAGCGCAAGCAGAGCACCCGCTGCCAGCACGCCGAAAGCCAGCAGGATGTTCCTCACCTCGCCGCTGTGGTTCTTTTTATAGGAGACCACGAGGGTATGGAATGCTGCCAGAATGCTGGCAATGACGGTGATATGAATGGGCATGAGCAGCCACAGCATGGGCTGTCCGGCCAGCAGCCAACCCGCAGCCTCTGCTGCCAGCAGTACCAGCATAGCCATCTGCGGGAGGCGGATGAGCCAGCCATCATTCCTTATGGTACAGCGGACGAATTCCAGCGTGAAAGGCACTGTGAGGCTGAAGGTGACCAGTGAGACGAACACGACGAGATTCGCCCTGTCCGTCACCAGTGCCAGCAGCTCGGAATCCGTCAGTATCCAGATGCCGGCGTCCAGCATCAGCCCGATCAACACCCGGGTCTGATGGCGGACCTCCGGCGTGAAGATGCTGTGCATCGTCACCATCAGAACGCCAAGCTCCACGGCGCAGAGGACGCAGAGCAGGAAGAACGCCAGTGCATAAAGGCTGCGCCTGAAGTAATAGCCGCTCAGTTTCGTCTGGGTGGCCAGCACCGGCCCCCTGCTCAGCATCGCGCTGAGGGCCGACGGCTCCGCACAGCGGAGCACCAGCGTCTTTCCGGCCGCGCCCTCCGGCAGAGCAGCAAAGAGCCGCATCTCTGCCGGGCCGCTGCCCGGGTCATAGGTATAGAACGCCGTCTCCTGACCGTCCGCCGCCCGCAGCCCGAGGCTGAACTTCTGCTTCGTGCTGCGGATGCTCAGCATCAGGCTTTCCCCCATGCTTTCCGGAATGTCATATACGGCCTGCTGGTCTGTTTCCAGCGTCCAGCTGTCGTTCAGTTCCTGCAGACTGCCCTGCACCAGTGTGCGGTGGGGGTCTTCCTGCACACGGCAGGAGTCCGCCACCCCCAGAAGGACCAGCACCGCCACCAGCCAGATCAGGATGCGCAGGCACCATTTCTGTTTTGCTTTTTTCATAAAGTTCACTCCGCAAAGTATTCCTGCGCGCGCTGGGCTGCGTGGTCGATGCACTCGCGCAGCTCATCCAGCGTGTCGAACTTTTTGCTGGGGCTGAGGTAGGCGTGGAACTCCACCACCGGGTCGGTGCCGTAAAGGTCGCCGGTAAAGCCCGGGATGAAGGTCTCGCAGGTCACCTTGCTCTCGTCGCTGTTGACGGTGGGCCGGGTGCCAAGGCCGGTGGCCGAGGGGTACCACCTGTCCCCTATCCTGGTGCGGGTGATATAGATGCCGTACCGGGGCAGCTGGAAGCCCTGCGGGTAGAGCTGATTGATGGTCGGCACGCCCAGCGTCCGGCCAAGGCCCGCCCCGTGATGCACCGTGAAGCGGATGGCGTAGGGCATCCCCAGCATGGCATTGGCCGCCGGGATGTCACCGCCTTCCAGCGCGGTGCGGATGCGGGTGGAGGAAACAGGCTTCTCCTCAAACTGTGCCATCGGCAGGACGACGACCTCCACGCCCAGCGGCGCGCAGAGCTGACGCAGCAGCTCCGGCGTGCCTGCTGCTCTGGCCCCGAAGGTGAAGTTCTCGCCGCAGAACAGCGCCCGGGCGTTGCAGTCCCGGATGATGCCCAGCACGAACTGCTCCGGCGTCATGGCCTTGATCTCCTCGAAATCGGGGCAGAGATAGTGCTCCACGCCGAGGCTGGCGATGAGGGCGTGCTTGTCCTCGGTGGAGAGCAGGCGCTTGCCCTTCATCTTGTTTTCGGTGGGCAGGCGGAAGGTGAACACCGCCGGTGCCGCGCCGTGGGCCCTGGCCCACTCCACTGCGCCATTGATGACCGCGCGGTGGCCGATGTGGATGCCGTCAAAAAAGCCCATTGCCACAGCAGAGCCGTGGGCACCGCCCAGCGCAAGCGGCGCAAGCTGTGAATAGATCTGCATGAATGTTCTTTAATTCCTCTCTACAAAGAGTTTTTCGACCTTGAGCACGCCGCCGGTGATGTTCGCAAGACCCAGGAACTGGCCCTCGGCATTGCGGACACGGTAACGGCCATCTGCCGCCGGGTAGCGGCTGGTGGGGCAGCCGTTGTACAGGTGCTGCTCCACCCTCGGCTCTGCCACCAGCAGAGGCAGGCTCTCGAACACGCTCTCCACCGGCAGCATCAAAGCCTGCAGTGCCTCGGGGCCTGCGTCCTTTGCCGCCTGTATCTCTTCCAGCGTGTGGGCGTCGGCCTCGGTGTAGACACCCGCCGTCGTGCGGCGCAAAGCGCTCATGGTGCCTTTCTGGCCCATAGCGGCGGCAATGTCCTCCAACAGGGTGCGGATATACGTTCCCTTGGAGCAGCGGACGGTGAGGAGGTATTCGTTCTCCGCCGGGCTGCCGCCGTACCGGATGTCCAGTATCTCGATGGGGCGGGCCTTCCGCTCCACCGTGACGCCCTCGCGGGCCAGCTTATAGAGGGGCTGGCCGTTGATCTTGACCGCCGAGTACATGGGCGGCGTCTGCATCTGGGGGCCGAGGAACCGGGGCAGAACGGCCAGCAGCTCCTTCTCCCCCGCTGTCACCGGGGCCGTTTCCAGCACGGTGCCGGTGATGTCGCCGGTGTCGGTCTGCATCCCCAGCCGCAGCCGGGCGCAGTAGGTCTTGGTGTGGTCGAGCTGAAGGTCCACAGCCTTGCTGGCCCCGCCGCAGAACACCGGCAGAACGCCGGTGGCCATGGGGTCCAGCGTACCGCTGTGGCCCAGCTTGCGGGTGCCGAGGATGCCGCGCAGCTTGGCGATGACGTCAAAGCTGGTCCACTCCATCGGCTTATCTACGATAAGGACGCCCTGCATCAGCTTTCCTCCTGCGTCTCGGGGCGGTCGAGTTCCGCCTCCACCTCGGCCAGAATGGCGCTCTTGGCGTTGTCGAGGTTGCCCAGCAGCTCACAGCCCGCTGCGCGGGTGTGGCCGCCGCCGCCCAGACGCCGTGCGATGGCACAGGCGTCCACGCCCTTGGCGGCGCGCACGCTGATGCGGTAGCTGCCGCCGGGCTGCTGACGGAGCAGCAGGCCCACTTTGACCCCCTCGATGCTGATGGGCAGGCTGGTCAGCTCTTCCAGGTCAGCCGGGTCCACGCCGCTCTGCTCTATCTCGTCCCGGGTCAGATACATCAGGGCGCAGCGGCCCTCAAGATGATATTCCAGATGGTTGCGGGCGATGCGCTCGGCCTCCATGCGGGCACGGGGCTTGGTGTCGAAGAGCAGGGTGTTCAGTTCCTCCACATGACAGCCGGCTTCAATAAGCTTTGCCGCCACCGTGTGGGTGTTGGCTGTGGTGGAGGAGAACTTGAAGCAGCCGGTGTCGGTGGCAATGCCGGTGTACAGACAGTCCGCAATGTGGGGGGTGATGGGCACGCCCATCTCCACGATGACCTGATACAGCAGCTCTGCTGCCGCAGCGGCACCGGCATCCAGAAGGGTGAAATCGGCATAGCCGTTGTTGCCTGCGTGGTGGTCGATGCACAGGTCCACATGGCGTGCAAACTGCGGCACACAGTTATTTTCGCCAAACAGCTGCAAGCCTGCCACGTCCACCGCGATCACGGTGCGGGGCTCGAACTCACCCTTGAACAGCCGTGGATTCGTAAAGGCGTAGCGGGACGGCACGGTATCGGAGCAGAGCACCGCCGTTGTTTTTTCCAACGCTTTGAGCGCGTAGTACAGGGCGCTGCCGCAGCCGATGGTGTCACCGTCCGGGTTTTTGTGGCACAGAATCAAAATGTTGTCCGCAGCCAGCAGGCGCTGCGCCATCTGCTGCACATTCAGTTGTTCTGTCATCCAATGATCCATCCTTTCCGCAAAGGCAGTCAGTCCTCGGTCTGTTCGGTATCGGCAGGCTGTGCTTCCTCCTCGCCGTTCACGTTCAGGCTGCGCAGCAGCTCGTTGATGTGGGCGGCGTAGGCAGCACCGTCATCCTCCACAAAGATGAAGCGGGGTGCCTTGCGGATGTGCATTTTTTTGCTGACCTCGGTGCGCACATGGCCTGCGGCACGGTTCAGCGCTTCGATTGCGGGCTTGGGGCCGTCCGCACGGCCCATCACGCTTACATACACCTTTGCCACATCAAGATCCGGCGTCACGTCCAAACGGGTGACGGTCAGCAGACCGCCCTCCAGCCGCGGGTCCTTCAGCCGGCCGATGATGGCAATGACCTCGCGCTTCATATCCTGCGCAAGACGGCCCATATTTTTCTGAGACATAGTTTTCTCCAAATTCTGTCGGCAGCTTCCCAAAGCCCTTCCCCGCCCGGGGAAAGGCGGCATCTGTCTGCCAGAACGACGGATGAGGGCGCACGCTCCACACCTGCGAAAGATACGCCCTCATCAGTCTCACTTCGTTCGACAGCTTCCCCCGGACGGGGGAAGCCTTTTCTGCCGGGAAGCTGTTATATATTCGGTTTTTGCTTAGTCGCGGTACTCTTCCATCTTGAAGGCCTCGTACACGTCGCCTTCCTTGACGTCCGCAAACTTCTCCAGGGTAACGCCGCACTCGTAGCCCTCGGCCACTTCCTTGGCGTCATCCTTGAAGCGCTTCAGGGATGCGATCTCGTCCTCAGCAATGACGATGCCGTCACGCACCACGCGCACCTTGCTGTCGCGGGTGATCTTGCCGCTGGTCACGCGGCAGCCTGCAACGGTGCCCACGTTGGAGATCTTGTACACCTGACGCACCTGCAGCTCGCCCAGAGCAACCTCGCGGAACTTGGGTGCCAGCATACCCTTCATAGCATCGGTGACATCGTTGATGGCGTCGTAGATGACGCGGTACATACGCATTTCCACCTTGGTGGCAGCAGCTTCTTCCTTGGCCACATTGTCCGGGCGGACGTTGAAGCCGATGATGATGGCGTTGGAGGCATCGGCCAGATCGACGTCAGACTTGCTGATGGCGCCGACACCGGCGTGGATGACGCGCACGCGCACCTCATCGTTGGAGATCTTCTCCAGACTCTGCTTCACAGCCTCGGCAGAGCCCTGCACGTCGGCCTTGACCACGATGGCCAGTTCCTTCATGTCGTTCTGTGCCATCTGGCTGAACAGGTTATCCAGCGTGACCTTCTGGAAGGAGGAGAACTGCTTCTCCTTGGCGGCAGCAACGCGCTGTTCGGCCAGCTCACGGGCCAGACGCTCGTCCTCAACAGCCTCGAACAGGTCGCCTGCTTCCGGCACTGCGGTCAGGCCGGTGATCTCCACAGGGGTAGAGGGGCCGGCATCGCTCAGCAGCTGGCCCTTGTCGCTGCGCATGGTGCGCACGCGGCCCACAGCGGTACCGGCAATGATGACGTCGCCGGAGTGCAGGGTGCCGTTCTGCACCAGAATGGTGGCAATGGGGCCCTGGCCCTTGTCCAGACGGGCCTCGACGACCGCACCCTTGGCGCGGCGGTTGGGGTTTGCCTTCAGCTCCATGACCTCAGCTTCCAGAGCAATGCGCTCCAGCAGGTCGTTGATGCCCATGCCGGTCAGGGCAGACACCGGGATGCAGGCCACATCGCCGCCCCAGTCCTCGGTGATGATGCCGTACTTGGTCAGGCCTTCCATCACGCGCTCGGGGTTTGCGGTGGGCTTATCCATCTTGTTCATTGCCACGATGAGCTTGACATTTGCAGCCTTGGCGTGGTTGATGGACTCGATGGTCTGGGGCATGATGCCGTCGTCGGCAGCAACCACCAGAACCGCAATATCGGTCATGTTGGCGCCGCGGGCACGCATGGAGGTGAATGCCTCGTGGCCCGGGGTATCCAGGAAGGTGATGAGGCTGTCGTTGACCTTGACCTGATATGCACCGATGGCCTGCGTGATGCCGCCGGCCTCGCCTGCGGTAACATTGGTCTTGCGGATGGCATCCAGAATACTGGTCTTGCCGTGGTCAACGTGACCCATGACACAGACCACCGGGGGACGCTCCACCAGATCCTCCTGCGAATCCTCTTCCTGCGTGAACAGGCGCTCCTCGATGGTAACGTGCACCTCGTGCTCGACCTTTGCGTGGAACTCCTCTGCCAGCAGAGCTGCAGTGTCGAAGTCGATCACATCGTTGATGGCGTGCATCTCGCCCATCTGCATGAACTTGGCAATGACCTTGCCAGCCTGCTGCTTCAGGCGGGCAGCCAGCTCGCCCACAGTGATCTCGTCGGGGATCAGCACCTTCAGCTGGGCGTTGCGAGCCTTTTCCAGCTGGATGCGCTGCAGACGCTCGAACTCGGTCTCGCGCTTGCCCTTCTGGAACTGCTGGCGCTGGCGCTGGCCGCGCTGGGTGAACTTCTGCTTGTTGCCCTGCGGGGTGGGCTTGCGGCGGTTCTCGGTGTTCTTGGTAGAGGCCAGATCATCGTAACGGGCATCGAAGCGATCCACGTTCATATCCACAGTGCGGGTATCCACAGTGACCTGATTGTCCTCGCGGCGGACAGAGACTGCCTGTGCGGGGGCAGCGGTGGCCTTTGCGCCGGTCTCGCGTGCCAGCTCGCTGAAGGAAACGGTCTTTTCCTCGCGCTTCTTGTGCTGCTCGGGCTTCTTGTCGCCGTGCTTGCCGTTATTGTTATTATTATTGTTGTTTGCCTTGGGCTGCTCGGCCTTTGCGGCGGGCTGCTGGGGCTTTTTGTCAGCCTTGGGAGCCTCGGGCTTCTTCTCAGCCTTCTTTTCGACCTTCTGCTCAGCCTTCTTCTCGGCCTTAGGCTCCTCCTTGGGAGCCTTGGCGCTGTTCAAAAACTCGTCCAGATTTGCCACGCTGTTGTCCTTGCTGAACTTCTCCAGCAGGTAGTTCAGCTCGTTTTCCTCCAGATTGGAGCTGTTCTTCTTGCCGGTGCTGCCCATAGCAGCCAGCTCGTCCAGCACCTTCTTTGCAGAAAGGTTCAGATCCTTTGCAAAGTCACTCACTTTATATTTTACGATCATTCGCTCATATCCTCCTCATTTTTGATTGCTCCGCAGTCCGACAGGCGGTCGAAGCAGAGCTTTGCGAGGTTGCGGTCGGTCACCGCGTAAACAGCCACGGGCTTGTGGCTGATATCGGCCAGCTTATCCTGCGTCAGCGGCATGGTGAACACGTCCACCAAGTCGCCCACGGCGTAGTTCAAACGCTGCAGGGTCTTGGGGCTGATGTCCGATGCGGTCATCACCAGCCACGCCTTGCTTTTTACGCAGGCCTCCTCCACGGCGTCAAAGCCCATGGTCAGCGCACCGGCCTTGCGGCACAGGCTCACGGCCTGATACAGCGCCTCCTCCGGGGGCAGCTTGGGTTTTGCGGGGGCGTTATTCTTTTTTGCCATCGGCTGCGGCCTCCTTTGCGGCT
>ERZ780177.3712-NODE-3712-length-11158-cov-2.737008_pt1 | contig 11158 bp, 5 predicted proteins | sample MGYA00510973_ERZ780177 | MGnify/ENA primary metagenome ERZ780177 (study PRJEB29588, sample SAMEA2144396) | human gut metagenome | biome: human gut; feature: human-associated habitat; material: faeces | place: Denmark | collected 2008/2010 ...
GGGAGACCCGTACCCTTGTGCAGCAGCTTCGGCATACAATAAATATACTTCCGCCAAACGCAACCAAGCTAAATGGAAATGAGTAGCTTTTCCATAGCCATAGTCCTGATCACCCTTATTGGCACCCAATGGAATGAATTTATAATTGAAATAGCCTGTACGACTGGTCGTTTGAGGATTGTTACAACAGTTTCCACCTTCGTAAAGATTGGCATACTCATATTCTTTATAGTCCGCTGCATTTTTAATCATCTTGACACCATCGTAAATAAAGTTATTATAAAAACGAGGGTCGCGGTCTTTCCACGGCTGTGACTTGCTAAAGCCGGAGTTGGGGTCATCAAGAGGCATACCGTTTGCCATACCAAAATAATTCACGTAATTAGCTGCAGGACAAAGAATGATACCATCACCCTCACAAATATATGAAAGTTGATAGGAGTTCATCTGACGCCAGTAGGAATCGGCACCGAAAGTAGGGCTACGCATAATGGCTTCCGTACCACCGGGCATCAGCCAGTTCTGCTCTTTGGTATAGAACAAGTTGCTGTAATGTTCGAAATCCACCAAAGCATATTGGGTCTGGCCACCCTCTACCATCGCAAGCACCTTACCCAGAACTTCGGCAGCACGTTTACAATATTCCGCATCATAAGAACGGTCACTGTTTTCCCCTCCGTTCTTCATCAAAGGACTACCGGCATAAAGCAGGCACTTACCCAAATAAGAGAGTGCCCAGATTTTGTTGGGACGGAAAGCATTATTGCCCTTCGTACGGTTACCGGCAGCAGTATCATCCCAGTCGACAGGAAGCAGGTCAGCAGCACGCTGGAAGTCTTTTGCCATCTTCTCGGCATTTTCCTGATAGCTTTCGCGCGGCATATTGAGCGGCTCGACAGGAGAAAGAGGTCTTTCCAGATAAGACCGCCCCAGTAAGTTGTCAGTTGAAAGTAGAACCAGGCACGAAAGAAATAAAGTTGGCCTTCAAGAAAATCACGTTCTTCTTGTGTAGCATCCTTCAACAGACCATTCTGCAGAGCCTCAAGGCCCAAATTGGCCTGACGGATAGCATACCAGCCTCCCCCCCAAAGGGACTTGGCAAAACGATCACCGTTCAGTGACCAGCTTCTATCCAAGAAACAGTCTCCCTTGCCAATGTAAGTACGGTAGTTTCCACCATCGATGGCATATCCCATCAAGTACTCACCGTTACCAGTGGTAATCACTTCATCGTCACCCCAGTTAAAAGAGCTTACCCAATTATGCTTTGCCACATCGGGAATAACGTTGTACATTACTTCAATAAATCCTTGGAAATTATTAAAGTTCTTAAACGCATCTTCTTTTGAAAGTACAGAGTCTGAATCTCTTTCCAAATAGTCGGTACACGAAGTAAAAGCGAAACCGGCGGAGAACAATGCGAAAAGTATGTAAAAAATCTTATTTTTCATCTTCCGTTTATATTAAAGTGTAATTTTAAAACCTAAGTTGAAACGACGCTGGGTAGGATACGCGCTCCATCCACCGGTGTTCGATTCACGGTCATCAGGCATATCGGTCCAGAGGAAAAGGTTATTACCGTTGACAAACAACTTCAAGCTGCTCAATCCCGAAGCCTTCAACCATTTTTCCTTTGAGAAAGTATATGAAAGCTCAGCATACTTCAGACGAGTGTATGAACCGTCAAAAAGGAAGCGGGTACCATCAGTATATTTACTTGCCTGATTCAGCCAGCGAGGAAGGGGGACATCAGCGTTTTGATTATCGGGACTCCAGTAACTTCCTTCGAAGAAAGCCGTATTTCGCGTACCACCCAAACTTGTCAAGCCAACAGAACGGCTCACATTGTTTACACCATAAAACTGAACGAAACAGCTCCAACCTTTATAATCGAAACCAATCTGAAGGTTCATCGTATTCTGTGGAATACCCGTATAGCCATAAGGAATATTATCATCCTGAGTAATCACACCATCGGCATCATAGTCAAGAATTATATAGTTACCCGGCTTACGGTTCTCATCATATTCATCGTGTGCGGTACTACCATAAAGTTCATCCCAACTGTTGTAGTAGCCCTTATCTACATACGAATAATTCTGATTAATACCTTTGTTGGCCTTTTTCTGATACTCCGGCATAAGGCTGGGATCATTCGCTTCCTTAATTTCACTTACGGCATGAGTAAGAGAAGCATTTCCCCAAAGACGCCAACTGCGCGTCAGTTGCTTATTCCAACGGATTTCCAACTCGTAACCTTTACTATCCACTTTACCCAAATTGGCAATAGGAGCTTCCGTACCGAAGTATGAAGGGATTGCACGCTGAGTACCCGGAATCAAGATGTCGGTACGTTTTTCCTTGAAATAGTCGAACGAACCGGAAATAACCCCTCCGAAAAATGCGAAATCCGCTGCAATATCAAGTTTAGTCGCAACCTCCCATTGAAGTTCCGGATTACCCATCTGTGACTGTTGCCACCACGTGTAAGGACTTTTGGCAGGATCCACCCCGGTCAACGACTGACGATAATTGCCACCATTGCTCCAAACATCCATATAACCAAAACGATAATCGTAATTTCCTATCCGTAAGCCATCTTGACCAATCTGACCGTAAGATGCACGGAGTTTCAACATATCCAACCACTTCAGGTTAAGTTTCTTCACCAAAGGTTCTTCCGAAACCATCCATCCGACAGCGCCGGAATTGAAGAAAGCGAAACGATTTTCCGAAGAATAAAGGTCAGAACCGTTGTAAGCACCGTTATACTCCACCATATAGCGACTGGCATAGTCGTAAGTCGCACGGAATACCCAGTTTTCACGACGGAAAGGCTGTTCGCTACCTTTTGCATATTGTTCGCGAGAGAAGTTGCCCATGGCACCTACTGTATGATCACCAAATTTGTTAGAATAGTTCAACTGTACGGAATAGTCCATACGACGGTATGTTTCACCATTATTAACAGAGCCCGCACCCGTTTTCCAAGCATTGTTATTCTTGAAGTCAAATTTATATAATGCATCTGTACTGGTGTTGGTATACTCCTTACCGGTCTCAGGATCAATCCATTTGTGAGCTTCCTTTTCCCAGTCAGTTGTATCATCCACACCACGGCCTGTTTCACGAAAAGCATTATCAAAAGCCAGCTTAGCCTGTACGTTCAATCCCTTAAGCAGGAAACCAAGATCCTGTTCGAGGGTAAAGTCAGTATTCAAACGGTCGTCGGTGGTATAGCCGATACCGTTAACACTAAGGTCTTCATAACTATTAGTAGCAGCCTGAGTCTCATTAGGTTTGTAATATCCGAAAGTACCATCGCTATATACAGGCATAAAAGAATCGGGCGCAATGCCATAGAAAGCACTCCATACCAAATTTTCATACTGCCCCTGCGTGGCTTTCTTTACTGCATGAGAACCAGACAGATTCAGATGCAATTTGGTAGTCTTGGTAAGATTGAAGTCAAGGTTACTGCGTACGTTTATACGATCATAGCTGAAACCCGGATCGTAACCTTTCACGTTGGTTACTTTCTTATATATATCCCCCTCATGTGCAAAGTCAGCAGAAGCAAAATACTTCACAAACTTCGTACCACCACTAATGTTCACGTTGGCATTATAGGATGTAGCGACATCTTTCAACAGATAATCTACCCAATTTATATTAGGATAACGTTCTGCCTCAGCCAGATTAGCCGGATGACGATACTTGTACAAACGATCCTGAGTCAGATAATAACTCCATGAATCCGGGTGATAAGCCAATTCATTTTCTATAACTTGATTACGGAGTGAAAGCGCATCATACGCATCCATCATGTCAGGCAATTTAGAGTAAGTTTTCAGCGTCGTGCTGGCATTGATATTAATCACTGCCTTACCTTCTTCACCACGTTTAGTAGTAATCAAAATTACACCATTGGCACCACGCACACCAAATACAGCTGTTGCCGATGCATCTTTCAAGACGGAAATAGATGCCACAGAACTGATATCCACTGAAGACATAGGACGTTCTACACCATCCACCAACACAAGCGGATCACTTGAGTTCCATGATGTCACACCACGAATAGTAATCTTCGGATCTTCATCACCCGGTTTACCTGTATCAGTCATGGTTACTACACCAGGAAGATTACCAGTCAGGGCCTGTCCCAAACTTGTCACACCACCTGTACGTTCCAAGGTTTTGGAATTGGTCTGTGCAATGGCACCTATAACCGAGGCCTTCTTCTGCTGGCCAAAACCTACAACTACTACTTCTTCCAGTTGTTGGCTATCATCTTCCAATATAACTTTTATCGGCTTCTGAGCCGTCGCTTTCACCTCTTGTGATTTCATACCGATAAATGAAACAACAAGGGTTACATTGTCATTAGGAACAGCCAACGTAAAATTTCCATCTATATCTGATATAGTACCTATTGAAGTGTTGCCTTTCACAACGATGGAAGCACCAATTACAGTTTCCCCAGTGCCATCAACAACTGTTCCTTTTACCGTTACCCCATTTTGCGCTAAAGTTGGCAAGCAACTTAATAGCAACAAAACCAGTAGGTAAGGGATCTTTTGGATTTTTTTTGTTACATTTTTCATTACCATTAGTTTAAGATATTAAAAACTACATTCTCTTTTTTCCATTAGCTATTATGGATAGCTTTAACTGTCATCATACTTGCATTTCATAATCAATTAGTCTTTTAAGATTAATAATTCAACGGTTAATAATCATATTACTATTATTACATAAATTAGCGTTTCAAGCCATAGGAGGAAAGAAAAGTGTTTTCCATACGTATCTCTCCAAACATTATAGCATGCTTTTTCACAGCGGCAAATGTATGCATCAGAAATGTAACAGTAGACACGATCATGCTACACGTTTTTTTGATGGCATTACATCTTTCTTTTCAATGTTACATTCTTTTTTGACTGCATTTCGTAAAACATTACATACAACTATAAATCAACTAATTACAAAGAACATTGAGAACCTTTTTTTTAAAGATAAAAGAGAGCTTGAGAAGTCACTTTTGAAAGAGAAAAACAAGATAATAATGAACCAAAAATTACAAGAGAAATGCAAAAGAAAACAGTGTGGTAACGTATCACAAAAAATATGTAACCCACTTGTTAAAGCTAAAAAATGACTTTCATTCATTTATCGCAGCAATACATCCATTAACACTTTTAAGCCTTTTTGATTATTTTCTATCAAGATCAGACAGGGGATGGACATATCTTTCGGAAATGAATATAAACAAGCGAAAATATGCTGACAGATAAAGATAGAGTAAAGGGAAAACCTTTCAGGCTACTTACGTAATTTGAGCAAAATGAATAGCTTGAGCGAAATGAGCAATATGACAAAATGTAAATCGTGATGTCTGAGATTGCTTTCTTTCGTACCATTTAGTTGCCGTGATGCAAAAAAAGCAAGGATTACCTGTTAGGCGAATGCAGTATGATTTGTAATGGTAAAAGGAAGCGCATTTTAGAAAGAGATTCCTTCTTATTTCGTTCTTATTAATTGAGCTTTGATCGTATTTTCTTCAAATATGATTATTTGATTCCGCTACCGATCTTCTTTGAAATAGAAGAATATTGCCTGCTTTTCAGAAGGGCTACACCCTTTTTGGGTGATGGTGTCACCTTTTGATAAGGATGGTGTAGCCTTATGGGGCAAAAGGTGTAGCCATTTCTCAAATTATATCATCCGTTTAGGGAGAATAGATGATCTGATTGATTAGAATAGATCATGTAATGGAGCAGAATAGACCATCTGTAGCATAACAATAGATGATATGAATCAGATAAAACAAGGTTTTATCCTTCTGAAAGCAACTTTCTGATTGAGACCTTTGTTATTAATAATGAAAAAAAACAGATGTATTGCAACGAAATACATCTGTTTCACTATCTTATTGTCATATTGCACCGGGTGCGTAAATTCCGGTGTTTCTTAGTCAATCAAGTTTAGGGAATCATGGAACATCCATTTGAAACGGCGAAGCCGGAAGTCCCGCCTTATTCTTCAAATTAGCCTCTTGCGGATTATCATCCCAAGCATAGCGAACCTTGGTGGGCTGAGCAATCCCTTCACTCCAGACTATCACTTTATTGCCTTCCACGGTCGCCTCAGCCCATTTATAACGTCCGTCCGTTCCCGCCAATGCAAAACCTTTAAGTTGAGCTACAGGCATTAAATCATCCGTTCCCGCCTCAAAAGATAGAATGACCTTTCCTCCCTCAATGGCGGCGGCAGTGCACAGCGGACCACTATGAACTATATCTTTGTGCCCGTATACTTTCTTCTTGACCTGAAGCGCCACTCTCCTTGCCAGTTCCTTCTTATTCAGCGGATGAATATCATTCCACTCTCCTAAGTCTATTGCCACAACCAAAGAGGTATTAGGCAACTTCAACGTCACCTGCCGCTGTGCTTCACGCATACCTGCCCAACCACTTTCTACAGGCTGCTGATGCGTCTGCATAAAATTGGGTAGCTGCATTATAAAGAATGGCAAGTCTTCATCTGCAAATTTCACCCGCCAGTCTTTGAGCATGGCAGTCAATAAAGCTTCATATTCACCCGGACGTCCTGCATTCGATTCGCCCTGATACCACAAAGCTCCCTTAAAAGTAAGATTCCGCAAAGGAGAAATCATGGAATTATACATACCGGTCGGAATGTTCTGAAAAGATACACCTCCTCTTCCGGCAGGCATTTCACAACCCAGCCTATACTTCCACTGTTCGGACAAGCGAACCGTATCCCCATCTATCGCCATGCAATAGGGTTTCCCTTTTACAAAGCTGGGACGACCACCGGAATTAATAAGACGTACCGTAACCAGATTCTCTCCCGCTTTCAACACCGATGCAGGAACTTTATAAATGCGCGGCGGATATTGATAAGAAGTAGTGCCTACAAAAACACCATTCACATACACAGAGTCCGCATTTACCATACAGCCTAAACGCAATATGGCATCTTTATCAGCCTGCTCGGCTGTAAGGCGAATGTTCTGCCGGAACCAGTGCGATCCGCTTACCGGATAGCCATCCTTGCTGCCCAACTGATAAGAAAACATATTCACCTCCTCCCAGTCGGAATCATTCAATTCCGGTTCATACCATTTAACCGGAGCATGAAGGCCTTCATCACCTTTATATAAAGAGAGGCTCCAGAATCTCGACATCATTCCTCCCGCTTTATTCATCAAGGCCTTGTATTCGTCGGAGTTATAGATATCCCGCTCGCGCAGGTTCTTCGGAAATGCCTGAAGCGCATCTTCACTCATCCAAGCTTCAATGGAACTTCCTCCCCAACTGGAATTGATAATGCCGACAGGAACTTTCGTCTCATTATACATCTCTATTGCAAAAAAGTAAGGCAATGCGGCATAAGACTGGGCAACCTGCGGATTCAACGCTGTCCAGTTCATTTGGGATATGTCTTCTTTGGGACCATGCAAATCATTACCATAAGGAGTCTTGACATAGCGGACCATTGAATTCTCGTAAGTAGCAGTCTCTCTACCGAACATATCCGCTACACGCGCCACCGTTAGTTCCATATTCGACTGTCCCGAGCACAACCATACATCTCCTATCAGGATATCCTTCACTGTCATTTCGTTCACTGTCAGCTCATAAGGGCCACCGGCCTTCATTGCAGGAAGTGTTACCAGCCATTTGCCATTTTCATCGGCTACTGCCGTGTATTTCTTCTTCTTGAACGTGACAACCACATTCTCACCCGGATCAGCCGTTCCCCATATCTTAATGGGACGTTCACGTTGCAATACCATCCCATCCGAAAGAACGGATGGGAGTTTCACTTTAGCCTCAGCCAACACAGAACAAATGCAGGCCAGTACTATCAATAAAGCAAATCTGTATTTCATAATCTTTTTTTTAGGAGTTATGGGAGTTCCTTAAAAACATTCCCTTCTCACAGAACTCTCCGGCGCTCCCAGGAAAGAAGGTTTCAAACCTCCGAAGTCAATCATTATCTTCTGCATGACAAGTGCCGGATCAAGCGGACGGATGCGCAAGGTATGCTTTTCTTTCTTATCAAGCAAATGTTTCGTTCGGGTAGTGATGATGTGCTCCGCCTGCAATCTGCCAAGCTCACCTTTATAATCACCGTTGATGTTGACTATCTGTTCGTCACCGCCATCCAGTGAAACCGCATATCGCAGTCCTTTATAATCATTGAAATTCAATGTCGAAGAGAAACGTACGATAACTGTTGCTTCACCACTCTTCTCCGTTTCAAAATCATATTCCAGATACATATCTTCGCCCGGAGTAGCTGTGGAAGGCAAAGTAGTGACGGCTGACAAGGTACGTCCCAGGTTAGGGATCGTAACCCAATCAGCAGATGTACCATTTGCTGAACGGGTATAATGTTCTGCTTCAATAGATATATATCCATCCTTTTCTACAAACACAGGTGGTGCAGGAACTATACGGGGCTCGGGTACAAAGGTCACTTTAGGCATTATATTGCGCTTCGGATCATTCCAGGATCTATATCCGATGTGAGTCTGATCCATGATATGATTCCATTTGCCCCCACTCATTACATGATTATAATGATAAGTCAGCACGGAGTCGCGCTCGAAACAAGCACGTGCCTTATCCGCCCATTTATTGGCTTTCACATCGTTGGCCTCTGCCAGTTTGCGGTTCATTGCCACGGCATAGTACATATCATATAAGTTGGAACATGCCTGTATCGGGAAAAGTACCAGTTGGTCGAAAGCATCCCGGTATTCGGCAGGCATCAGATAATAAAGTTTCAAGGCATCCAGACACAATGCAGCGTATTCATCTTTTACACTTTGCCATTCGTTATAATTTTCCAGGCTGTAAGTCCGATCATTCAACATTTCCGGAGTAACCCTACGGTTGTATTTAGTATAAGTGTCGATCAGACGAGCTGCTTCTTCGGCATAGTATCCGCCAAATTGCTGACGACAGAAATCCACCGTATGCTGAAACAAATTATTTTCATTGAAACGTTTCGGTTCCCAGGCCATATCTAAAAAGAAGGTGATAGGATATTCCATCGGCTTCAAGTCACCTACGTTCACCACCCACAATTCGCGCACGCCATAGTCATAGGTCAGCATCATCTGCTCCCACGTGCGTTGTATCTGAGTAATATTTATCCATTTGGAGTTACGGGGAGCCCCAACATAGTCGAAATGATAATACATGCCGTAACCACCTTTACGAGGCTTCGCTTTCAAGTCGGGCAATTTACGTACATTGCCCCAGTTGTCATCACAGAGCAACAACGTTACATCGTCGGGCACTCGCATACCTTTATCATAATAATCCTGCACTTCCTTATAAAGCGCCCATACCTGCGGAGTTTCTTTAGCCTTCTTACCGGTTACTTTCTCTATGATTTTCCGCTGATCTTTCACGATATTCTGCAACAAGGAGATATTGGCATCTTCGCTCATCGGTTCATCGCCGTCGCCACGCATGGCAAGGGTGATCACCGCTTCCCAATCCTTGCAGCGTTCCATCCCCTGCTGCCAGAAGTCGCGCAACACGGCACCGTTCGTAGTGTAATTCCACTCTCCTTTTCCACGACGTTTCCAGTCTTTTTGAGCCTGTCCCATCGGTTCATGATGGGAAGTACTCATCACAATTCCCATCTCGTTGGCCAACGGACCGTTCATCGGGTCATCATCGTAGAAAGCACTGTTCCACATGGCAGGCCACATAAAATTTCCTTTGAGGCGAAGCACCAGTTCGAACACCGTTTCGTAGAACTTACTATTGAACCCACCAAAGGTAGCAGACGCCCAACCGCCTAAACTGGGCCATTCATCATTCAGGAAAATACCGCGGTACTTCACTGCCGGTTCACCATCGGTATATACACCTTCTTTAATAGATATAATATCATGCTTCTCCACCGGCACATCTGCCCAGAAATACCAGGGAGAGACACCCATCTGCCGGGAAAGCTCGTAAATACCATAAATAGTTCCCCGCTTGTCACTACCGGCAATGACAATTGCCTCTTCTACTCCTTCCACGGGCTGCTTCACCGTCTGAAGAATGTACTTCTCACGTTTCCCTTTCAAATCTGCAGCTGGGATCTTTCCTGCCTGCACCAGCTGTTTGATCCAGGAACTATTTTCAACAGAACCGACAATCAGTATACGGTTACCGGATGGGGAATGAATAATTTCCGGAGTAGCGCCTGTCACTTTACCTGCATCTGTCTGCAAATTGGCAACAGCCCTCAGTACACCTTTATCTTCCTGCGAGTCTACCAGTATCGGATACGCCTTTCCTTGCTGTATCCAGGTAAAACCATTACTCTCATTTGTCACAAAACGCTCTGCCGCCGACAAAGAGGGAAGTAACATGAAACTTACTAAACAATAAAAAATCCAACTAATTCTTGTTTTCATGGTAAGATACTTTTTAATTAACCTTCGTTTTGTACAAAGATAGTTCATTACAAAGTACTTTTCGAATCTTCGTGTTCCCATTTGCTACGGTCAATGTTACATCCCGTCTTTTCATGTTACATAAACTTACATTGATGTAACATCCGCTCAAAAAACGGCTCTGACTAGCCCTAGACCCAGCTCAAGAATCCCTCCATACTACCATTAACAAAATGAGGCTGTATTTTCACAAATACAACCTCATAGACCTAAAATAATTAACTAACCTAATTTGGTAAACCTATTCACTGAAAACCCATAGTTCTATTTTACCTTTTCCCTATATCAACTAATTCAATCTTATGTTACATACTTCAATTCTGACATTCGAATCCGAATAAATCTCTCATAATACCTCTCATATAATATTTATCATTGCAAATGTACCCAATTCCCAAAGACAAGCCACATCATTACGCTACACGTATTTATACTGGTATTACATACTTTCGCATATATGTTACATATACCTTCAATGATGTAACATATCCATCCGCATTATAAATTTCTCCCCTTTTCACACATTCGTATTCCTTTATTCATCAGCTTTAGCAAGTGAAAGGGTACAAACAAGAGATATACAATAAAAACAACATAAGGATATACCCTACATTGTTTTTGTTATAGCAATCATCCGATGCCGAATGCTTACTATGCAAG
>ERZ780177.3718-NODE-3718-length-11145-cov-3.913345_pt1 | contig 11145 bp, 8 predicted proteins | sample MGYA00510973_ERZ780177 | MGnify/ENA primary metagenome ERZ780177 (study PRJEB29588, sample SAMEA2144396) | human gut metagenome | biome: human gut; feature: human-associated habitat; material: faeces | place: Denmark | collected 2008/2010 ...
CGGAGAGATGGAGGTTTGGGCACTCGAAGCCTTCGGTGCCGCTCACATCCTGCAAGAGATCCTGACGATCAAGTCTGATGACGTGGTAGGCCGTTCGAAAGCATACGAAGCTATCGTGAAAGGCGAACCGATGCCTACCCCCGGAATCCCCGAATCTCTCAACGTGTTGTTACACGAGTTAAGAGGTCTCGGTCTTAGCATCAACTTAGAATAATAATCCAACCGGATAGGGTTTCCGATAAACGGGAGTCCTATCCGATAACTCTTTATAATTTAATTATATGGCTTTTAGAAAAGATAACAAGATAAAGAGTGACTTTTCGAAGATTTCGATTGGTTTGGCTTCGCCCGAAGAAATTCTGAAAAATTCGAGCGGCGAGGTTCTCAAACCCGAAACCATCAACTACCGTACCTACAAGCCCGAAAGAGACGGTTTGTTCTGCGAACGTATCTTCGGTCCGGTGAAGGATTACGAGTGCCATTGCGGAAAGTACAAACGTATCCGTTACAAAGGCATCGTCTGCGACCGTTGCGGTGTGGAGGTTACCGAAAAGAAAGTTCGTCGCGAGCGTATGGGACACATTCAGTTGGTGGTACCGGTCGCTCATATCTGGTATTTCCGTTCCTTGCCGAATAAAATCGGTTATCTGTTGGGATTGCCCAGCAAAAAATTGGATGCGGTTATTTACTACGAACGTTATATCGTAATACAACCGGGTGTTAAATCGGATCTCGAAACATACGATCTGCTGACCGAAGAGGAATATTTCGCTGCTATCGACAGCCTTCCCAAAGAGAACCAGATGCTCGAAGATACCGATCCGAACAAGTTCATCGCCAAGATGGGAGCCGAGGCTATTTACGATCTGCTGGCTCGTCTGGATCTGGATTCCCTGTCGTACGAACTCCGCGACCGTGCAAGCAAAGACGGTTCGCAACAACGTAAGACCGAAGCGTTGAAACGCCTGCAAGTAGTAGAGTCGTTCCGTGCTTCGAAGAACCGGAACCGTCCCGAATGGATGGTATTGAAAGTAGTTCCGGTCATTCCGCCCGAACTGCGTCCGTTGGTACCTCTGGATGGCGGACGTTTCGCTACTTCCGACTTGAATGACTTGTATCGTCGTGTTATTATCCGTAACAACCGTCTGAAACGCTTGATGGAAATCAAGGCTCCGGAAGTGATCTTGCGCAACGAAAAACGTATGTTGCAAGAGGCAGTCGATTCGTTGCTCGACAACTCCCGTAAATCGAGTGCCGTAAAAACCGAAGCCAACCGCCCGTTGAAGTCGTTGTCGGATAGCCTGAAAGGAAAACAGGGTCGTTTCCGTCAGAACTTGCTCGGTAAACGTGTCGATTACTCCGCACGTTCGGTTATCGTTGTAGGTCCTGAATTGAAAATGCACGAATGCGGTCTGCCGAAAAACATGGCGGCTGAATTGTATAAGCCTTTCGTGATCCGTAAATTGATTGAACGCGGTATCGTAAAAACGGTTAAGTCTGCTAAGAAGATCGTCGACCGTAAGGAGCCGGTGGTTTGGGATATTTTGGAATACGTAATGAAAGGACATCCGGTATTGCTGAACCGTGCACCGACACTGCACCGTTTGGGTATTCAGGCATTCCAGCCAAAGTTGATCGAAGGTAAAGCTATTCAGTTGCACCCGTTGGCATGTACGGCATTCAACGCCGACTTCGACGGTGACCAGATGGCTGTTCACTTGCCTTTAGGAAACGAGGCCGTATTGGAAGCACAGATGTTGATGCTTGCTTCTCATAACATTCTGAATCCGGCTAACGGTGCACCTATTACTGTTCCTTCCCAGGATATGGTGTTAGGTTTGTACTACATAACCAAAATGCGCAAGGGAACACAAGGTGAAGGTCTTGTTTTCTATGGGCCGGAAGAAGCAACGATCGCATATAATGAAAAGAAAGTGGATATCCATGCTCCGATCAAAGTATATGTGAACGACATAGATAAGGAAGGTAATCCGGTTAAGAAAATGGTCGAAACTTCTGTCGGGCGTTTGATGGTCAATGAATTTGTTCCGGAAGAAGTCGGTTATATTAATGAAGTATTGGGTAAAAAAGCTCTCCGTGATATCATCGGTAAGGTGATCAAGGCTTGTGGTGTTGCCCGTACGGCTCAGTTCTTGGATGATATCAAGAATCTGGGTTATTATATGGCTTTCAAAGGTGGTTTGTCCTTCAACTTGGCTGACGTTCTGATCCCACCTGAAAAAGAGGCGTTGGTGAAAGAAGGTTATGACGAAGTTGAACAGATTATGAACAACTATAACATGGGGTTCATTACCAACAACGAACGTTATAACCAGATTATTGATACTTGGACACATGTTAACAGCAAGTTGTCCGATACATTGATGAAGCAGTTGACTGCTGATAATGATGGTTTCAACTCTATCTATATGATGATGGATTCTGGAGCCCGTGGTTCTAAAGAACAGATTCGTCAGTTGTCCGGCATGCGTGGTTTGATGGCAAAACCGCAGAAAAGTGGTGCAGAAGGTGGTCAGATTATTGAAAACCCGATCCTTTCTAACTTTAAAGAAGGTCTGTCCGTGTTGGAGTATTTTATCTCTACTCACGGTGCTCGTAAAGGTTTGGCCGATACAGCTTTGAAGACTGCTGATGCTGGTTATTTGACTCGTCGTCTGGTTGACGTATCGCATGATGTGATCATTAATGAAGAAGATTGTGGTACGTTGCGTGGTTTGGTTTGTACGGAATTGAAGAACAATGATGAAGTGATCGCTAGTCTGGGTGAACGTATCTTGGGGCGTGTTTCCGTTCATGATGTTATTCATCCGTTGACAGGAGAAGTAATCGTTCGGGCCGGTGAAGAAATTCGTGAAGATGCGGCTAAAAAGATCGAAGATTCTCCGATCGAAAGTGTTGAAATCCGCTCTGTATTGACTTGTGAATCCAAGAAAGGTGTTTGTGCGAAATGTTATGGCCGTAATCTGGCTACGAACCAGATGGTTCAGAAAGGTGAGGTTGTGGGTGTTATCGCAGCACAGTCAATCGGTGAACCGGGTACTCAGCTGACACTGCGTACATTCCACGTCGGTGGTATCGCATCTAACGTGGCAACAGAAAACAGTATCACTTCTAAATATGACGGTGTTCTGGAAATCGAAGAACTTCGTGCTGTGGATAGCGAAGAAAACGGTAAGAAATTCCAGGTTGTTGTCAGCCGTTTGGCTGAACTCCGTATTGTCGATCCGACAACGAAGATCGTATTACTGGCTCACAATATTCCTTATGGTTCCAAATTGTTCTTCAAGAATGGAGATACAATCAAGAAGGGGGATGTTATTATCGAATGGGACCCGTTCAACGCCGTTATCGTATCGGAAGTTTCCGGTAAGATCGAATTCGAAAGTTTGGTTGAAAATGTTACTTACAATGTTGAAAGTGACGAAACGACCGGCTTGAAGGAAAAGATCATTATCGAATCTAAAGATAAGACAAAAGCTCCGGCTGCACACATCGTGGATGAAAACGGAAACTATCTGAAGAATTATTCATTACCGTTGGGTGCACACGTTGTAAAAGACGAGGGCGATATGGTTAAGGCGGGTGAAGTCTTGGTCAAGATTCCGCGTGCAGTAAGTAAAGCCGGTGATATTACTGGTGGTTTGCCTCGTGTAACGGAATTGTTTGAGGCTCGTAACCCGTCTAACCCGGCTGTCGTTTCTGAAATCGATGGTGAAGTTGGTTTCGGCAAGATCAAGCGTGGTAACCGTGAAATTACTGTTACATCCAAATTGGGTGAAGTAAAGAAATATATGGTGCCTCTGTCCAAGCAACTGCTTGTTCAGGAAAATGACTACATTCGTGCTGGTATGCCTCTGTCTGATGGTGCGACTACTCCGTCTGATATCCTGGCAATCATGGGACCGACGGCTGTTCAGGAATATATCGTAAATGAAATCCAGGACGTATACCGTCTGCAGGGTGTAAAAATTAACGATAAGCATTTCGAGGTAATTGTTCGTCAGATGATGCGTAAGGTTGAAATCATCGATCCGGGAGATACTCGCTTCTTGGAACAGCAGGTGGTTGATAAGCTGGAGGTAATGGATGAAAACGATCGTATCTGGGGCAAGAAGGTTGTGACGGATCCGGGAGATTCTCAGACATTGCAGGCAGGTCAGATCGTGACTGTCCGTAAGTTGAGAGATGAGAATAGTATGCTGAAACGTCGTGACTTGAAATTGGTTGAAGTCCGTGATGCAGTTCCTGCTACGGCTAACCAGATTCTTCAGGGTATTACTCGTGCCGCTTTGCAGACAAACAGCTTTATGTCTGCCGCATCTTTCCAGGAAACAACTAAAGTGCTGAATGAAGCTGCTATCAATGGAAAAGTGGATCGTCTGGAAGGTTTGAAAGAAAACGTTATCTGCGGTCATTTGATTCCTGCCGGTACAGGCCAGCGTGATTTCGACAAATTGGTTGTCGGTGCTAAAGATGAGTTCGAACGTATCTTTGCAAATCGTAAGAATGTCGTAGATTTCAATACTATGGACAGAGACGATGAGTAAAATGCGGAATAAATAAAAGAGAAGGGTTACCGATATTCGGTAGCCCTTTTTTATTTTCTGTTATTTGTTTAATAAAATCAGAGTCCTTATATTTGTGTATTATCTTGATAATTAAAATAAATCATATATGAAGAAAGTACTATTTTATTTGTTCACCCTTTTGATCTCGACGAATATTGTTTTTGCTGAACATCTTGATAATGAAATGAATGTGATGTCTTTTAATATTCGCATGAGTACAAAGTCTGACGGGGCTAACTGGTGGGAGTATAGGAAAGACCTGGCTGCCAATGTGATCAAGTTTTATGATGTCGATATGTTTGGTGCGCAAGAAGTCTTGCATAATCAGTTGACGGATTTATTGGACCGTTTGCCGGACTATGGTTATGTCGGGGTGGGGCGTGAAGATGGTAAGACAAAAGGTGAATATTCTCCTATCCTTTACAGAAAGGATCGTTTCTCTGTTGTCAAAAGTGGCAATTTCTGGCTGGCGGAAGATATGAATGCCGTGGGCAAAAAAGGCTGGGATGCCGCTTGTGAGCGTGTTGCGACTTGGGCGATATTCAAAGATAAGAAATCCGGAAAAGAGTTTTTCTTTCTGAACACTCATTTGGATCACATGGGACAGGTTGCTCGTCATGAAGGGGCTTCTTTAGTCTTAAAGCAGGTGAAGTTGCTTTCCAGAAATCTACCGGTGATTGTTACTGGTGACTTTAATGCTGTTCCGACTGATGATCCGATTAAAGTTTTAACAGACGAAAAAGATCCGCGACATTTGACACATGCCCGTACATTGGCTCCTTTGTGCTACGGACCTGAGTGGACTTTTCACGATTATGGGCGTGTTCCTTTGGACGAACGTGTATGGATTGATTATATCTTTGTAAAAGGTAATGTCAAAGTACTTCGTCATGGTGTTTTGGCTGAAAGTCTGGATAACTTATATCCTTCAGACCATTGTCCTGTTATATCGAGAATAATTGTTCAGTAAATGTTATGGGTTCCGTAGATGTATTAAGAGAAATTACGCCGCTTTCACCGGAAGATTGTTTTCTGGTGATGCAGCGACCTAAGCGTAGTTTTTCCTATCCGCTTCATGTGCATCCGGAATTTGAACTGAACTATTTGGAGAATGCTGCTGGCGCGATTCGAATCGTTGGTGATTCGGTGGAGGAGATGGAAGAGCTTGATCTGTTATTGGTTGCAGGTGGAGCCAAGCATGCTTATTCAAATCACAAATGTCTGAGTACGGATATTTTGGAAATAACAATTCAGTTCCATGCCTCTCTTTTCGATAGTTTTATCAACAAGCGTCATTTCAAGACTATAAAGGATATGTTTGGGAAAGCCTCGTGCGGTCTTGTCTTTAGCCGTGAAATGATTTTGCGTATTCAACCCGAACTTAAAAAGCTATCGAGTGATAAACCGGATTCGTTTCACAATTTATTACGTTTGATAGAAATACTCAAGACTTTGTCGTTAGATGAAAAGGCACGCAAGTTAAATGCTATCAATACTGTAGAAAACTTTAGCAATATAGATAATGACCGTCTGGATACGATCATGTTGTTTTTGCATGAAAATTATCAGCGTCCGGTTTTATTGTCCGAACTTGCTTCGTTAATAAATATGAGCGAAGCGTCGCTTACTCGGTTTCTGAAAAAGTGGACGGGAAAAACTTTTATCGACAATTTGAATGACATTCGTATAGCTGAAGCGGTTTGCCGACTGATTGACACAAGTGATACAATAGCAGAAATATGCTATAAATCTGGTTTTAATAACTTATCGAATTTCAATCGGGCTTTTAAGCGACGAAAAGGTAATACTCCTACCGAATATCGTGAAAAATATGCACGTACTCGTTTTAGGATTTAAAACATGATTTTAAACTAATTTGCAAAATAAATGAATTATCTGTGACGGAATAGTATCATATAATGATAAAATAGTATTTGGTGGTTAATTGTATGAGGCATATCTTTGTAACGTTGAATAAACAATGAAATTACTAAGACGAATTGCCTTAGTTTAAGCGTCGAGATTATAGAATATTAAACACAATAAGGTATTTTTTTTACATTGGTCTAAAGAATTGAGAATTAAAAACACAACTGAAAAAGGGCTGCCTGTGAAGGTAGCCCTTTTTATTTGATACTATTCCGATTTTAATATGTATATTTGTCTTGGAATATTTATAATCAAATAATAAGAATATGGAAAATAACAAACCGACAAATGAGATTCAAGTAGAGCTGTCAGAAGAGATGGCTCAGGGAACGTATGCAAATCTGGCAATTATATCACATTCTTCATCCGAGTTCATATTGGATTTTATCCGCGTTGTGCCGGGTGCTCCGAAGGCACAGGTGAAAAGTCGTGTCATCCTGACTCCGGACAATGCAAAACGACTGTTGTTTGCTTTGCAAGATAATCTGGCAAAGTTTGAAGAACAAGCAAATGGTAAGACTGCCAAATTTGAAGATTTTGTTCCTCCTATCGGAGGTGTGAAAGGGGAAGCCTGATTATCCTGGACAGAAAATAAAAAAGTCCGTTCCTAAGGAGCGGACTTTTTTATTTGTAAGTGTGTGATTATCCGAGTCTCTTGTTTATAACGATATGACCGATATAACCCAGAATAATGACTCCTAAACCGGTAAGAAGAATAGTATTTGACAATCCTCCGTTAATTGCCGGTACAGCCAAAATGATAACACCGATAAGGAGTACGATTACCCCCAGATTTTTCAATAATTCGTTCATGGTGATAGATATTTTATATATTATTTTTTTTCTACCGCAAATAAAGCAATAATAACCCGATTGCAAAAATATTTTGGGACAAAAATGATGAAACCATTGAATTTAGCTTTTATATTTGTGAAATAATACAGTTATATATGCTACGGATACTTTATATGCTCTATTTATGGCTGTTTGTGGTTCCTGTTTTTGTGGTATTGACCATACTGACAGCCCTTACGGTTATTGTTGGTTGCCTATTAGGCGGGGAAAGAATATTTGCTTATTATCCGGGAATGATTTGGTCATGGCTGACTTGCCATTTGGCCCTTTGTCCGGTGAAGGTGAAAGGACGGGAAAATATAGACCGGAAGAAATCGTACGTATTTGTTGCCAACCATCAAGGCGCTTTCGACATATTCCTTATATATGGTTTTTTGGGTGTACCGATCAAGTGGGTGATGAAAGCCGGTATTGCCAAAATCCCGTTTGTGGGAGCTGCTTGCCGGGCTGCAGGTTTTATCTTTGTCGATAATTCGACACCGAAAGCTGCCGCCCGTAGCGTGTTGGAGGCGGAACGTAGCCTGAAGAACGGAGCGTCGGTGGTGGTATTCCCGGAAGGTTCACGTACTTATAACGGAAAAATGATCCGTTTTAAGAAAGGAGCTTACCAGATGGCAGCCGACCAGCATTTACAGATTGTCCCGATCACCTTGAACGGACCTTTTGACGTATTGCCGATCGGTTCGTTGAATATTCACCGTCACAAGATGGAAATGGTCATTCATCCGCCTATCCCGACCGAAGGGATGGATGCTTCCCATAAAGGATTGCAGCAGATGGCTGACAAAACACAAGACATCATTGCGTCAGCCTTATGGGAGCAATATAAATAATCTATTTCCAGGATTTTAAAATGCCGCGTTTGCAGACACTCAGACTGAACCCGACGTTATCCCCATAGAGTGAACCTGCATCTGCGGCCACAGCTCCTGTGAATTCCCAACCTTGCAGGCGTGGATGGCGATATTTGACTTCCACCTGTCCGGAATTGCTTCTTTTGTTATCCAGAAACGGGGCGTAAGGTTTTCCCCAGCTATTCATGAGTGTGTATCTGAGGCGATAGGAAACCATTGGCGACAGGTCTCCTTCAAATGCCAAATGCCAGGCACGTACACGTGTATTCTTGAAATCTATATCCCCGTTCGTATTGTATTGGGGGGAAGTCAGAAGCGGTGATCCTATACCTTGTCCGAAATAGGAAGAACCGGTTATGTATTCTATATTGTTGTAATAATCATCTCCGCCACCACCCGGACCTTGATATTTGTCATGATCGAAGATGATAAAATGGAACGGTCCGCTCTGATTGCGGGTGACCAAATATTCCGTTACAACCTTTTTTAGCCAGGGAAGGCGTGGCAAATCCAACTGTGCTCCCCAAAGTCCGTCTGTCCCGTTCACGAATATCATTCCGGATTTATCTTCGAAATAATGCTGATGATAAGCTGCCAGTTTCCAGTTCGGCATCGTATATTCCAGTTTGAAATCGTACGAACCGAAATGATTGCCAAGCACGTTGACCTGGTCCGACAGAGTTGCATTGTCTCCGCCTTCGCTACCACAAACTACCCGGATAAAATCTTTCAGGGAGTGAGGTTGTACACCTATTCTCGGATTGCTGGATGTTCCACCCCATTGCGCCCAGTGTTGCACGCCGATAATACCGGAAAGCGGGAATTTGTTTTGCGTGTCCTTGATGCGGACGTAAAAAGATTTATGATGCCAAAGGACGTTCTTTATATAGGTTTGTTTTCCATTGGAGAAATTTTCCAGATATTTGGTATCGAAAGACTTGCCTACCGCAAAATCTCCTTTCACCTGCATCCAACCCTTTGTGAGCGGAACGACGGTGAATTCCGGCATACTCAGTTTTATTTCCGGAATCGGGCGTGCGTTGGAGGAGAGAACCATGTCACCGGAACTAAGGGAATGATCCCAAAGCGAATGCCGGTTTTCTTTGCTCCCCACACTCAGAAGCATACTTTTATATCCTAACTCGGCATATATCTGTTGGATATACACATTACGGTAACGGGGTACGACAGCTACAATGTCCAGCCCTGCACTCCAGCGAAATCCCTTTCCAAAATGTTGTTGATGAAAAACTCCAGCGTTGAGATAGCCGTTATTGGCGTCTAGGGGAACTACCCCGTACCGATTGCTCACCATCCAGAACGGAGTTGTCGATCCGCTGCTGGCCGATCCGAAAACTTCGGCTTTATATGAGGTTGCATCTTCTGCTTCTTCCGTTTGTGCAAAAGTATTTGCAGCATGGAGAAGAGTGGCAACTGCAATGATTGTCTGTAAGGCTTTCATTCCATATTTATTTTAACCGGACAAAGGTAAGGATTAAAACTTACCGGCCGATATCTCATTTCGAAAAGAAGTATAAGCATTCTGAAAATACAAATATCAGAATAATCAATGTTTATTTTCCTGGCAACCAGTCGAACACTGTGCGATATACATGGTCGCGCGAGTCTTTTTCAGAGAGTATCAAGTCATGAATCCCGTTCTGTATCGTGTCACGTGTAACATAATTGCCTAATTTCTGTCCGTATTTTTGAATATCGTGTATGTCCAGCACGATGTCGGAAGACAGATATTCGTTATTCCATTCTTTTGTTTCCGGGAACGACTTGTTTGACGACATCACCAGTACCGGACAGTCCAGGCCGATCCCTTTCTGCACTGTTTTCTGCGCTTCTTGTATGGCGTTTATCCATCCGGCTTTTTTCGGATGGCCGTTAATCATCTTCCAGTCCGTATTATATACCCATTCCCCTTTGAATTGTTTGAGCAGACTATGAGCATACGAAGCATCCCCGTATCCTTGTACGGTCAGGTTAGGAAATAGTTTCCCTATACAGGAAACTACAGGGATCACGATTTTTTCCATCATCCATCCGAAATTCCAGTCCAGAAAGGGGCTGTTCAATATCAATCCGTCGACAGGAAGTTTACCTTTTTTGCTGTCCAGATAATACGGGGTAATCAATCCACCGGTAGAATGTGCCATCAGCAATATTTTGTCATTCCCCTCTTCCTTAATAATGGCAAGGGCAGTATCGAGGTCTGCAAAATACTCTTTCAAGCTTTTGCAGAAGAAAGGATTCTGGTTCGGCAGTATCGAGCGTCCGTACTTGCGGAGGTCCATAGCATAAAAGTTATAACCGTGGGCATTCACGCTGTCACCCAATTGTTTCTGAAAAAAATAGTCATTGTAGCCATGTATATACAAGATTGCCTGTTTGGCCTCCGGTAACTGTGGCTTCTTGACAAGCGTGCAGACGACTTTCCCCTCGTAGTCATCCGGCATCTGAATGGTCCGGCGCAGATAATTATCGCCCAGTATGTCCGGGACGTATTGAGCGTAAATTGTAGATATGAAGAGCTGTGATAAGATTGTAAAATATAGTTTTCGTGTCATATCGTTTTTAATTTCTTTATTATAACGCATTCGTCCTGATGTTTGTTGCAGATAACCGATTGCAAAGATATCGATTTTTATGAATTCGTATTGGTCGCTCTACCTGTTTTCATTATCAATGACAACACGAAGGTAGGGCCTCGCAACAGGCAGGAATACGGTTTGGGGAATATCGGCGAAGATCGGTGCGGTAACAGGTAGGAAAAGGTAGAATATAGATGCCATTATATTTTGAATATCACTAATTATTGCTTATCTTTACGGGACGATAAAACGATGGGGATTACGATGATGAATGAATTCGAAGTCAGGAGTTACGGGGGGAGGAATTGGCGGTCCTTT
>ERZ780177.3719-NODE-3719-length-11144-cov-2.600866_pt1 | contig 11144 bp, 4 predicted proteins | sample MGYA00510973_ERZ780177 | MGnify/ENA primary metagenome ERZ780177 (study PRJEB29588, sample SAMEA2144396) | human gut metagenome | biome: human gut; feature: human-associated habitat; material: faeces | place: Denmark | collected 2008/2010 ...
GTCACGACCGCATACGGCAGCAGGAAAAAGCTTGAGGCACTCAACGGTGTTGAAAGCGTTTATGTTGCACCGACTTTTGCTTTGCCGGAAACGGATTATGATCTTGCACCGCTTACAAACAACGCTTCAACGATGATCGGTTCGGACATACTCAACAATTCCGGCTACGGCGGAAAGGGCATGAGAATAGCGATTCTTGACACAGGAATCCTTGTTACACACCCGAATTTCGCCGCATTGCCCGATGACAAGCTTGATGACCCTATCACAAGACAGAGCGTCGATGATATTTGGTATACGCTCAATGCGGGCAAAAGCACCCCGAAGCTTAATCGCTCGTATTACAACACGAAGCTTCCGTTCATCTTCAATTATGCCACAGCTGATTTTGACGTATCGAACACATATGCAGGTTCGGATCACGGAACGCATGTTGCAGGTATTGCTGCGGCAAACAAGATTGAAGGAAGTAAGGCTGTCGGTGTTGCTCCGGACGCACAGCTTGTCGTTATGCAGGTTTTCCAGTCCGGCGGCGGTGCAGGTTGGGCAACAATACTTGCCGCAATGGAAGACTGCGTAAGGCTTGAAGTCGATACCGTAAACCTTTCACTCGGTGCTGCAGCAGGCTTTACCGATGTTCCCACCATGATGGAAACGATGAACAAATTCCTCGAATCCGACATTCAGATTATTATCGCTGCCGGCAACGATACAAACAATGCATACGGCAACAGGTGGGGCATGAACATGTCTCTTCTTCCGAACCCCGATACCGGTCTCGTCGGTACTCCGTCAACGTACAGTGCTGCCATCTCCGTTGCTTCCGTTGATAACGACGGTTACGAACAGCTGTACATCACTGTCGGCGGGGCGGATTTCGGCTATCAGGATACAGCAGCAACCTCTGCAACAAGCTTCATTGCAAATTTCAGAAACCGTGAACTTGAATATGTTATGGTTCCCGGTTACGGCACTGAGGCAGATTATGCAGGCATTGACGTAAACGGTAAGGTCGCCGTTGTTTCACGAGGAGGCAATTCTTTCCCTGAAAAGCAGAGCATAGCTCAGGCTAACGGTGCAATTGCATGTGTCGTTTACAACAACACCGTGGGCATTGTAAACATGCAGATAAATGACGGTGCGGGCAATATCCCTGCTGTCAGCGTAACGAAAGCGGCAGGTCAGGCTTTGCTTACCCAAGCAGAATCAGGCAATGCCGTGTTCAGAGTTTGCAATGCGGACACACAGCTTTTCCATATCGACAGAACGATAAGCAGCTTCTCTTCCTGGGGAGTAACCCCGGATTTGAAGCTTAAGCCTGAAATTTCAGGCGTCGGCGGAAGTATTTATTCGACGGTCGATCCTGCAATATCGGGTTCTTATTACGGAAACATGAGCGGAACGTCGATGGCATCACCGCAGATTGCAGGTGCAATGGCTGTTCTTATCCAGTATTTGGATGAAAACTATCCTGAACTTTCCGGGGCTGAACAAAGGCGAGTTGCTGCGGCTCTGCTTATGAGCACCGCAAATCCCCTGTTTGCAACCGACACACTTGAGTATTCACCTCGTGCACAGGGCAGCGGCCTTGCCGATTTGGTTAAGGCAACCACAACAAAGGCATACCTTACCGGCACTTCTGCTTCAGAGGGAAGACCGAAGGCTGAAATAGGAGATAATGACAGTAAAGACGGCATTTTCAATTTCAGTTTCGAAATCAACAACCTCACGGACGAAGCTTTGACCTATACGCTTGACAGTTCTCTTCTGACTGAAAGCATTTACGGAGATAGGTTTATTGCCGCTGCACCTTACGGTCTTACGACCCGTGTAACGTTTGAAGGAGGAAATACCGTTAACGTTCCGGCAAACGGCAGGGTAACGGTTAATGCGGAAATCAATTTGACTGATGCCGACAAAGAATACATGAACAGATTCCTCAACGGAATATTCGTTGAAGGCTTTGTCTATGCCGTTCCTGTTTCAGGTTCGGAAGCTGAACAACCCGTTTCGCTGGTAATGCCCATTGTCGGTTTCTACGGCGATTGGTCCGCAGCGGACATTTTCGACAGCGAAAAAGAATCGGAATACAGTCTCTATCCCGTCAGGATATTCACCAACAACGCACAGCTCGGCACAAACCCGTACATCAGAACCGGCAGAGCAGGAGATGCATATAATGCATTTTCCTACAGCAATCCCCTCGCTGAAATTGATTACGGTATGTTAAGAAATGCGCGCACTCTCCGGATCACCGTGACCGACAGGAATACGGGCGATGTTTACTTTGACATCAGCGGAGAATGCCAGACAAAGAGTTACTATAACGCTGCTTACGGACAGGTTATTCCCGGCTATCTGCTTGCAGGAGAAGGTGACGTTTGGGACGGGAAAGACTTGGACGGCAACGAGCTTCCCGACGGAACTGTTGTAACATACAAAATGGAAGCCTATCTCGATGACGGCGACGATTTTGTTGACGACAGCATCGTATTTGATGTGACTCTCGACTCCGCCGCACCGCAAATACTGAATGGCGCGGATCTGCAGTCCGCAGTTTCTTTCGACGAAGAAAACGGACGTACCTATCTTAACCTTGAGCTGCTTGAAAATCGCTACATTGCGGCAGTTCTTTTTGAAAGCAGCAACGGCACGATCATGGGCAAGTTCGAGGTTGAAAACACTCCGGGAGAAGTTTTCAGCGGAAGGTTTGACATTACCGGCTTCGGCAATGAATTTACCGTTGTTGTTGCTGATTACGCCTGCAACGAAACTGTTATCGATGCATTCCTTAACCTCGGCGATCATACCGGCGGCGACACAGGTCCCGTTGCGTTGGACAGCAGCCGCATTTACGGATGGGAGACTTACGATGCGGCAGCGGTTGAAGGCGGTTGGTTCAGTGCGAATAAAACTGACCTCTCCGATGCGAGAAACGAAACATTCGATTCTGCGAACAGATATTATTCAGCCGAATATGTTAACGGCTATCTTATCGCGCAGAATGCGGGGACCGGGTCACTGGAGCTGGTGACTCCGTCGGGAACCTATTGGAAAACAAAGACTCTTGTTGCTCAAAGCGGCAAAGTCGGCGAAAACGGCGTATGGGTTCTTTACGATATGGCAATGGACTACTCCGATACAAGAACAGCTCTGCTTGATCCGTGGGATTCCGCTTCCGGAACCGACTTCCTTCTTGCCGTCGGTTGGGCATACAAGGGAGATAACAATAACGACGGAAAGGACGATGGATACAATGCATTGTACAAGATTTGGACTTCCAAGTGGAACAACCAGGTCTTTGTTGACGAGATTGGGCCGATCACGGGCGAAAACGGTTCATCGGAGATTCTCTGTCTCGGAATAACGACCGAAGGCAGCATCTACGGTATCGGTACAAACGGCTGTCTGTATGCATTGGAACTCAATACAGCCGGCAACGGTGCGGAAACCGTACTCATTGGGGAAACAGATTTTGTGAATTATCCGGGTTTTGGCGGAGCAAACGTTATTCAGTCAATGGGCTACGACCACAACACGGATACAATGTACTGGTTTGCACACAGTCAGGTTCCTCAGGGTGCCGTATATGTAAATATTAACGTAACGTATACCGTCAACCTCGAAACTGCTGCATGCACCGAAGTCGGAACCTATGGCCCCGGCGGTCAAACATGTTTGTTCATTCCAAACAGCATTGAATCCGATCTCTTCCAAATGGGAATCAATGCGACCGGGTTCTCACTTGAGCCGTATTCCACAACAATGGTTCAAAATCAGACTCGTCAGATTAAAGTCGCGTGGCAGCCGTGGAATGCACAAGCAAACGGCGTCATGTGGTCAACATCAAATGAGAACATTGCCGTTGTTGATGCCAATGGCTTTGTAACGGCAGTTTCGGAAGGAGACGCAGTTATCACCGCCACGGGTCAGGTATGGGATCCCTATCATTGGGATAATGAAACCGGCACAACGGTACCCGCTTGGGTGGATTACAGTTCGGAGTGCAAGATCAAAGTCGTGAAAGCGGAGGATGCCCTCTACGGCTTTGTTGTTGAAGATTTTTCAAACATCGGCAACCGATTCACATGGTTCACGTATGCTGACAAAACACCCACTGCAATAACATCACTCGGAAAACCCATGGTAACATATTACGATCCGACATCCGGAGAAAATGTCACTGCCAATGCGCTCTGGCAGGGCGGTGCATATTACAACGGATATGTTTACACTGTAATGGTGCAGGCACTTACCGCTCCGGACGGAACTTTCGGCGGTGCTTCGGTGCTTTATCGCAGTCCTGTTACAAAGGGTGCGGTTCCCGCTGAAACTGTGATCGGCGAACCGGAAGAAATCGGATACACCATCGGTATTGAAGTTGGAAACATCGGCTTTGATTACAACACCGGCCGTATGTACGGCGTTGATCTTACAAACGGCGGTTTGTGCATTGTGGATCTTGAAACGGGGTCGATTGACCCGCTCGGAACTTTCTCCGGCGATATTGGCGGACCCGCCATTGCAACGGCAATGTGCGTCACGGCAGAAGGAATGATCGTCATTGCAGACATGAGTTCAACTCTTTACTCTGTTGATGCCGATACTTTGTCAACAACTCGTCTCGGCAGTGCTTCGGGTGACAGCTGGTTCTATGCAGGCATGACTTACGACTACAACACCGGCAACATCTATTGGAACCCGTGCATGAACAAGGGACTTTCACCCCTCTACCTTGTCACACTCGGTCCGGACGAATGGGAACCCGAAAGGACGACCGCAACCATTATTGACATGGGCGATGTGTCAACAAAGGCCGGTGTAGAGCAAACGGTTATTTTCACCATTCCCGACAATGAACCTGAAACGCAGATCATCCCCGTTGAAAGCATTACGATAACCAACGGTGAGTCGGCTGTAGGTCTTGCCGGAGGGACGCTCCAACTCAACGTTGTGACGGAACCTCTCAGACCTACCAACCAGGTTAAAACATGGGTATCTTCCGACGAAGACGTTGTCGTTGTCGATAGATTCGGCAAACTGACATTTATGGGCATTGGTACGGCAACCGTTACGGTTACGACGAGAAACAAAAACGATGACACATTGTACACTGACTCCATAGAGATTACGGTTCTTGAAGCAGCCGGCGAATTTAAGGCCTTCCTCAACCTCGACCAGGGAGGAACAAGCTACTATGATTTCTGGATTCACGGCAATGATTATGACCTTAGGCACATGCTTGTTGACAAGAGCATGATAAGCGTCTACTCGCTGCGTTCGGGCGTTTACTATGACGGTTACTACTATGCCTTCAATGATAAGGGAGCTTTCCTCAGGATCGATGAAAACGATCTCTCGGCTTACACGACAATAGGTACGGCGAACATTGATACTTACAATGATCAGATTACCGCACTTGCAATGGATTATGCATCAGGTACATTGTACGGCCTCACGCTTCACCATACCTACGAGTACAGCACCGATCAGGCAGTTCAGTGCCCTGCGTCGCTTGTGACGGTTGACCTGAATACCGGCAGTGTAAACGTTATTGCACAGCTCGATTTTAACAGACCTGTATATGCTCTTGCATGTGATGCGCAGGGACAGCTCTATGCAGCAGGATCTCCTTCAAACGACTCTTCACAGACCGTTATATATACGGTGGATAAGGTGACGGGCGAGTATGAGGAGTTCATGACGATTGCAGGCGCCGGTGTCTTCACGGGCAACAACTACTACGGCAACATGCAGTACAATTCTCAGATGGCGTATGACTATGGTACGAACAGACTGTATCTCAATGCAACATACAGCACACAGGGGCTTAAGTATGCAAGCGGCGTTGTAATGATTCAGCTTGGCGAGGAACCGTATTCGGTAAATCTCGGAGGAATCAGCCTCTACACACGCGAAGGTTCATCCGTTAAGTACGGTGAAGCATTCTTAGGACTTATGGCCTTCATTCCGGATGAGAGTGAGTTGCCGCAGAGCACCGTTAACGGCATATTGCTTAACAAGACTTCTGCTCGCACTTATGTAGGCGGAACTGCACAGCTTGAAGCGAGGGTACGTCCTTCAAACGCGGCAGATACGAGCGTAACTTGGACGTCGGCTGATGAAAGTATTGCAGTCGTTGACGAAAACGGTCTTGTAACCGGTGCTGCAGTCGGCAGCACTGTAATAACGGTCACAAGCAACCAAACAGGTGTATCTGCACAATGCACGGTTGAAATAGTTGAACAGCCCGGGGCTTCCTCCGTTGCATACACTGTTTCAGCAAACAGAGATGCTTTGATCGCATTCAATCCCGCTCTGCCCGCACAGACGGCGATAACCATCGCTGAATTCAGCGGCGGTTCGATGATTAAGGGTCTTGCATACGGCGATAACTTCCTGTTCTATGTCGTTGAAAGCGGATCTTCTTATCAACTCTACCGATACGACATACTGACCCGCCAAAGCGTGAGCTTAGGCGGTCTCGAAGCATGGACGGGCATCAACGATATTGCATACGATCCGGATAACGAACTTCTTTATGCAGTCGGCGGATTCTATATGTTCCAATACAATACTGCAACTTTGCAGGCGGGCGGAACAAATTACATGTCCGGTTACATTATGGATTCCGATTACTGTACAATGGTCGGTGTTGCAGTGAAGGACGGTGCTGTTTACGCAATGGGCAATGATTGGGCAACCTCTGTTCCCAAGCTTATTAGGTACTCCGACAAGTATCTTACGGACAGGACAGTCATTATGTCGGGCGTTGGCGTTAATGTCTATGCGGGTGCAACCGAAATGGCTTATGATGCAACAACCGATCTCTTCTACATAACGGATGCTTCAAACAACATCTACTCAATGACGGACACCGGAGAGACTCATTTTGTGGACATTCTCGGCAGCGGTATCGACATCAACGGTCTTGCTGTTAACTCAACTCCGAGTTATTCTGTAAGGTACACCGATGGTGTAGATGGCGAAGTTATCTTTGCGGATCAGCAGTACTTTGCTCAGGAGGGTTCGCATACTCCGAACTTCAACGGAACTCCCATGCGTGCAGGCTATTCGTTTGCGGGGTGGACACCCGAGGTTGCGGAATTTGTTACCGAAAACGTTGTATATACAGCAACGTGGACGATTAACGACTATACCATCACCTTCGATGCACGCGGCGGCGAAGTCAGTCCTGCGGAAATCACAGTAACTTACGGTCAACCCGTTGGTACATTGCCTGTTCCCACCCGTGAAGGATTTGACTTCGTAGGTTGGTTTGATGAGAACGGCACAAGGTATACTGATGAAACTGTTTATCTTGTTGACGGCAATATCACGCTGAACGCACGCTGGTCCATGACTGCTTACACAGTGACTTTCGTTGACAGCCTCAACAACAATGCGGTTATCGCCACGCTGACTGTGGGCAGGGGAGATGTTATCGATTCGGGCGAATTCCCCGTTGCACCTGAACATCAGGGTTATGTCTTCTGCGGATGGGATTACGACGGAGAACCCGTTATGAACGATATAACAGTTTCTACCGTCTACCATTTGCTCGGAGATGTCGATATGGACGGCTGCATCAGTGGCATTGATGCTCTTATGGCACTTCGTAAAGCGATGGGCATTATTGAACTCACCGAGAATCAGTGCCGCCTTGCCGATGTCGATTTCAACGGTGAGGTAACGGTGAATGATGCTGTCAGGATACTGCGTCACGCACTCGGCATTGAACTGCTCGGATAAGCTGTGATGAAAATAAAAAAACAGCGTTCCGCAAACGGCAGCATCGGATAAGAAAACATTGCAGAAGTCAGTAGAATCAATGTCTTTAACGGTGCGGGCACGGTGCGGAATCGAAACAATCAAATACTGACAAGCTCAAAGGAGCTGCTGCAAAATCAAGTGATGTTTGCAGCAGCTCCTTTGCCGTGCTGCGCTGACCTTTCCGCCTATCCTTTTCAATACGGAATATTTCCCGTATGGGGTATGCTGCCATGGGGATGAGCAGCAAAAACAACTCACACAGGAGCAGCTCACGCAGTGTCAAAAGTTCCGCAGGGATATACATCAGAAGCAGTGTTATACCGATGATAATGGGGGTCAGGGTCAGAATGCGCACGATCAGATGCGAAACGCCGACAGATCGCTCTCTTTTCTTTGCTTGGCCTATTTTCACGACTCGAACCCCAGCATAATCCCGCCGCGCTCGGCATAATAGCTGCACAGGCCCCGCAGCGGATAGCTCTTTACCTCTACTCCCGGAAAGCGGTGCTGAATCTCAACGCAAAGCTCCAGTGCAAGGGCTGGATTCTGACAATGTCCGATCCGAACGCTCCCGCCCTTGCAGCCAAGCCGTTCCATCTCGTGCAGCATGAATTCCTGGGTTTTCCGCTGCCCCCGGCATTTCCCCAGCATCTCAAGGGTACCTTCAGAGCTGGCCTGCCCAACGGCACGGATACCCAAAACGCCAGCCATGGTCGCTGCCAGCTTGTTAACCCGCCCATTCTGTGCAAGGTTGTGCATGGATTCCAGGGCAAAGAGCAGATGAGTGCGCTCGCGATATGCTTGGATGTCCCTGCACACATCGTCGAAGTCGGCTCCGGCGCACATCGCAGACTGCGCTTTTTCTATGAGAAGTGCGATCTCCGGCCCGGCCGACAGGGAATCCACGACACAAATACGGCGTGATGGATCGAGCTCCTCACAGTGCTTCTTTGCGGCACAGGCCGTGCTATAGCTGCCGGAAAGACTGCTGGTGATGGTGAAGGCGATCACATCGCCGCTGTCACCAAAGGCCTCTGTCCAGTCAGCAATATTCGGACATGCACTGTAAGACCGTCCCTTAGTGCTGCGCAGCACAGTGACCATCTCGTTCACATCCAGAAAATCGTCATCGCGAAATTCCTCCGTGTCTGTGCGAATAGTAAGCGGAACACTGACGAAGTCTGCTCCGTCCAGCGAGAGAATGTCGCAGCTGGAGTCTGCGACGATACGAAACTGATTCATGGCGTGTCCTCCGAATAACAAGAAGTATTTCACCCGATTTTGCAAATCGACACAGGTATTTTATCAGGTTTTTATTATTCCGTCAACAGCTTTCGAAAAACCTGTAAAAAGCTTATATAAAACAGTTGAAAGTTTAACGAAAAACATGTATAATATTTGCATGGAAAAGGAAGTGAACAGCATGATAGAGAATATTGAGGGTTTCCGCTTGCCGCGTTATGAGCAGATCCCGAACGTCGGGCTTTATCTGGAGCAGGTGGTGCGCTATGTCAACGCTCACCTTGCGCCGTTGGGGGAATCGGAGTTGACAAGCTCCATGGTGAGCAATTATGTGAAACAGGGTCTGATCCCATCCCCGATAAAGAAGGCATACACGGCGGAACACCTCGCACGACTCCTGTTCATTGCCGTAGTCAAGCCCGTTGTCCAGCTTGAAGGGCTTCGATTGATGTTCGGCATACAGGAGGATAACTATCCCCTTCAGACCGCCTATGACTATTTCTGTGATGAATTTGAGAATATGCTCGGTGCAGCGTTCGGTATAGCCCCGGCGAGAGATGGAATCGGTAAGACGCAGTCCGATGCAAAGGATCTTCTTCGCAACACGATCCTGGCCACCGTCAACAAGGTCTATCTGGATCGATACCTGGAGGATTATCAAAAGCGACGGGAGATGAGGAATGCACGCAATATCTGCTGAATTGGTGCAACGATTGAACCGTAATTGAATAAAAAACCCTTCACCGACACTGAGCAGCGCCCCATTTGTCGGGCAAGTATGGAAAAGTACTTGTCTGACAAATGGGGCGTTTTTGTATGTCATAGGGAGGATCTATCGTGGTCGAGCCATAACTGATCCGCGGAGGCCGGGAAGAAATTGGTCCACGCCCAATAAACAGTTATTCTTTAAGCGTGTCGAAAACTGGAGGGGAAACAAGCCGAATAATTAGGAGTGGGCTAATACTTGTGGTAAAAGATTCTGCGGAAAAAGGCGGGACCGCATATGCGATCGGAAAAGGATTCTCAACGATTATTTGACGGTATTGGCCAACTGCGTGAGAGCGAAAGATTTACGACCGGCAATGGCCGGACAGGGGCGAGATTTACTCCTCCTCGGCTTTTGACAATCCTGACCGCAGAAGGATGCGTAGAGTTTGGCGTATCTTTTCCATCTGCTCTGGGCCGGCGTCGTTTTCTGCCAGCACCTTCAGGCCGATGAAATTGCCGATGCCCATGTTGATAAAGGACCAGAGCATAGGGTCCATTCCTTCGGGCAGGGCGCGGCTTTTGGTCAGTGCAGGCACATATCGCTGGGCGTACTGGTAGTAATATTGCAGGAAAAGATCCCGGTCAATGTACAGGGACTCGAAGATCAAGTTATAGCAGGCGGGATTTTTATAGGCAAAGCCAATGAACTCCATAATGTACTCCACCTGGCGCTCAATGAGATCTCCGGTGATCTTTCCGGCCCGGGAATCCAGATAGTTCTGAAGGCGAAGGGCAAAGCTTTGCATAATATAGACATATATTTGATACTTACTGCGGAAATAAATGTAAAACGCCCCCACGGACAGTCCGGCGCTTTGGGCGATATCCTTGATGGTGGTGCTGCGATACCCTTGCTGGCTGAAAAGGTCCTCAGCGGCCTTGACCAATCGATCAAAACTGCGGCGGCCTTCTTCGCTTTCTGGGATAACTACTACCAAGTCCAGCTTGCTGTTCATCGGCTATGCTCCTTTTCTGTGTAAAGCTGTGTATAGGATAGCGTGTTTTGAGGCTGATGTCAACAAAATAACCTAAAAAAACAAGCAAAATACATAAACTCCAATTCACTTGAATTATTTGTCATATTATGCAATTACCTAACAAAAATTTGTGCGAAAATTAAAAAAATAACAATGTCGTTAAATTGATATTGACAAAAGCGCTATATGCAATATATTATAAAGCCACAACAGGTGAATTATGATTCACCACATGAAGAAAAAGGAGGGGCGCACTCATGTTTGCCGCATTTTTGTCTACGGTTTGCGGATCGCTGCTGAGTATCTGCGTGACGGCGCTGTCGGCGTTCTGATCCTATGTCAAGAAAAAGTACAAATTAAGAATGACTTTTTTCCATCTTGCCA
>ERZ780177.3720-NODE-3720-length-11134-cov-3.758733_pt1 | contig 11134 bp, 7 predicted proteins | sample MGYA00510973_ERZ780177 | MGnify/ENA primary metagenome ERZ780177 (study PRJEB29588, sample SAMEA2144396) | human gut metagenome | biome: human gut; feature: human-associated habitat; material: faeces | place: Denmark | collected 2008/2010 ...
AACCAAATAACTGCTTCGCAGTTTATCAGAAGGGGCTTGTACCCCTCCTGATACAAGCAAGTCCCCCCCACTTATTGCTCTACGCAATATAAGTGGGGGACTTCCTTAATAATGTTAAATCTTTGCTTTCATTTTATAATCATCTCGTATTTTCAGACACTATGATTTTTACCTCTGCTTTAAAATACTACTACCGCTACTGAATTTGCAGGGAGCAATATCTCTGCTGTCTGATTATTTACGGCTGTCTGATATTTTACGGGAACGACATATTCTTTTTCTTTAGTATTCACATTTGCAACACCGGCAAGATCCGTGCTTAACGTATGCACTTCCCGGTGGTATTTCTGCCATTTTGGTTCGCGGCAGGAGATTCCGGCGGCGTATTCCACTTCGTGCAGCAGGATATCACAGCCTTTCGATTTTTCTGCCACGAGATCCAGCGGAGCGGTATCGCCGGTGATGACGATTGTGCGGTCCGGTGTGGTGAATTTATAGCCGTAGCATTCCAGTGTTCCGTGGCTGACCGGAAAAGCCTCCACCGTAACCAGGTCATCCCGGTAGACAATGCCGGATTCAATTTCTGTTACCTCAACGCGGTAGCCGGATTCGTTTGCTTTTTCGAAACCGTGAATTCGGAAATCAATGTCGGTTTCATAGGCCTGTAAGATATGATCGGTCATGTGCTGTAAGCCCTTTGGCCCGAAAACTTTCAATGGAACCGGGCGCTCCAGCACCCACGGAGTAAAAATCAGATCCGGGTATCCGGCGGTATGGTCTGTGTGAAGGTGCGTACAGAAGGCAACGGTCAGAAGATCCGGCCGCAGGGCATCCACGCCGTTAAAATAGGCGGCTGAGGCCTGGCGGACAACGCCAGGGCCAAAATCTACCAGATAAGCACGGTCACCGACCACGACAGCGGAGGAAGGTCCGTTGGCATTCGGACACGCATTTGGTGTGCCGGTTCCGAGAAGAACAAGTTTTGTCTGCATTCTTTCTCTTTTCCTTTTCTTTTTTTGTTTCTGTTTCTGTTTATGATTTTCTGTTACGATTTCTGCTTTTGCCTTATTTCTCTTCTTTTGATTCGTTGTTTTTGGTTTCCGGAAGATGCTTAATGGAAATTCCGGTAAATCCATAGAAAATACTGAAAACCGGGGTCAGGTAAAGCAGGAATAAGTACGGGAAAAATGCCGACCATGCAACACCAAGTGTGCCGGCCATGTATACGCCGTAGCCATGCCATGGAATCATAGGACCAGCCATAGTTCCGGAGTCTTCGAGGCAGCGGGAAAGAATTTCCGGTGCAACCTTGCGCTCTTGAAAGACAGGTGCCATCAGACGGCCGGTCAGAACGTGTGCCATCGGCTGGGAGCAGCTGATGAGGCTGGTCACGTAACCGACAATCATCGTTGCCAGGATCATACTTCCATCGCTGTTGATTCTCTTTACAATCGCCTGAAGAATGTGATCCAGTACACCGAGTTTTTCCAGCATGCCGCCCATGCCGACAGCAAAGCAGATAATGGCTACGTACTGGAGCATGCTTCCCATGCCGCCGCGGTTTAAGATGGATTGTAATACCGGTTCTTCGATTGTGGTTGTGTAACCGTTGTAAGCTGTGCGGATGATGCCCTGCAGAGTATCGTGCTGCACAAAATAGGAAACAAATCCGGCAGCGAAGCTGGAAAGACCAAGTGCAGAGATCGCATTTACTTTGCAGAGGAGCAATACAATAATCAGGATGGCAGGGATCATGGTAATCCATCCGAGCTGGAATTCACCGTTTAAAGCATCGATGTAAACGGTAATGCTTCCCTCGGTATAGCTTCCGCTGGTCTGCTGGAAACCGAGAATAGTAAAAAGAATTAAGGTTATCACATATGTTGGAAGGGTGGTCCAGAGCATCGAGCGGATATGATCGCCAAGTTTGGCATCTGCAACGGCCGGAGCAAGGTTTGTGGTATCGGAAAGAGGACTTAATTTGTCACCGAACATGGCACCGCAGATGACAGCACCGGCTACCATGCCAGGATGGATACCCATGGCGTTTCCGATCGCCATCATGGCAACACCTGCGCTTCCGACGGAACCATAGGAAGTACCGGTTACAATACTCAAAATGGAGCAGAACAGCAACGTCAGAGGCAGCAGCCAGGACGGGTTAATCATTTTTAAGCCCCAGGAAATGATGGTGGCAATGGTGCCACTCTGCAGCCAGGTGCCGATCATGACACCGATGGCCATCAGAAGGCAGAGCGTCGGGACGACCATACGGATGGCATCGTATGCGCCGGCAACAATGTTGGCGTAAGAAATACCGAAAATCTTACAAAACAGATAGATAAAAATCCAGCTTGCAAACAGGCCGATCATAGGACCGCCGGTTTTCAGGCGGATACAGACTGCGACGGATACGATGATCAGCAGCAGCAAAAGCAGTGACTGTGGCAGATTGAGTTTTTTTTCTTTCGTTCCACTCATAAAAAAATCCCCCATTCATAGGTAAAATGATTTGTCCATTCAACGCGTTAAAGCAGAAAAGACATGTAATATATTATAATGGTGAAATGCAGAAAAAGCAAGGGAAATTCTCTTGATTTTTTGTTCTATGGTTGCTATAATAAGCGTGAGTGTGGGGCGGAGGATAAACTTCGGCCCTTTTGCAGCTAACTATAAACGGAATCAACAAGATAAAGAGGTTAAATCAATGACAAGAATAGACATTATTTCAGGTTTCCTGGGCGCAGGAAAAACAACCCTGATCAAAAAACTCCTCGGAGACGCACTGAAAGGCCAGCAGGTTGTTCTGATCGAGAACGAATTCGGTGAAATCGGAATCGACGGAGGCTTCTTAAAAGATGCCGGTATCGAAATCCGTGAAATGAACTCCGGCTGCATCTGCTGCTCTCTTGTGGGAGACTTCGGCGCAGCATTAAAAGACGTTATCACCAAATATCACCCGGACCGCATCATCATCGAGCCGTCCGGCGTAGGTAAACTCTCCGACGTCATCAAGGCTGTAGACGGTGTAGAAAAAGAAGCAGGCGTAGCCCTGAATTCCGCAACAACCGTAGTCGACGTTATGAAATGCAAAATGTATCTCAGAAACTTCGGCGAATTCTTCGAGAATCAGGTAAAGAGCGCAGGAACCATCATCCTGAGCCGTACCGATAAAGCCGATACCGAAAAAGTAGAGGCAGCAGTAAAAATGCTCCGCGAACTGAATCCGGAAGCACACATTATTACCACACCGGTTGAAGTACTGGGCGGTAAGAAAGTACTCGATACGATGGAAGGTGCCATCATCAACCTTGCGCAGGTAGAAGAGGAAGAGCATCATCACCATCATCATGACCACGACGAGTGCTGCTGCGGCCATGACCACGATGAGGAGCATGAGCACCATCATCACGATCATGATGAGGACGAACATGAACATCATCACCACGACCATGACGGCGAGTGCTGCTGCGGTCACGATCACGACGAGGAGCATGAGCATCATCACCACGACCATGATGACGAGTGCTGCTGCGGCCATGATCACGACCATGAGCATCATCATCACCACGATGACGAGTGCGGCTGTGGTCATGAGCATCATCACCATCATCACGCAGACGAAGTTTTCACAAGCTGGGGTCAGGAGACTGTGAAGACCTTCACCAAAGAGCAGATCGAAGGCATCTTAAAGAAACTTTCCGAGGATACCGCTTATGGTATGGTTCTTCGGGCCAAAGGTATGGTAGCAGGCGCCGATGGACAGTGGATCTATTTCGATATGGTTCCGGAAGAGTACGAAGTACGTGACGGAGCACCGGAATTCACCGGAAGAATCTGTGTCATCGGTTCCAAATTAGCAGAAGATAAGCTGGCAGAGCTGTTCGGACTGTAAAAATACAAAGTAGCTGCGAAAATTACGGTCCGCAGGGTACCTGTGAACTGTAGTGAAGCTGCCGCATCAGAAACAAAATCCGATGTGGCAGCTTTTTTCTTGATTTAGAGACAAAGCAAAAGGCACGTCCGGAATCTCAGCCGCAAAAGCAAGTGCAGAAAGATTCCGGGAGTACGTCAAAGACAACGGAGGTACAAAATGTACGAAGAAGACGAAGTAGAAATTCCGATTTATCTCATAACAGGATTTCTGGAGAGTGGAAAAACCTCTTTTATCAATTTTACCGTAGCACAGGACTATTTCCAGATCGACGGACCGACCCTTCTGATCACAACCGAAGAAGGTGAAGTAGAGTACGACGAAAAAGAACTGCTCAAACACAACACCGTCCTGGAAATCGTAGAAGGACCAGAGCAGTTTACCCTGGATTACCTGAAAAAACTGAACCGCAAATACCGCCCGGAACGTATTATTCTGGAATACAATCCGCTCTGGAGTGTAAAAAAACTGGAAGAAATGGAGCTGCCGCGCGGCTGGGGCATTGTACAGGAGATTGTGACGGTCGATGCAAGCTGCTTCCAGATTTATATGCAGAATATGAAATCTGTTTTCATGGAGATGGCAAAAAATGCGGATATGGTTATGTTCAACCGCTGTCGTCCGGAAGATCCACTTCCGGCATTCCGCCGCAGCATCAAAGTAGTCAATCAGGCATGCGACGTTCTGTTTGAGAATGAAGAAGGCGAAATTGACAACATTTTTGAGGATCAGATGCCGTTTGATACCGATGCCGATGTGATCGAGATCGACGATGCCGATTACGGAATCTGGTATGTCGATATGGGCGACAACCCGGAGCGTTACGAGGGCAAGACTGTTCATTTCCGCGGTATGGTATTAAAGAGCAAGGATGTCGGAGCCGATTTCTTTGTTCCGGGTCGTATGGCAATGACCTGCTGTGCAGATGATACTTCTTTTATCGGCTATGTCTGCAAATGCGCAAGCGCCAAATCTCTCGTAATGGGTTCCTGGGTTGACGTGACTGCAACGGTAAAATGGGGCTATATGAAGGTTTACGACGGCGAAGGCCCGGTTCTGTATGCAAAAGAAATCAAACCGGCCAAAAAGCCGGAGAGCGAGCTGGTATACTTTAACTAAACATTGCCGAAGCATTTCAGCGAATAAAAGAGCAGGAAAAAGGCTGCTCTTTTGTTCGTGTTCTTTCTTTATGACAGATGGAAAAACAATATATCATTTTTCGGTGCGGCGAAGCAGCTATTCGGTTATGAGCAAGTAGCGAAGTGGATGGAGAATATCCGTTTTGACCGTGACGTGAACAAAAACTGCGCCGGAAAATGGTCTGATGACAGGAGAATTTATGTATATTATAGTAGGTCTGGGAAATCCAACGCGCCAGTACGAAGGGACGAAGCACAATGTCGGATTTGATACCATCGATTATCTGATCGATGAATATCAGATCCCTTCCTCCGGTACAGGCCACAAGGCTCTGTTCGGAAAAGGCATGATCGCAGGTCAGAAGGTTATCGTTGCAAAGCCGATGACATATATGAACCTGAGCGGTGAGTCCGTGCGGGAGCTGGTAAACTATTACAAGGCAGATCCGGAGAGCGAGCTGATCGTGGTGTATGACGACATCAGCCTGGCACCGGGACAGATCCGCATCCGTAAAAAAGGAAGCGCGGGCGGCCACAACGGCATCAAAAACATCATCGCCAATCTCGGTACCGACCGTTTTATGCGTGTGAAGGTCGGCGTCGGTGAGAAACCGAAAAACTGGGATCTGGCGGACTACGTGTTAAGTCCGTTTACGAAAGACGAACGTCCCCTTGTAAATCTGGCGATCGAGCATGCGGCAAAAGCAATTGAGCAGATGCTGAACGGGGATGTGGACGCAGCTATGAATGAGTATAACCGCAAATCTGCAAACCCGGCAGAGTAAGGAAAATGAAAGCGTTATTAGAACCGATCAAAGAAATTGCCCGTTTTGACGAGCTGTTCCGTGATCTGAAAAAAGGAACCGCAGGTGTGACGGTGATCTCGGGCTGTCTGGAAAGCCAGAAAGCCCACATGATCGCAGGTCTCTCCGAGGATGCCCCGGTGCGGCTTCTGATCGCGGAAAATGAATTAAAAGCAAAAGAATTATATGAGGATTACCGGCTGTACGATGCGGAGACGCTGTATTATCCGGCGAAGGACCTGATTTTCTATCAGGCGGACATTCACGGAAATCTGCTGATCCGGCAGCGGCTTCAGGTGATCCAGGCACTTCTTGAGCGGAAGGAAGTTACCATCATCACCAGTGTAGGGGGATGTATGGACTTTCTTCTGCCTCTTGGTGTGTTCGAAAAACATTGCATCCATCTGCGCAATGACAGCGAATTCGATCTGGATAAAATAAGAAAAGAGCTGGTGCGGCTCGGCTATGAGAGTACCTTTCAGGTGGAGTCGACCGGCCAGTTTTCCGTCCGCGGCGGCATTCTCGATATTTATCCGCTGACGGAACAGAATCCGATCCGGATTGAGCTCTGGGGCGATGAGATAGATTCCATCCGAAGCTTCGATGCAGAGAGCCAGCGGTCGATTGAAAACCTCGAGGAAATCACAATCTATCCGGCATCGGAGCTGATCTTAACTGAGGACACGATTGCGCGCGGTGTGAAAGCGATTAAAAAAGAGGCAAAAGCGCAGAGCACAAAATTCCGCGACAAAATGATGACAGAGGAAGCGGCAAGGATCCGCCATGCAGCAGAGGAAATCTGCGATCAGATCGGCGAGGGCGAAATTCTGCAGGGAGCCGAACAGGATCTTCACTATTTTTATCCGGAGACCGTCTCGTTTCTTGAGTATCTGCCGGAGAACAGCCGCATTTTCCTCGATGAGCCGAACCGCATCATCGAGTGTGCCGATGCGCTGGAAGCAGAATTTCAGGAGAGCGTGAGCCACCGTCTCGAAAAGGGATACCTCTTGCCGGGACAGGCGAAGCTGATGTGCAGTACGGCGGAGCTTGTGGCAAAACTGAACCGCCGCGGCTGTGTTGCCGTATCGCTGATGGAGCCGCAGAAGGGCGAGTGGAATATCCGTGACGAATTCAGTGTGACGGTGAAATCGGTCAATTCGTATAACAATCAGTTCCCGCTTCTGGTAAAAGATCTGAAATCCTGGAAAAAAGCGGGTTACCGTATTGTACTGGCGAGTCCGTCGCGGACGAGGGCGCAGCATCTGGCGGAGGACCTGCAGAATGAGGAGATTCCGGCCTTCTACAGCGAGAATGAGGAGCGTGTTCTGAAACCGGGCGAGGTCATGCTGATCCACGGCGCGGCCCGCAGAGGCTTTGAATATCCGATGCAGAAATTTGTGCTGATCACAGAGACGGATATTTTTGGAAAAGAGAAGAAGAAAAACCGGAAGAAATCGGAGTATTCCGGTCAGAAAATCCAGAATTTTGCGGATCTTTCGATCGGTGACTATGTCGTGCACGAGAGCCACGGTCTTGGTATTTACCGCGGTATCGAGAAAATTGAGATGGACCGCGTAACGCGTGATTATATGAAAATCGAGTATGCGGGCGGATCGAACCTCTATGTGCTGGCCACCCAGCTCGATACGCTGCAGAAGTATGCGTCCGGCGAAGCTGCAAAGGTGCCGAAGCTGAATAAAATCGGCGGTCAGGAATGGAATAAGACGAAAACACGGGTTCGCCATGCGGTAAAAAATATCGCACAGGATCTCGTGAAGCTGTATGCCGAGCGGCAGGCGTCATCCGGCTATCAGTTCGGAAAGGATACAATCTGGCAGAAGGAATTTGAGGAACTGTTTCCGTTTGAGGAGACGGACGATCAGCTTGCGGCGATTGAGGCGACAAAGGCGGACATGGAGAGCAAAAAGATTATGGACCGCCTGATCTGCGGCGATGTCGGATACGGCAAAACCGAGGTTGCAATCCGTGCAGCGTTCAAGGCAGTACAGGAGAGCAAACAGGTCGTCTACCTCGTTCCGACCACCATTCTGGCACAGCAGCATTACAATACGTTCGTTGAGCGCATGAAGGACTTTCCGGTGCGCGTTGATCTTCTGTGCCGGTTCCGCACGCCGGCAGAGCAGAAAAAAACGCTGGAGGATCTGAAAAAAGGACTCGTGGATATTGTCATTGGAACACACCGCGTTCTTTCAAAGGATGTGAAGTTCAAAGATCTTGGCCTTCTGATTGTCGATGAGGAGCAGCGGTTCGGCGTGACGCATAAAGAAAAAATCAAACAGCTGCAAAAAAATGTGGATGTTCTGACACTGACGGCGACACCGATTCCGCGTACCATGCATATGAGCCTGATTGGAATCCGGGATATGAGTGTGCTCGAGGAAGCACCGCAGGATCGCCAGCCCATCCAGACCTTTGTCTGTGAATACAATGAAGAAATGGTCCGCGAGGCGATTAACCGTGAACTGGCGCGGGGCGGGCAGGTTTACTATGTCTATAACCGTGTCCAGTCGATTGCGGATATGGCAAACACGATCCAGAAGCTCGTGCCGGATGCAAATGTAGGCTTTGCGCACGGGCAGATGAAGGAGCGCGAGCTCGAGAAGATCATGTACGGATTTATCAACGGAGAGATCGATGTGCTGGTGTCAACAACGATCATTGAGACAGGACTCGATATTTCGAATGTCAACACGATGATTATCCATGATTCCGACCAGATGGGACTGTCACAGCTCTATCAGCTCCGCGGCCGCGTCGGACGGTCGAACCGGACGTCGTATGCGTTTCTGATGTACCGCAGAAACAAGATGTTGAAGGAAGTGGCGGAGAAGCGTCTCCATGCGATTCGTGAATTTACGGAGATGGGAAGTGGTTTTAAAATTGCAATGCGTGATCTTGAGATCCGAGGCGCCGGAAATCTGCTGGGCGCGGAGCAGTCTGGGCATATGGAATCGGTTGGATACGATCTCTATTGTAAAATGCTCGCAGAGGCTGTCCAGGAGGCGAAGGGCATCGCACCGGCAGAGGCGTTCGAGACAACGATCGATCTGAATGTCAGTGCCTATATTCCAGACAGCTACATCAGCAACGAGGCTCTGAAGCTTGACACCTATAAGCGAATTGCGGCGATTGAAAATAAGGAAGAGTATGAGGACATGACGGAGGAGCTGACCGACCGCTTCGGGGAACCGCCGAAAAATGTACAGAATCTTCTGGCTGTCGCAGAACTGAAAGCGCTGGCGCACTGTGCGTATGTGACGGAGCTGAAACAGATGGGCGATTCGGTACGAGTCACCTTACAGCAGCATGCAAAAATCGATGTGGCGCGGATTCCGGAGCTGCTGCAGAAATACCGCGACGAACTGAAATTCCAGATGGAGTCGCTGGCGTTTGTCTACACGCCGCGGCGGAGAAATTCAAAGGAAAAGATCGATCTGCTGGAGAAGAGCCATGCACTGGTGGAAGATCTGCTGCAGATCACGCAGGAGTGAAACACTCGCATACCCCCAAAATCGTGTGAAAAAGGCGTGAACAGGGAAGAAAAAAGTTGCCCTGTATCAACAAAAAGGGTATAATAGGAAAAGCGTTTATAAAAATCGATGCAGGACCGGAAATTCGAACGTGTAAAAAGAAAAACTCTTTTTGAGCATACATTTCGTCCTGCATGAGGAGGAAGTAATGAAAAATTTAAAAGCAAAAGCAGTCTGCGTTATGCTGAGTGCTTCGATGGCAGCGATGGGACTGACCGGCTGCGGTTCCGACAATGTGGACGGAACAAAAACGGCAATTACTGTAAATGACGAGTCGATTACACTCGGACAGGCAAATTTCATGCTGAGATATCAGCAGGCAACCATGTACAATTATTATTCCAAGATGTACTCGATGTACGGAATGCAGATGCCGTCTGAGATGTACGACAAGGAAGGCGACGATGGAAAGACTACCGGGGAAACGTTCAAGGAGCAGTCTCTTGATACGATCGAAAAAGAGCTTCTGATGCGGCAGCACGCAGAGGAATACGGAATTTCCCTGACAGACGAGGAAAAACAGCAGGCGAAAGAGGCTGCACAGGCATTCGCAGATAAGAACGGTGACGATGTGATGAAAAAGCTGCACGCAACCGTTGAGGACATCCAGGATGCACTGGAGCTGTATGTTATTCAGACCAAAATTTATGATCCGATCATCGCAGATGTAGATACCGAGGTATCCGATGAAGAGGCAAAGCAGACCTCCATCAGCTACATCACGGTATCCACAGCAGGAACCGAGAAGGATGACGATGGAAAAACGATTGATTTGACGGACGAGGAAAAAGCGGCAAAGAAAGAAATCGCACAGAGATTCCTGGATCTCTTAAAAGAGTCTGAGGATCCGGCAACCGCATCGTTTACTGATCTGCGCAAGGAGCTGAACGATCAGTTAAATGCGGAGAATACCGCAGATTCCACCGATTCTGCAGATGGCTCCGATGAGAGCAGTTCTTCTTCCGATGCTTCCGACACAAGCGCATCCGACGCTTCAAGCGCGAGCACATCGAGCAGTTCCGACAGCGATTCCTCCTCAGAAGTTTCATATCTGACCTCTTCCGAGACATCCTTTGGAACCGGATCGGAGAAAGACGATGACGATACCTGTTCTCTTGGAGATAAAGTAGCGGAAGAAGCAGCAAAGCTGAAGGATGGCGAGTATTATGACGGTGTCATCGAAGGCGACGATGCATATTATGTGATCCGTGTAGATAAAGCATTCGACGAGGATAAAACCGAGTCCAGAAGACAGACCATCATTTCCAACCGCAAATCGGATAAGTACAACGATACACTGGATGGATGGGTAAAGGAGAGCGATATCAAGGTCGCATCCAACTGGAAAAAGCTTGAAGTAACGGACGCAGACATGTACACCATGACCGTCGACAGCACTTCTACCGATTCCACCGACGGAACAACAACCGACAGCACAACAACGGACAGTACAGCAACGGACAGTACAACGTCTGACAGCACGACATCAGGCAGTACCGAAACGACATCGACAAGCAGCACAGGCACTGCTTCGACGTCTTCAAGCACTGCAGAATAAAAGCATACGATACAGGACAAACGGCAGCCGGATCCGGGAGAGGGGTCCGGCTGCTGTTTGTGTCTGAAAATATTTTGGAACAAAAAAGGTAACGATTCAGAGCCCCATCTCGATTCCGCTTACGCTGCATCTCGATGTTGCTTCTCGCC
>ERZ780177.3722-NODE-3722-length-11124-cov-3.407173_pt1 | contig 11124 bp, 7 predicted proteins | sample MGYA00510973_ERZ780177 | MGnify/ENA primary metagenome ERZ780177 (study PRJEB29588, sample SAMEA2144396) | human gut metagenome | biome: human gut; feature: human-associated habitat; material: faeces | place: Denmark | collected 2008/2010 ...
TCCTCCCATTTACGCCCGCTTTCTATGATCAGGAATCCATCACTATTCTTAGAATAAGAAGCATTCGGCCATCTGGTCTGATACTCCGTACCTGTCCACTTGATACCCAAAATATTCTGCGGCATTTCTGTTTCAGCTGTCTTCCAACGCTTCAAATCGTCAATGCGGAATCCCTCGTTAAAGAGTTCGACTGTACGTTCCCGACGGATTTCAGTACGCATATCTAATCCGTAGGTTTGAGCAAAACTATTTGTTAACTTTGGCATCTGAGTGTTGATACGATTGCGAACCAAATTCAAAGAAATATTCAAATCTTCATCAGAGATGGTCTCATCACGCTCAAACACCGCCTCGGCATAGTTCAGCAGCACTTCCGCATAGCGGATGATAGGATAATCATAGCCTTCATAATTTGTATTCACAGCACGTTCAGTAGCCCACTTCTGATTGTTATAACCACTACCACTGGTCGGAATCAATCCTTTAATGGAAGCCGATGCTCTATCTGCTGCATCACCTGTCCAATTGACACGAGAGTTTTCATTGCTCCAAAAATAGCCATAAGGCTTACATAATGTATAAATCATACGATTGTCGCGATTCAGATATTCGCTTTCTATTTTATCGTATCCCATAAACATATTAGGAGACTTGTCAATAGGAAGTCCGTCCTGGCAAAGATACAATGCTGCAAACTTGTGAGAAATCATTTGTGCATTTGCCAAACATTCTTTCGTGATATTCTTATTAATCGGATTCAGTGTTTCATCATGACGACGGGAGAAAATATATTCCGTGTTAGAGCTTTTTTGAAGTCCGGCAGGATTAGATTTTACATCCTCTAAAATAAACATATACTTCTGTGCGCTATCACCCAAAATAACAGGTGCATACAAACTGAATTTCTTACTATTAATCACTTCTTTAGCTGCATTGGCAGCAATATCCAGCAACTCTTTTCCACGTACCGTATTCCCACGGAATTTCTGCCAGGTACCTTCATATAAAGCTACTCTTGACAAAAATGCCCAAGCTCCTTCACTACCTACCCGACCACTCTCTACAGCGGAAGTAGCAGAAAGCAAACCGGCAGCATCCTTCAGATCTTGAATAATTAAGTCCGCCACTTCACTACGGTCATTACGAGAAGCTTTCAATTCCGGGTCAGTTACATCCAACGGTGTTTTAGTGATGATAGCATCACCATAGAGTTGCAATAACTCAAAATAGCAGTAAGCACGGAAAAATTTCGCTTCACCCACATACTGTGCGATATCAGTCGGATTATCGTAAGTTTCGGCTTTCTGTAAAAGTATATTCGCACGACGGATACGGTTGTAATTATCTGTATAATTATTGTCTGAAGCCGGAATACTATTTGTACCATTACTATACACATTCGTCCCTCCTTTGTCTACAATAAGATCAGAACGTTTATCAGAATGAGGCGCATCATATACGCTGTTTGAAAAGTCACGAGTCCAACTATAAACTGATTAGCGAACAACTTATAATCTGTGACTGAGTTCCAGTAGTTACCATCAGCAATTTGGTCTTTCGGGTCCAAATCAAGGCATGAATGTGTCAGACATCCCAATATCAGTATCAATATTGCTTTTAATGTATATTTCATATTTGTTTTCAATTAAAAGGTTAAGTTTAATCCAAAAGTTACGGTACGCAGGAAAGGATAGCGCTTTGCATTGTCCACTTCACGGTTTGCTTCAGGGTCCCAACCATCATTGATGTTACTATGTTCCCAAAGGTCTGATCCAGTCACATAAATACGTGCCTTCGACAGTACTTTAGTCTTCGCCAATAATGAAGAAGGCAAAGAATAACCTAATGTCACATTCTTCAGACGGAGATAGGCGCCATCTTCTACCGACCAAGATGAGCACTGATAATTATAGTTATTTATTTCAGACTTATTAGTCAGTGAAGGATAATAAGCTCCTGTATTATCCGGATTCCAAGTATTGCCTATAAATTGATTGCTACCATTCTGATAAACTGCGCGCATCGGAATTCTCCAAGTACTCTTTTCACGCCAGACAGTACGTTTTCCAGCACCCTGAAAAACAATAGACAAGTCTAATCCTTTCCATTCGAGTCCTGCATTCACTGAAAACTGTACCTTCGGATCATCTGTCCCTAAATAAACAAAGTCCTCCTCCGTCAATTTTCCATCTTTATTCACATCTTCAAACATGTTATCACCCAAACGTAAATTATCCAATGTACCAATTGTACTATTGTTTTTATATTGGTTTACATACTTTTTCAACTGCTCTTCCGTCTGTATCTTTCCACAATAACGAAGTCCAAATACAGAATTTAATGGATAACCTTCACGGTCGGAACGTACACCACTCTTTATTGCACCACTCCCCCCATTGTCAGTGAGTTCATTAGTTGTGTAAGTGAAAGTACCACCAAGGTGATAATTTACCTGACCTATTCTATCAGACCAGTTAATCATTCCTTCCCATCCATGAGCCTTAAAAGCTCCATAATTTGCTGTAGGTGCCTTATCACCCAGAATCCCCGGATAAATAACATCAATCAACATGTTGTTACTCTTCTTCCAAAACATCTCAGCAGTACCTGTCAACCGATGGTTAAGGAATCCAAAGTCAAGTCCGATATTATAATTATGAATACGTTCCCAAGTACGGTCAAGGCTTGGTAGTTTTCCACTGGTATCTACATAAGAAACTTTTCCATTACCAATCAAAGCACCTTGGCTTGGTTTAAAATTATAAAGTTGTGTTCCGTCGTAACGATCTATACCTGCTTGATTACCCACACTACCGTAAGAAGCTCTCAACTTGAATTCATCAATAAATTCAAGTTCTTTTATAAAATCCTCTTCAGAAAGCCGCCATCCCCCAGAGGTTCCCCAATAGAATGCCCAACGGTTCTCGGGTTGGAATTTTGAAGAACCATCATAGCGGAATTGAGCTTCCAGCATATATTTAGAGCGATAGTTATAGTTAGCACGCCCAAAGTAAGACATTACAGCCTCCTGCCATTTTGAGGATTGTGTATTCTTATCCTCACTAACCAAATAAATCAGGCCATTATTGCTATTAGGAACTTCCAAAGATGGTAAGATACCAGTTGTACGAAGATACGTATATTCATACTCTTTCATATTATATTGCAAACCAGCCATCAACTTCACATCATGAACATCGGCAAATATATGCGACCAGTCTACTCGCCCTGAAACAGAATAGAAATCTGTCCGTGAATTACTCTTCGTATACGAGCTTGCATCTTCCGTCGGGTCTGTACGTACTACCCGATCACCTGCATAATTATACCATTCGATCGATTTCTTCTGAGTATCCCTAGTTGCAGTGGAAGTGTTGTAGCCGGCTATTACGGAAGCACTCAAATCTTTCGTGATAGAATAATTGAATGTCTCACTGATATTAATAGCCGAGACTTTAAGTTTGTTATCTCCTCCCAATTCACAATACCAGTTAGGAGCACCCCACGTACCCCAGGCATACGGTTTGCCATCAACTGTTGCCGAAGGAAATCCCGGTTGCTGTGCACTGGTAGTCAGAGCAGAACCGACCTGTGTCGGAGCAACCTGATCCTGGCGGTTGTATGCTATTACTGATTCGATAGACATCTTATCCGAGAGTTTGAAAGTATTCGTCAATCGTAGGTTATAGCGGCTATTATTGTTATTTCCCCATTTCAGGTTACTGTCATCAAACATATAGCCTAATGATAAACGGTATTTCGAAGCATCGGAACCTCCCGAAATTGCCAATTCGTGTTGGGTAGAGGCTGCTGTCCCCCACATAATATCCTGCCAATTAGTATCAAAGAATACAAAATCAGCAACATCAGTAAAAGCACCCGTCCCGAATGGATTAGCTGTATGATCTAGGTTAATGTACTGATTTTTATAAGCCAACGCCAGCTTGGCATATCGTAGCCAAGTATCATCTTCTGTATACCCGTCATTAGTACGAGCATCTATTACAGCCGATGCCCATTCACCAATGTTCATTAAATCGGGAGACAGCCCGATAAACTTAGCCGTCACCGAACCACTATAATCCACTTGCACCTTACCCTCTTTGGCTTTCTTAGTAGTAACCAACACTACTCCACCTGCGGCCTTACTACCGTAAATAGAAGCGGAAGCATCTTTCAGAAAATTAATAGATTCAATATCTGAAGGATTTAACAGACGTAGTTCGTTTACACTTTCATATTCCACCCCATCAATAATAACAAGTGGACTGGTCGTATTCTTGGAAACAGCACCACGCAAACTCATTCCCCAGCTTTCGTCGCCCGGAGCCGAAGAGTTTCGTGTGATGATGACACCCGGCACCTGACCTTGCAGCGCCTGTACCGGACTTGACATGGTTCCTTTATTCTCTAGCATCTTATCACTGACCACCGTCACAGAACCTGTCATAGTCGCTTTTTTCTGTGTTCCATAGCCGACCACGACCACTTCGTCAAGCACTTCACTGTCTTCTTGCATCTTCACGTTGATCACCGTCTGACTGCCTACTTCTATCATCTGCTCTTTATAGCCGATATAAGAAAACTTCAGTTTAGCACCTTGCGGAACGTTCAGAGAATAGTTTCCATTAATATCCGTTATGGTACCTCCAGTCTGGCTCACCACACTCACATTCACACCGATCAGCGGCTCACCTGTAGCATCTACCACTTGCCCTTTCACCTGTTTCTGCACTTGTGACACTACCAGGTTATCATTTACATTCGCATAGCCCCATGCGCTTGAAACAGGACATAGGCCCAGCATCAATCCCAGAGCGACCACTATTGTCTTGCCCGGCTGCGAATTAAAAGTTAATCCTCTTTGTTTCATAATATTAAATTTGAGGTTTAAAAATAGTATTAAATTCTTGTTCTCTAAAATAAGATGAGGCATCTACACACCTTTGGTTTGATTTTAATTCCTTTTCCATAAGCACAAAAGGTTATTTATTAATGAATAAATTATATACGGTTGGATATTTTAGATACAACTTCTAAAGAAGTTACGCATATCACGACGTCCGAGAAACAGATGGTTTTCCACAGTCCGGCAGCTTAAATTCAGTTCGGTAGCAATTTCGGGTGAACTCTTGTCTTCAAAACGGTTCAGTGCATAAACCAGGCGACGTTGTTCGGGCATTGCCTCCAAACGCATCTGTTCCATCTCCATCAGATTACTGACAATGATGTTTTCTTCTGTTTCGTTGGTAGAAGTAGCCGTGAAATCGTACAAATAGCTGTCTATTTCCTGTTTCTTATAATAACGGCGTATATAATCGGTCACGATATTACGCGCAATAGTAAAAAGGAAATATTTCACTGTGTCCGGACGAAGCATCTGCTTATAATCCAGTAAACGTACGAATACATCCTGCGTCAAATCCTCCGCTTCATAGCGGTGAGTTATACGATAGGTAATATAGTTTAAGATTACCTGATGATATTCCTCGTAAGAACGAGTGATAATGTTGTCGGAAGAGTTAATTGTTGTCTCCATAATACTATCTTTTTCGGTTTCGATCACGATGCAAATATAGAGGTGATTTAAAAAGAATCCATAAGAAAAACGGGCAGATGGATTGCAACGTATCCAAATAGACTAATTAAAACATAAAACACTAATAATCAAAAGAATACTCATTCTTCATATAGAGTCTCATTTCATAATATGAGACTCTATTTATAGTTTTTCGCCTATATTTTCCTGCTCCTTCATGCGTACAAGACTAAAAGATTGTCTTTGTTTGATAGCCAAAATTCTTTCTTTTAATATGAGAGATTAACTATCATAGAAGAAAGCAATCAGCTGTAAACATTAAAGACCACACCACTTTTTCCTATTAACATTTATTATGTCAGTGGAAATTTGTATAAAGTATCAGTCGTCCTCTACACCTTATATTATAACAGATTAATTACTAACCGATTATGATTTCATATTTTCCAATTACAAAAAATCTACTGACAGCACTGACAACTGACACCTTAATGCCTATTTTAATAGTAAAACAGTATTATCCCATTAGGTAAATGTAAATATAAGACACTAAACAATTATTATATTGTTCTCAATTATCAGTAAAACTCTATTTTAAGCCCTAAAAAAGGAGCATAGTATTATATTACTACAAGTAAACAAGTAGAAATCTACTGACAATAAAATTAATAAGTAGAAGGGGAATAGATGATTCATTTTTAATAAATTCGCATATAACACTATAAACCAAATACTTACAAATATGCCGTTATTTAAATTCACTGACAAAGAGGCACTAAGGTGTCAGTGGCAGTAGCAGTAGCAAAAACGAGAAGCGGATTAGGTACATATAATTTACATTTAACATACGAAGTTTAGAGTACTGCTCTATCTATATGAACACTGAACGACAGAAGTACGACAGATAAGGAAATGAAGTATAACAAACATGTGGATGAAGTACAACAGATACGCAAATGAAGTACTACATACAAGTAAATGAAGTACTACATGCTAGTGAATGAAGTACTACATGCTAGTGAATGAAGTACTACTATCAAGCGGATGAAGTACTTGTTTCTACTCTTCTTCCGCTGTTCCTCCAATACTACGAATATATTCGTTGGGAGTAACTCCCGTACTCTTCTTGAAAGAACGGAAGAAGGAAGCGCGGGAACTAAAACCGCAGAGTTCGGCTAATGCGGCGAGCGTATAGCGGGAATATTTGCTATCCACTACCAATCTTTTGAATTCAGCTACACGATAGTCATTAATAAAATCATAATAAGACTGATTCAAATACTGATTCAGCAGATAAGACAAAGAATGAGAGGAAGTACCTAACGCTACTGCCAGATCCCCCATTTTCAAATCAGGATTAATATAAGGCCGTTCCTTTTCGACATAAGCTACAAGCTTTTCATAAAGCTCTTTGCATTCCGTTTCACTCAGACGATTTGTTTTATATTTCTCTTCGACAGGTTGCTCCTGATTGTTATCTCCACACACTTGCTTTTCGGAAAAGCCATGTTCGTTCTCTTCCTGCCCTTCTGCGGGCGACAAAGCCGGTGACTTCACCAAAGTACTTAATCGTTTCCACAAGTAATATCTTACCAGCAGCACAATCAATACTAACGCAACGACAATCAATCCCCATCCCCACCAGGGAACCATAGGGCGCACTGTCACCTCGCAACTGGCTTCCGACTGGTCATTGCCCGGCAAACGGACACGGAAAGTATAGTCTCCGGAAGCAAGTCCGTAGTATGATACCTCACTCTGTGCAGTCAACAGTTTCCAGTCATTATCCACTCCATCCAGCCGATACTCATATAGCAAAGCAGAAGGAAGTCCATAGGCAAAATCCGTAAAATTGAAAGTCAGATTATTCTGGTCATATTTTAAAGAAGTTTCGGTTATAGAAACACCGTTTGCCTGTATATCCGTAAACACGATAGGACGAACCTTGCCGCGCAATTCATCTACCTCTTTAGGGTCCACACAAATCAATCCCTTAGTATTACCGAACCATAATAGTCCGTTTTCATCCTTATAAGCGGCTCCATTGGTGAAAGTGGGTCCGGGCACTCCATCATTAAAAGTAAACGCGTCATAATCCTCCTCGCCATCCTTCATCCGCAATAAACCATCATTGCAACCAATCCACAACCACCCCAGGTTATCTTCTACAATGGACATCAGCGAATTATCCGGGAGAGTGGAAAGAACGGATTTCTGCCGGAAGCGATCCATTGTCAACGATGAAATGAACAGGCTCCCTTTCTCACGGATGAAGAAAAGATTATGTTTTGAGTCTTCATAGATGGTCCTTACCTTATCACGATGCACAAACCCTTCCGGGAAGACATTGGAACGGAGACTTTGAGATGCAGGATCGTAAATGCACATTCCGGTTTCGGTTGCAATCCATCCTTTTCCGGTAGAGTCGAAACTAATCTCATAAACATTTCCTTCTGGCAGCTGGGAGTTGGAACTTGTATAATTTTTAATTTGCTTTGCCGATTTATTATAGCAGAATACGCCTTGAGACGTTCCCACCCACAGATTACCTTTTTCATCAGGCTTTATGCAGAAAATATGTCCTTTATGGAATAACTCGGAATCTCCTTCTTCAAAATAAGTAAGAGCAAGTGTCTGGGGATTCAGCACCATCATTCCTCCTCCATACGTACCGATATAATATTCTCCTTCGTAGAAACTGATCGTAAGTATCAGGTCGGAAGTCAGTACAGGTCTTACAAAGCTCTTTACGGTTCCTGTAGATTCGTTAATATAAAACAGCCCGTCACGCGAACCGATCACTTTTTCCTTTCCACGATTCAGGAACGAACGAACCGACAAATTGGTGGAATTAAATAGAGGAGGAAAAGAATAAGTAGAAAACAGTCCGTTCTGATAGAGTGAATAATCAAGTCCGGCCTGAAAATGCCCTACCCAAAGTGCTCCACGGTTGTCTACCAACAACGAATAGATTGAGTTACTGCGGATTCCTTCCTTATCGCGTATATCATGGCAAAAGCTACGGGTGACACACTGATCTTTATGAGAAAGAAAATGAACTCCATTACCGTCAGTAGCTATATACACATTCTCTTTTCCGTCTCCGGAGATATCGGAGATCACATCACATCCCAAAGAGGGAGCATGAGAGAAAGTGGACGTTTGGATGTCGAAACGAAGTACTCCCTGGCTCATAGTACCTATATAGAGCGTTTCCCCTATTCGGGTAAGACACCGGAAATAATCTGTTTCGGGTACATTTTCGCGGAAATGCCAGGAAGAAACTTTTCCATCTTTTAATGAGTAAGAAAACAATCCTTGCACGGTAGCCATCCAGAGCACACTTTTATCTTCGTTCAGACAAAGGTTCATGACACGGTTACAGGCGGCCAGCACATTCGGGTCTGTTTGTATCTGGATGAGTTGCCCATCTTTCTGAATAAAAAGTCCTTTTTCGGTTCCCAGATATAGCACGTCGTTGTCTGCCAAAAGGGTGTTTACGGCAAAGTCTATTTTCTCCGGCACGATTCGTTGTAATTCACCGTTGCTGCGGTTCAAACGCCAAAGTCCCACGCCGTTTCCTACCCAGAGTTGTCTGTTAGAAGTCTCTGCTATGCAGTTCACACGTTTCTTTCTTCCCGACTCAATGCCACGGAATTCAAAATGTTTCACTTTGACACCGTCAAAACGGTCGAGACAGTTATCCGTCCCTAACCAAACGAAGCCCTCCGAGTCTTTATAAATAGCGTTCACCAAGACTCCGGAAAGCCCGTCGGACATAACTATATTACGAAATACGTAGTCCCGGGCTTGCAAGGTATCGCTACAAGCCAGATATATGATTAGAAGAATCAAATATTTAATCGTGCTTTTCACTTGTCAATCATCATTAATTGCATGAAACATAAGACAAAGATAGCATTTCTTCCACAAAAATAAGAATCGCCTCTCCATATTTGCTAAACGTTTATAGACAAATACGAAAGGAAGAAAACATTTACTCAATACAATATAATAAATTATCAGTATCTTTCTTTATCCGCTATTTCATTCGTTTCTGCTTTCCAAAATAAGATACGGATTATCCTCGCCTGATACTTAACAGCGCAAAATTATTTAATTAAGCTACAAATCATTAATTAAAAGAACATTTTCTAAGAAAAATCCCTCAAAACCATTTATCTTTATTCCCGAATTTAAGAAAGGAGCTACATGGATTTACGTACGGCAAATGTAACAAGATATATTCTTCCGCTGAGAGAGGGAGGATCATTGCCCGCTTTGGCCGAAGCTGACGATGAATTTAAATATGTAGTCAAGTTCAGGGGAGCAGGACACGGAACGAAAGCACTGATCGCCGAACTGATAGGAGGAGAAATAGCCCGTGCACTAGGTTTCAGGGTGCCCGAGATCGTCTTTCTCCACCTGGACGAAGCCTTCGGACGCACAGAAGCAGATGAAGAAATACAGGACCTACTTCAGTGGAGCCGCGGACTGAATATCGGATTGCATTTTCTTTCCGGCGCACTGACTTTCGACCCCATAGCACATTCCGTAGACGGGAAAACGGCCTCACAGGTGGTATGGCTGGATGCACTGCTGACCAATGTAGACCGTACCATCAAAAATACGAATATGCTGATGTGGCATAAAGAATTATGGTTGATCGACCACGGCGCGTCACTCTATTTCCACCATACATGGACCAACTGGCAGAAGCAGTCGCTTAGTCCGTTTACACAGGTCAAAGACCATGTATTATTGCCGTTTGCCGACCAGCTGGAAGAGACAGACGCAGCATTCAAACGTATTCTTACGCCCGAAAAAATCCGTGAAATAGTCAATGCTGTCCCCGACGACTGGTTGAACTGGACCGAAGGCAGCGAGACTCCGCAGGATTTGAGAGATATTTATATTCAATTTTTAGAAGAAAGGATCAAGCACTCCGAACTTTTTGTAAATGAAGCACAAAATGCAAGAAAGGTACTTATATGAATATGCGGTGATTCGATTCGTTCCGAAGGTAGAACGTGAGGAATTTATCAATGTAGGTATTGTTTTGTTCTCCAAACAACGTAAGTACCTGAAATCTCTATATACGATAGATGATAACAAACTCAGTCTGTTTTCTTCGGAAGTGGATACGAATTGCCTGAAAGAAGGACTGAAAGTGTTCGACAAAATTTGCCAGGGCAATAAAAACGGAGGGACTATAGCTCAGATGGATATCCCGGCCAGATTCCGTTGGCTGACTGCCGTTAAGAGTTCGTGCATTCAGGTTTCACGCCCGCACCCCGGATTCTCTGAGAATCTGGACGCCACACTGGAACGGCTGTTTAAGGAACTGGTGCTATAACTAACCGAGTATTCCGGAAACAATAATTGAATGGTTATGGAATTTATTAAGATAACAGAACAACCGTCACTCTATAATGACCTTGAAAAGAAACCGATAGGGGAAATTCTTCAGGAAATCAATGCTGAAGACCATAAAGTAGCAGATGCAGTGGAAAGAAGCATTCCGCAAATAGAGAAACTGGTCAGTCAGATCATTCCCCGGGTAAAGAAAGGCGGACGCATCTTCT
>ERZ780177.3727-NODE-3727-length-11112-cov-3.276205_pt1 | contig 11112 bp, 9 predicted proteins | sample MGYA00510973_ERZ780177 | MGnify/ENA primary metagenome ERZ780177 (study PRJEB29588, sample SAMEA2144396) | human gut metagenome | biome: human gut; feature: human-associated habitat; material: faeces | place: Denmark | collected 2008/2010 ...
GGCCCGGACGGCCTCCACCAGGTCCATGTCCGGGCCGGTGGGTGTCATGGGCACGGTGATCATCTCCGCGCCGAAGGATTCTGTGATCTTGAAATGCCGGTCATAGCCGGGAGCCGGGCACAGCCATTTTACCTTGTCCACTCGGCTCCAGGGTGCTTCGCTGTGGAGCAGTCCGTGGGTATATGCCTTGGCGATGGTGTCATACATCAGCGTCAGCGAGGCGCTGCCGCCGATGAAACATTCCTCCGCCCGGCAGCCCAGCAGCTCTGCGAACAGTTTTTTAGCACTGGGCAGACCGGACAGCTGCCCATAGTTGCGGACATCCATGCCGTCCGCCTGGCACTGCACAGGGTCGTGCAGTATGGTCAATATGTCGGATACAGCGTCCAGCTGCGCCTTGCCGGGCTTGCCCCGCGCCATATTCAGCGCCAGCCCCAGTCCACGCAGGGCGTCGAACCGGGCGGAGACCTCTGCGTATTCCCGGCGCAGTGCCTCCGGGGAGAGGGAACGATAAGCGGTCGTCATGATCGTCACTCCTTACTCATTGTTTGTGTGCTGCACCGCACAGTTCGCGGACAGAGGCGATGCCATTGCGGTGCAGATAGGAATCAAGGTCATGGATGATGTTGTGCATGGTCATGGGATTGTTGAAATTACAGGAGCCCACCTGTACGGCGGAAGCTCCGGCCATCAGGTATTCCACCGCGTCCCGCCATGAGGCAATGCCGCCGCAGGCGATGATCGGAATGTGCACGGTCTCATAGGCCTGCCACACCAGAAACATATTCATGGGTTTTACCGCCGGGCCGGACATACCGCCGGACAGATTTCCCAGGTAGGGTCGCCGTTTTTGTATGTCGATGGTCATAGCCCGGAAGGTGTTGGACAGCGTCAGCGCGTCCGCGCCGGCGTCCTCCGCCGCCCGGCAGCTTACCCGGATATCCGTCACATTGGGGGACAGCTTTGCGTACAGAGGCAGGGTGGTGCGCTGCCGCGTCTGACGTACCGTGTCGTACAGCAGCTGCGGGTCGGAGGAGAAAGGGAGTCCGCTGCCCACGTTGGGACAGGACAGGTTCATTTCCAGGGCGGCGATCCGGGGATCGTCGCCTACCAGTTCCGCGATCTCGGCGTAGTGCACCGGCTCGGAGCCGGAGATGCTCAGGATGACCTGGGTGCCGATGTTCTCATACCGGGGCAATTCGTCCCGCAGAAAGGCCTCGATACCCACGGAGGGGATGCCCACACAGTTGAGCATTCCGCCGCAGACCTCGGCGATGCGGGGGCCGGGATTGCCGGGCCGCCGCAGGCGGTGAACGCTCTTGATCATAACCGCGCCCAGCTCACTGACGGGGAAGCAGTCGGCATTGTTTTCAAAATAATCATAGGTGCCGGAGGCGGGCATGACGGGGTTTTTGAACACCGCGCCGCCCAGCTCCACGGATAGATCAGTCAGGTAATTCACAACGGTGCAAAGGCGCGGCGAGAGGTGTACGCGCCTTCTCCTTTCCAGTGTATTTTGCGCGTCAGACAACTGATGTCCGCCGTAGGCGTCGGTACAGGACCAGTGCTACGATCAGGGAGATCAGGTCTACGATAGGCTGCACCAGCGCGCAGCCATACAGGGGGTATAGGCGGTCCAGCAGAAGCAGCAGCGGGATATCCAGCGAGCCCTTCCGCAGGATGGAGCAGATCAGGGATTCCCTGGTGCGTCCCATCGCCTGGAACTGTGTGATCATGGGGTGGCATATGGCCACGAAGGGCATACACAGCACCATTCTGCGTAAAAAGGCGGCGGCGTAAGCCACGGTCACGTCATCCTGGATGAACAGCCGCGCCAGCTGCGGCGCGAACAGTTCGAACACGATAACGCACGCCAGCGAGAAGCCCACGGTGATGCTGACGCCGAAGACAAAGCCCTGCCGCTGCCGTTCCCGGTCGCCGGAGGCATAGTTGTAGGACAGGAAGGGCAGCAGCCCCGCCGAGGTGCCCAGCGAAAAGTACAGCGGCAGATTGTCCAGCTTTTTCACGATACCGTAGGCCGCTACGGCCTCTACCGCGTATTTGGATACGAATAGGGACAGCACCGCTAACGACACCACCGTCAGCGCGTATTGCAGCGCGGAGGGAAAACCAATGGACAGTATCTCCCGGATATAAACGCCGGTACGCTTCAGATGGCATGGCCGCAGGGACAGCACCGTGCTGCTCCGCCGCAGCAGACACAGCAGAAAGAACAGCGTGCCTGCCGTGTTGGATATGGCGGTGGCCAGTCCAGCGCCGGCCGCGCCCATATTCATATACTGCGGCAGAATGAAAAACGGGTCCAACACGATGTTCAGCACGCCGCCCAGCGTCACGCCGGCGAAGGCCAGCGCGGCCCGGCCTTCGGCACGCAGAAGATTGGACAGCAGCAGGTTCAGTATCGTGCCCGCGCCGCCCCACAGCAGCGTCCAGCGGGCGTAGGCCGCGGCCACGGGATATACCTCCGCGTCCGCGCCGCAAAGAGAGAGCAGCGGGTGCAGAAACGACCCGCACAGCAGGCTGAATACCGCCGCGCTGGCCAGGCTCAGCCAGAAGGCGATGGCGGAGATGCGCCGTGCGCCGTCCATATCCCTGCGTCCCAGTGCGTGAGACACAGCGCTGGCGCCGCCGATGCCGAAGAGGTTACTCACGGCAGTCATCATCAGGAAGGGGGGATAGGCTACCGTAACGGCGGCTGTCTGTATGGGTGCATTCAGCAGGCCCACAAAAAACGTGTCCGCCAGGTTGTACAGCAGCGCCACCATCTGTCCGGCGACGGTGGGCAGCATTTGCTGTAATACTGCCCGCCGGACGGGGGCTTTCTCGAAGATATAGATGCGTTTTTCCGTGGAAGACAAGGCGGCTTCCCCCTTTACCGGTGTGCTGCTATGCGATGTGCGTTCCATTATAGCACACGGTCCACGTCAAAAACAGGGCCGCTTTTGCATACACGGACGTAGGATGCTTCACCGCTGTCCTTGTCGTGGGCGGTGCAGACGCAGCCCTTACACGCTCCGATACCGCAGGCCATGTGCTCCTCCAGAGACACATAGGCCGGGAATCCGTGTTGTGCGTGCAGCTGCTTCATGTGAGCAGCCAGACGATTGGAGCCGCAGGAATAAGCGGCGTCAAAGGGCAGCTGCGCCGCGTCTGCGGCAAAGGCGTCGGTAATGCGCTCATTCGGCGCGGTGGTGGTCCTCACCACGGCGCCCAGCGTGCGGAACAGCTCCTGGTGGAACAGATCGTCCTCACTCTTGGCGCTGAGATAGGCATAGACCTCCGTGCCCTGGGCGCGGAGCTGCTCCACCAGCGGGCGCAGCGGCGCAATGCCGATACCCCGGCCGATGACCGCTGCCCGGCGGCAGCTGCCGTCGATGGGGAAGCCCTTGCCCAGCGGTCCCAGCAGCTCCAACGTGTCGCCGCCGCGCAGGTGCGACAGCAGCTCCGTTCCCCGCCCCACCACCTTGTACAGGAAGGTCAGTGTCCCCGCCTGCATATCGATATGGTCGATGCTGATGGGCCGCATAAGGAACGGGTCCTGCTCCCGCCAGCTCTTCAGCATATAGAATTGGCCCGGCGCGCTGGCGGCCGTCATCTCGGGAGCCAGGACCGTCAGTGTCATCACGCCGGGAACGACAATGTCCTGGGAACGGACGGATACAGTGTTGTACATGGTGTCCTCCTTGCAGAAGCTGTGCAGGCGGGATAGCCGCGCCTGCACAGCTTTTGCTGTTGTATTCTGTCAGATCCGACCGGTGATCAGGCCCAGCAGCGCCATACGCAGGTACATACCGTTGTGTGCCTGGCGGAAATAGGCCGCGCCGGGGTAGCTGTCCACCTCTGTGGCGATTTCATCCACACGGGGCAGCGGGTGCATGATGGTGATATCCTTCTTGGCGCACTTCAGCAGCTCGTTGTTGACGATATAGCTGCCCTTGCACCGCAGATAGGACTCCTCATCCGAGAAGCGCTCCCGCTGTACGCGGGTGACATACACGAAGTCGGACTGGGAAAGCGCCTCTTTCACATCGGAGGTCTCCACGATGTCGGCGCCCTTGGCGCGCAGGTCGTCAGTGATCTCCTTGGGCATTCTCAGCTCCTCGGGTGAGGCGAAGATCATCCGGTTGCCGAACTGCTGCATGAAGTAGCCCAAGCTGTGTACGGTGCGGCCATACTTCAGGTCGCCCAGGAAGGTGATGGTCTGGCCGCCGATGTGGCCCTTTTCCTTCCGCATGGTATAGATATCCAGCAGCGCCTGTGTGGGGTGCTGGCGGGCGCCGTCGCCGCCGTTGATCAGGGGATGCTGCGCGATCTCGGCGGCCTCGATGGCCGAACCGGCCACGGGGTGCCGCATAACGATGGCGTCCACATAGCCGTCCACGGTGCGGATGGTGTCCTGCCATGTCTCACCCTTGGACTGGGAGGAGGCGGAGGCACTGCCCAGGTCGATGGTGCTGGCGCCCATGCGCTGAATGGCGGAGTTGAAGGACAGCCGGGTCCGGGTGCTGGGCTCAAAGAACAGCGTGGCCACCAGCATACCTTCCATGTCTTTGATGGCCTCACCGCTTTTTACGCGCTTTTCATAGATCATGGCTGTGTCCATGATGTGGCACAGCTCCTGCGTGGTAAAGTCATAGCCGTTGATAATGTCGCGGTCCTTGAAATTGAAGTCCATGTTCATGTTCCTCCATATGTATGATTTCTGTTCCGCGGGCCTCTGTCAGCGGAGGGCCCGCCCTTCAGCCGCGTAAGATCACTGGATCTTCGGTGTCTGCCGCTTGCTCAGCGTCACAGCTGTGATGACACAGGCGGCCATCAGCACCACGCCGATCACGTCCGTGAGCGCGCCGGGGATCATCAGCGTAATGGCCGCGCCCACCAGCACAAAGCGCAGGGGCATGGGCATCTTTGCGCCCAGCCAGCCGATCATGCCGCCGGCCAGGGCCACGCAGCCCAGCGAGGCGCTGAGGATGGCCAGCAGGATAGAGCCCAGAGAACCATACAGCAGCAGTTCCTGCCCGTACACAAAGATGTAAGGGATCAGGAAGGCCACCGAAGCCAGCTTCATGGCGTAAATGCCCGTTTTCATGGGCGAGCCGCCGGAGATACCGGCCGCCGCGTAGGTAGACAGAGCCACCGGCGGGGTGATGGTGGACATACAGCCAAAGTACAGGATAAACAGGTGTGCGGGCAGGGGATCCGCGCCCAGCTTGATCAGGGCGGGGGCGCCCAGCACCGCCAGCAGCAGATAGGCCGCCGTGGTGGGCAGGCCCATGCCCATGACCAGGGATACCAGCATGGTCATCACCAGCGCGATCATCAGGTTGCCCTGCGACACGGTGACGATCAGACCGGAGAGCTTGATGCCCAGGTTGGTCAGGGAGGTGATGCCCATGATGATACCGGCGCAGGCGCAGGCTGCCACAATGGGACGTACCTGCTTGGCCACGTCGCTCACCACCGCACCAAAGTCCTTCAGGTGGAAGGCGGTGTCCTTCTTCACATAGCTCAGAGCGATGGTCAGGATGGCGGCATAGGCACCGGCACGCAGTACGCTGTAACCGCAGATGATGAACACGATCAGCAGCGCGATAGGCAGCAGATAGTAGAAACCGGACTTGAACACCACCCCTACGCGCTCATACTGGGCATTGGGATCGGGGCGCAGGTTCAGCCGCTTGGCCTCAAAGTACACGGCGATACCCACGGCAAAGAAGTACAGCAGCGCGGGCACAACTGCGGCTTTAGCCACGGTGAAGTAGCTTACGCCGATCATCTCGGCCATCAGGAACGCCACGGAACCCATGACCGGCGGCAGGATCTGCCCGCCGTTGGAGGCCACTGCCTCCACCGCACCGGCGAAGTTCTTGTCATAGCCGTTGGCCTTCATCAGCGGAATGGTGAAGGTGCCGGTGGTCACGACGCTGGATACGCCGCTGCCGGAGATGGTGCCCATCAGGGCGCTGGAGGCCACGGCGGCCAGCGCGGGACCGCCGGTAACGCGCCCGGTGGCGGTCAGTGCCAGGTTCACGAAGAACTGGCCGGCGCCGCTTTTCTCCAGAAACGCGCCGAAGAGAATGAATATAAAGATAAATGTCGCACTGACACTCATTGCCGAACCGAAAACACCCTCGGTACCCAGATACAGGAACGAGATCAGGCGCTTGAATGTAAAGGCCTGGTGGCTCAGCGCACCGGGGATGAGATGGCCAAACAGGCCATAGAGCAGGAAGATCACGGAGATGGTGGGCAGCGCCCAGCCCAGGGACTCATATCCCATGATCAGGATCGCCACCAGCAGCAGCGCGCCGAAGATCATATCCAGCTCAGTGGTGATACCCAAGCGCCCTTGGATCTCCGCATAGTGCAGGCAGATGTAGAAGTTGGAGCCGGCGGAAGCCACCAGCCCGATAAAATTGATGATGATGTGAAAAACTTTCCCCTTCTCCTTGGGGTTTGCCATGTTGAACAGGAAGATGTAGCTGCTCGCCAGACCAAGGTGTATCGCCCGCTGGTATACGGCGGTCAAAACGCCGAACAGTGCAGTGTACGATTGAAACAGGGTCAGCAGAACGGCAATCACAAACGCGATCTTACTCAGTACATCGCTGAATTTTGACTTAGTTGCCATGTTCCGATCCTTTCGTTATTTCCGGAATGTGGGGCCGCACCGGGCGGCGGGCCGAAGCCCGCCGTCCGATGGGACAGGGGGGAAAAGAGAGGGAAGATCAGTCAACAATGCCCATCTCGCGGTAGTACTGCAGGGCACCGGGGTGGATCTCCAGGTTGATGTTGGCAGCGTGGTCCAGGTTGATCTTGGCGGCCATCGCGTGGGAGGTGGAGATCACGTCCAGATTTTCATAGATGCCCTTCACGAACTGATAGGCGGCCTCGTTGCTGAGGCTGCTGTCACAGGCCAGCAGAGTGGGCATGGCCAGAGTGGTGGTGTCCTCGCTGGTGCAGGTGTACAGGTCAGCGGACAGGGTAGCGGTGCTGAAGTAGCTGTGCTGCTCGATCGCGGCCTTCTGATGCTCCTCGTCGATGCTCAGCAGCTTGAAGTTCTTGGTCACGGACAGCTCGGTCAGGGCGCTGTTGGGGGCGGCACTGAAGATGAACACGCAGTCCACATCGCCGTTCTTCAGGGCCTCAACGCCCTCGGCAATGCTCAGCTCAGAGCCCTTCACGTCCTTGTCGGTCAGACCATAGGTGCCCAGCACCGTCCAGCCCATGGTGGAGGCGGAGGAGGCGGGGGTGCCCACCACCACGCGCTTGCCGGCCAGATCTGCGATGCTGTTGATGCCGCTGTCAGCCAGCACGGCGATCTCCAGCACGCTGTCATACAGGTTGGCCAGGCCGTACAGCTCATACGCGGGCTCGGACGCGAAAGCATCCTCGGAATGGGTGGCGAAGTACGCGGTGTCGGAGTTCACGAAGCCGACATTGGCCGCGTGGGTGCCCAGCAGACGGGCGTTCTCCACGCCGCCGTTGGTGACCTCGGAGGTGACGAACAGGTTGTTGTCCACGTTGGTCAGGGTGTCAGCGATGCTGACGCCGATGGGGTACCATGCACCGGAGGTGCCGCCGGTAGCGATCACCAGATCGGTAGCCTGTGTCAGCTCCATGCCGGTGGAGGGGTTGCTGTCATCGGTCTTGTCCCCGGTATCATCCTTCTTCTCGCCGCAGGCGACGAGAGACAGGGCCATGACAAGCGCCAGCAGCAATGCAAATAGCTTTTTCATGTCTTTCTCCTTCGTATTTTTGAATTTATAATCGCCCCATAAGGGGTAATTACCACGCTTGTTTTATACCAGCCTGGCCATCTCCGCCGCTGCGGCGTCAATGGCGTCCACAATAGCGTCGTAGCCTGTGCACCGGCACAGATTGCCCGAGATCGCCCGCCGTATCTTCTCCCGGGAGGGATGCGGGTCCTCGTACAGCAGCGCTGTGGCACTCATGATCATGCCGGGCGTGCAGAAGCCGCACTGTACGGCAAAGTGGTCCACAAACGCCTGCTGTAGGGGGCTCAGTGCGCCGTCGTGTCCGGTCAGGCCCTCAATAGTCACCACCCGGCGGCCCTGTACCTGCCCGGCCATGACCATGCAGGAGGTCACCGCCCTGTCGTCCAGCAGCACCGTGCAGGCGCCGCATTCGCCGATGTCGCAGCCCCGTTTGGTGCCGGTCAGGCGGCAGTAGTCCCGCAGCAATGTCAGCAGCGACACCGTCCCCGGCGCCTCCACGCAGACGGGCGCGCCGTTGAGCGTAAAACCTATCTTCATTGGTCCGCCTCCTCTCGGGTGCGGTGCAGTGTCCGCAGCAGCAGCTCCGGGGCCACCGCCAGCTTGTAGCTGGCCGAGGCCCGCCGCCCGGCGGCCGCCACGATGGCCTGTGTTACCAGCTCTGCCGCCTGCATTTCCGCGGCAGGGGAGGGCTGTTCCCTCAAAAGCAGTGCTTCTGCTGCGTACAGCCGCCGCGGCGTGGGGAATACGGCGCCCAGCGCAAGGCGCAGTCCGGTCAGGCGCTGTCCCTCCCATCTGGCCGCGCAGCAGGCGCTGAGCCGGGAGATGGCCAGCGCATTGCGCCGTCCCACTTTTTCATAGGCCATGCGCCAGCTCGCCTCCGGCGGGGAAAAGCGCAGCGCCTCTATGTATTCGCCGGGACGCAGCAGGGTCTGTCCCGGTCCGGTGATGAAGGTATTCACCGGTATGTCCCGGCAGGTGCCCTCCGTGGCGCTGTACAGCCGCACCTCCGCGTCCAGCATGGCCAGCACCGGCAGGGGGTCCGCTGCGGGGCTCCCATGTGCCACATTGCCGCCGATGGTGCCCAGATTTCGTATCTGAGGGGACCCCACCTGTGATGCGGCAAGGCACAGCACCGGCGCGTACTGCCGCAGCAGCGCGTTTCCTTCTATCTCGGCGAAGGTCGCCGCTGCCCCGACGGACAGCACGCCGTCCTCCGACACGATCCGGTGCAGCGCCGCTGCGCCGGATATATCGATGAACACCGCCTCATGGTCATTTTCCCGGTTCTGCACCGGCATGATATCCGTGCCGCCGGCAATGCACCGGCTGTCGGGGTATTGTGCCATATAGGCCCGCAGTTCCGCGGGGCTGCCCGCTTGCAGAAACATAGCTACCTCTTTTTCTCGTCCAGTATGGCCCGTACCGTTTCCAGGTCCGCCGGCAGGGTGTCTATCCGTGCGCCCAGCGCCGCGGACATAGCGTTGGTGATGGCCGGCGCTACGATAGAGGTGGCCGGTTCTCCAATGCCGTGTACCAGCAGCGGCGGAACGCCGGCGCCTTCCTCCAGCAGCACCGTCCGCACGGGACACATATCCAGTGCTGTGGGCAGCAGATAGCTGTCCAGATCAGCGGCGCGTGTCACGCCGCCCGGTGTGTCGGCATTTTCCGTCAAGGCGTAGCCTACGCCCATGGATACACCACCGCCTACTTGTCCCACCGTGGCAGCGTGGTTAATGATGCGGCCCATGTCGTGTACGGCCACAAAGTCAGTTACGTCGGTCTTTCCGGTGATGGGGTCTATCTCCACCTCAGCGCCGCAGGCGCCATAGGCGTAGGACATATAATTGCTGCCCCGGCATTTCTCTCTGTCCCAGAATGTCTTGGGGGCAGCCCACCAGCCGTGGGCGCGCATATCCCGTCCGGTATTCCGCAGGACCCCTACCGCCTCGGTGAAGGTCATCTGCTCGTCACCGCAGCGGACCAGCCCGTCCTCATATACGATGGGTCCGTCGAACCCCCGGTATTCCCACAGTGCGGTGTTGATCTGCTGCTTGGCCTCCTGTGCTGCCAGCCAGGCGGCGTTGCCCGCGGTGATGGTCCCCCGTGAGGCGGCGGTGGACCCGGAATCCACACAGTAGTCCGTGTCCGCCGGTGCGATGTGTATGCGTTCCGGCGGCAGCCCCAGCTCCCGGCCGATAATGGCCGTCAGCAGCGTGTGGCCGCCCTGGCCCACCTCGCTCAGTCCGGTGCTCACGTTCAGACTGCCGTCCGCGTTTAATACGATGGTCACGCCGGAGGTGTCCTGCACCGGTGTGCCCGCACCGTAGGACTCGCCCCGGTACAGGCAGGCGATGCCCCTGCCCACCAGCCTTCCGTTCCGGACAAAGGGCCGCAGGTCCTCGCCGAATTCCCGCCGCAGGCGTTCCAGGCACGCACCTGCGCTCACGTCGCGCATGGGCTGGCCGGAGCCGGATATGTCGCCGTCCCGCAGCAGGTTTTTCTCCCGGAAGGCCCAGGGCGTCATGCCCAGCTGCTGTGCCAGCTCGTCCATGGGCTTGCCCCCGGGATAGGGCAAGCCCAGGACCCGGGCCGCCTTGTCGAAGCACTCCCCTGCTGCGTCATCCCGGGTGGCGCCCAGAATCTCCATATCCGTGTAGTCCCGGACGTCCACGATCATTGTGTTGCCTCCGGAGATGGCCAGGGCCAGGAAGGGCGGCTCCAGTTCCGGAAAGGCCAGATAATTCGCGGCGATATGTCCCCGCACATGATGGACAGGGATCAGCGGTACCCCCAGCGCAAAGGCCATGGATTTTGCAAAGCTGAGCCCCACCAATACTGCACCGATCAGGCCGGGAGCATAGGTCACCGCCACGGCATCAATATCCTCCCGGGTACACGACGCCTGACGCAGGGCCCGCTCCGTCAGCGCGGCGATCACCTCTACATGCTTGCGGGATGCAATCTCCGGCACTACGCCGCCATAAAGCGCATGCATGTCCGCCTGGGAGGCAATGGCATCGGAGAGCACTTTCCGACCGTCCTCCACCACTGCCACAGCGGTCTCGTCGCAGGAGGATTCAAACGCAAGGATCTTCATTGGGACGTCTCCCCTCTCTCTTTATTCATTCCAGGCCACCTGGGGCAGCGGCTTTGCATTGGGCTCCCGGGGAATCCGCACATACCGTGCAAATTTCTCCGGTGAAAACCGCTTGAGATAAATGGCCCGGTGTGCTTCGATCAGCCGCTGATCTGAGACGGGCGCATCTGCCCAATAGAGTGTTTTGTACGGCACGCCGAACATCTCCGTGTCATATCCGGCCAGCCGGGCGTGATTGCGGGCATAGAAGCCCAG
>ERZ780177.3732-NODE-3732-length-11108-cov-5.047679_pt1 | contig 11108 bp, 13 predicted proteins | sample MGYA00510973_ERZ780177 | MGnify/ENA primary metagenome ERZ780177 (study PRJEB29588, sample SAMEA2144396) | human gut metagenome | biome: human gut; feature: human-associated habitat; material: faeces | place: Denmark | collected 2008/2010 ...
GCATCCTTAGTTTGTGCGCAAGCACAAATCCTGTGTGTGAAAAATCTTATTTTTCACACTATCTCCCTTCCGCAGTCACATTACTTTTTACTGTACTTTACGATAATAAGTTCAACTGCCATCTTATCATCAAGTCTTCCTGTCTTAACAGCCGTCTCCGATTCCGCAAAATATTCAAGCGCTTCCCTTATCTGCTCCGCCGCAAAATGCTTTGCCTGATTGACATACTTATTAACAAGAAATCCCGCTATCCCGAGCTGCTTCGCAATCGCTGCCTGATCATAGCGCTGAAGCACAAGCTCCTTGACCTGGAGCATCATGTTGAACTGCCTTGTTATAAGATACAGAATTCTCATAGGAGGTTCCCTCAGCATCAGCAGGTCATAATACAGATCAAGTGCCTCCTTCTGGCGTTTCATAGATATTGCAGTTATCATATCAAATATCTTATTCTGTATCTGCGTAGTGCATATCTCATCAATATCAGTTTCTGTAATCTCAGGCTTATCAAGAGTGTAGCATATAAGCTTCTCAACCTCTGTTCTTATATTGCTCATCTGAACACCGGTCTTATCAAGCAGATGCTGCACCGCCTGATGCGTTATGGTCTTGCCTTCGGCTTTTACAAGGCCTTCCACCCAGCGTATCAGCACTGAGTCAGGCTGATACTTCATCTCTGATACATAGCCTTTTTCACTCACCGCCTTGTATACTCTGTTACGCTTGTCAACCTCACTCTCAATAAATATCATATGCAGATATTCAGGCATGTTGCGGATATATTCAGCAAGCCCTTCCGTAGAACTTTTGAAAAATCCGCTGTCCTGCACTACTATAAGCCTTCTCTCCGCAAAAAACGGCAGCGTATCCGCAGTTGTAAGCAGTTCCTTAATATCAATCTTAGCTCCTTCGTAACAGCTGTAATTCATTGTATCATCACCGATAATAGCCTGCTTCAGCCTGTCACGATACTGATATACAAGATATGTCTCTTCGCCATATATAAGATATACCTGCTTAAATGTGTTATTCTTTATATGTTCATTTAAAAACTTCATTATTGTCTGCCTGTTCCGTTACCTGTTCATTCTGTCACACATCCAGCCGTAGATTGCATCAAACAGTTCATCCTTAACCACCTCGTTATGGAGTTCATGTCTGCATCCGTCATACAGCTTAAGCGTTACATCACCGATACCTTCATGTTTAAATGTGTCATACACCTGTCTTACCGCCCTGCCATAGTCTCCAACCGGGTCATCCCTGCCTGATGCAATGAATATCGGAAGGTCCTTCGGAATATGCCTTATATTATCCTTATCTTCAATATAATTAAGAGTTCTCATAAGTGCCTGTATTCCGTCAGCAGTAAATATAAAACTGCACTCAGGAGTGGCATTATACTTATCAACTACATCTCTCTGTGAGCATATCCAGTCATTAGGCGTCTGCACATCAACAATGCGGCTGTTGTACCTTCCAAACATAAGCCTGTTCATAAATCTGCTTCTGTAATGTCCGCCAAACATTGCCGATGCCGCCTTAGATAATATAAGTGCCGTCATAATTGCTGCCTTAGGCTGATTACCTGTTCCGAGTATGACAGCACCGTCAAGCTCACTGCCAAACATCATCATATATCTTCTTGCCATGAATGAACCCATACTGTGTCCCATAAGAAAATACGGCAGTCTTCCACATTCAGAATAACGCTCCTTAACAAGCTTTGTAAGATGGTGCAGGTCATGAACTATGCATCTGCTTCCATCCTCCTTAGTTATATATCCCCATTCTGCGCTGTCAGTGACAGATTGTCCGTGTCCCAGATGGTCATTACCCGCAACAACAAATCCTCTGTCGGTAAAATACTGCGCCACATGTTCATAGCGGCCGATATATTCTACCATTCCGTGTGAAATCTGAATAATTCCCACAGGTCTGTCAAACCTGTCCTCATCCGGTGTCCATATCACCGCATGTATCATATTAATATTATCCGCTGAGCGGAAATGTAATTCTTCCCTGTTCATAAAACTCCATTCCCCACGCCAAAATCTGCGCAGAATATATAATCAGTTTAACACATTATAATAATGACACACAATAGAGCACCGCAAGAAATATCACATTGACTAATGTAAAAAATACCATATACCTTGAAACTGAACCTGCTTTGCAGCCGGCATAAAATCTGTATGATATAAGGCTTGCCATTGATGCAATAATCGTCCCCAGGCCTCCAAGATTCACTCCCACAATAAGTCCTCTTATGTTACTTCCAAAGCCTGACAACAGAATCGCCGCAGGCACATTACTCATAACCTGGCTTGCCATAATCCCCGTAATAATCTCGTGTCCCGTTATAATTTCTGCCAAAAATGCTGATACCGCCTTTATTCTTCCTATATTACCTATGAAAACAAACAGGAAAACAAATGTAAGCAGCAGGCTGTAATCCGCCTTTCCAAGCACATTTCTATCAATTATTGCCACGGCTGCCAATATAATGACAAGAAGCGCCTGATAAGGAATAATTCTTGCAACAGTTAAGAGACACAATGCAAAAAGCAATGCATACATCACATATCTTACATGCAATAATACAACATTCTTATCAGCATCGGCCGTATCCGTGCAGACTTCCTGAGTACCGCGCATTCCATCTGCAGCCATTCTGTCTTTTCTGATAAAAATGAATACCGACACTACAAGCATGACCAGAGCTGTCAGAGTATACGGAAGCATAAGCAGGCAGAAATCCTGCATACCCATACCGCTGAGTCCGTACAGATACAGATTCTGGGGATTGCCAATCGGTGTAAGCATACTGCCCAGATTAGCTGCAACCGTCTGCAGCACTATAACCTTAATCATATACTGTTCCATATGCGCCATCGTGAGAACCTCTATTGCAAGCGGAACAAATGTTATGAGCGAGACATCATTTGTTATAAACATACTGAACACAAAACACAGCATGACAAGTATAAGTGCAAGCTGCCTCATATCAGATGCCGTATTTACAAGCCTGACTGCAATCCATCTGAATATTCCAAGCTTTGCGGCACCGGCAACAACAAGCATCAGTGAAAACAGAAGCGCAAGTGTACGGAAGTCTATATATTCTGCATATTCCGAATCAGGCCTGACTGCAAATGACGATAAAACCGCAAGCACCAACGATATTATAAGAACTGTTTCATTTTTTAAGAAAATCTTTATTCTGTCTGCCATGAATATCTCCTTAGATTGTTGAATATAATAGTATAAAAGAATGTAGGGCAAAAATATAAAAGGAGAAATATATCATGCAGTCAATATCGGGCTCCTCCCTAAAGCGTTATACAATAGCAGGCTTAATATTCGTGCTCATCACCGGAACTACCGCACATTTTGTGTATGAATGGTCAGGCTGCAATCGTCTGCTCGGACTGTTCTTTCCTGTCAGCGAATCAACATGGGAGCATATGAAGCTCATATTCTTCCCCTTGCTGTTATATTCATTATTCATGACGCATAAGCTTAAAGACAGCTATCCATGTATAAGATGCTCTCTCATGTGCGGAATTATCACAGGTACATTTCTCATTCCTGTTATATTCTACACCTATTCGGGTATTCTGGGAAGAAATTATATGTTTCTTGATATTGCAACATTCGCCGTCAGTGTAATTGCTGCGTTTGCGGTAATATACAGGCTTACTGACAAATGCACCTATAATGGTAAATGCAGACCGCTCGTCACAGTTCTCCTTACAATTACCGTTGCAGCAATGTTTGCCGGATTTGTCGTATTTACCTATGCGCCCCCACAACTTGGAATATTTGAAAAGCCGGCAGAAACTACTGCCGGCACTTTTAAATCTCTTTTTTAATTACTCTTAAGCTGCTGCTTGCTCTCGTACATTTTCTTGTCCGCCCTGTTCCTTGTGTCCTCAAAATCACGGTCAACACTGCTGTCATACTGCGCATATCCGCATGCTATACGAATCTCAAGGTTACTGATTGCATTTTCATTATTCTCATTCTTTTCTCTTTCCCTGAGCTGCTTTATGTGCCTTCCGATATCAAACTTCTTCTCACGCTGACTGATAACCGTACAGAACTCATCACCGCCGATACGGTAACATGCGCCATGCCTGCCAAATATATCTTTAATAATAGCCGCTGCCGCCTTTATGTACATATCACCGGCTGCATGCCCGATTGTGTCATTACAGCTTTTAAGATTGTTAAGGTCAAATGTAACAATAGCATATCCTTCATAGTCAGTGGTGCTCTTTTCCCATTCTTCAAACGCAGCCCTGTTATGCAGGCCTGTCATGCTGTCGGTTATTGCCATCTCCCTGTAGAACTCAGCCTTCTGGCCTTCCTTTATCTGTTCAAACACTTCCGAGATACTCTCATATCCGAGAAGAACTATAAAGATAAGTATTCCAAGCTTACCAAGTACATCTGTCTGCTGCATGCCTCTGTAGTATGCAAAAAGATCTACAACCATAGATACGCCCAATGCTATAACTGCTATAATGTTAGATTTGACTTTTCTGTCAAATCCTTTTAGCATTATCCTTCTTACAACAACACCACAGAAATAGAAGAACGACATAATAAGCATCATGTGTATAAACAAAACACTGTTTTTTAATTCCATAATTCCGCTCACATGACAGATAAGCAGTACTATATCCATAACCATAAATATAAGACACATTATATTACTTATGCCGGACTTCTTAATCTCAAAGAAGTTCTTTTCCGCCTGGACAAATGGTACAGGAATCATCATAAGCAGTATATATCCGGCCAGTGAAGCTATCTTTCTGTCATTTACAAATAACGCCGCCAGATCTGTCTCATTAAGAGTCCACAAACCTATTACCATTGCAAATGTACCAAAGTAAAGCAATGACTGTGTCTTTGCAATCTTCCTGCGGCATACAAGCCATAACAGAATCATTCCTGCACCAACCAGTATAATAAAAGCACTCAGAACAGCCGATGGCAGCGAGCTCCATACTATGCCTTTTACCATATCGGTCTCGTCTCCATACTCGAATGTTGTTTCCCGTACCTTAGTTCCGGAATAAACATTAGTAAGTCTTACCTTGACATCCGTTGTATTCTCAGGTATGGCAACTATCGTATAGTTTGTCCCCGTAGTTGTCCCATAGACTGACTTATGCGCCTTAAGATAATATATCAGGTCATTGCCTGAATATACTTCTATCTCCTGATGTCTGGTAACAAATATTAACGCCATATTATCACTGCGAACAGCTTCAAGCTTTATGTAATATTCTATCGTATTATCGTCTGCAAAAATTGTTTTTTCCGGCAGTATTGGTGTTCTTTCGCCATTATTCAGCAGTGCATTGGTATCTACCCTGCTGAATATTAATCCCGACACTATATAAAATACAAATACGAAAAGAAATACATAATATATAATTCTGTTGGCAAACTTTATATCTTTATACATAAAAAGTCCTTCACTTAAGCGTATCTACATCAGTAATAAACACCTCTAGAATACTATGAAACATTGATATTTGCAAGAAAAATGCCCTTATAATTTATTATAATTTATGTATAATCCGTATATCGGGCATGTCATTCGTATGTATATATATCGCACTTTCTGTTTATAATTCCATTTTTAAAGACAAGAACATGCTCCTTATATGTCATAGAATCCTTAGAATACATAAAAGGTTCTTCTCTATACAGAAGGCACTCAAAGCCTTCGTTTGCAAATGCATTCATAGCTGATTCTGCCATCCGGTGCACTCTGTTACGCACAGCTTCCTCTTCTCTTCCAAACACTCTGCTGCCGTAACACGACGCAGCATTTCTCATGTCACTTATAATGCGGTTAATGAACCTGCCGTGTGACTTCATATGAAACATCGCAGAAATCATATTGCTTTTTAACGATGTCGGCTTCTTCTGATATGTTTTCAGCATTCCTGACATAACTGAATCACCTGTGCTGTCTGCAATCTCTATAAGGTATGCTACAGCTTCAGAATATACGCAGTCCGGATATGGCACATAATATGGTTCAGGAACAGATCGGTATTTCTTGACAGGCGGAAAATCAGCAAGCTTTGCAAATATAAGCTCCTGCTTTGTACATGCACCGTCTCCAAGATATCTGTATTTGTCCCTTATATCTGCAAACTGATACTCGAGCTGTCTTAAGTACTCATATCCTTTAACCCAGAAATGTCCCATGCAGCCGTAATTGAAATAGACGGTTTTCAGACAAAGCCTTGTAAATCTTATTGTAAATACATTCTCTCCGCCCTGATTAACTATGAGCATATATCCGCCATCAAGTCTCTCTATGCTTGCAAGCTGCTCACATTCAAGCTCCTTATATTCTCCGGTTATAACTGATTTTTCAAATGCAAAATAGCTCTCGACCGCATCATTCATAAGATATGGTGCATGAATATCTTTCTCGCCTTCAATATTAACCGGCTCAAATACATTCAGCTCAAATACCTGCGCGAGCTTGTGGAATTCATCAGGCATATCTTCCGTAAGCCCGTCAAGCCATCCTGAGGAATCGTTGTATTGTTCAATATCTGTATTCATCGTCATTCTCTATCTTCTCATATCTTTTATTAAATTAAACCATACCTGTCAAGTTCATTACGGATCCATGTCATAATCACATCAACCAGATATTCCTGCTGTGCTTCGTTAAGCTCCCTTCCCGGCTGAATCTTATGCCATTTGCATATGCAGCCCCGGCAGCATGTTGCCGTTGCATGCTGTGCGACAAATACAGGATGCCCCTTCATGGGTGTCTGCTTCCCATCGTTTGGAATTACTGCCGGAGCTTCCCGCTTTGCAATAAAGTCCCTGGCATGCTCGCGTATCGTATCCATTCCCTTTGAATTAATATAATCTATGTCTTTTTGTTTCAAATGAAAACTGCTGCGGAATCTTGAATTGCCAAGTCTTTCAAACAGCTGCCCGTACCATTCTTCCTTAGTCATACCGATAATCCTTTTGAGTTAAATCTGATTACATAATACTGCATTATCTATTATCAGCTTCCGGTTTATGGCTTGCACACACCGCAGGCCTCATACCCCATCTCTATAACCTGCTCTCTTGTTCCTGTAAATGTCTGCTTATTCTTATCAGACATCTTTGAGACACTTGAGCAGTCAGGTGAGTGGAACTTCATATTTTTGGTATTGAGTATATACTCATGCTGTTCTTTGTTAGCGGCTTTTGTCTGTGTGCCCGCCGCCTGTCCGTTATCTGCAACATGGCTGTCACCTGTCGCATAATCAATATATATCCCCGGCTGGACGTTGTACGCATATATGTTAAAGCATATTCCCTGACCGTTATCTTCAACCGACCACGCCTCCATCTGCACGCCTGATGCAACCAGATTGCTGCCATAAAACACCGGTGTCACTCTGTAAAGCACATGATATCCGGTCGATTTTACAAACGCAGCGACCTTATTTTCAAACGGAAGCATGCCTGTTATATTAAGATATCTTGTTCCTGTTATCAGATTCTTCTCATTGGCATTCTCGCCTGCAAGCTCATATGCAATCAAATGGCACCTGTTGTAAAGATAGTTGCCGTCAATCAGCTCATGATAGTTGACAGTGTGCCATCCTGTAGGCTTTACATTGCCTATCGGTCCGCGTTTTTGTGCAGGCATAATCTCCTGACATACATTAGCATAAGCAACCTGACATCTTCCCAGTGAGTCAAGTTCACTATATGTCTCAAATACATTTGTATTTTTCTCAGCGTCAGTAAATTCCGGTATATTACCATTAAGTTCTACATAAGGTCTGCCTGTATATACCGGTATGCCATACAGCGTATCTCCCGCCGCCTGCTGTTGTGCATCACCCGTGTCCGTCTGTGATGCCTCTGCCGCACCTGAATATGACGCATTATCAACCTCCGTCTGCTGTTGTGCATTGGAGCATCCTGCCAGAAGCGCGCAAAGCAGCGCAAGAACTAACAGATGTTTAAAATATCCGCCTAAATTATGATATCTCATCTTATCCTACACCTCATCACCTGTCATTCATCTCACTAAGCAGCCTGTCTATATGGCTTATTGTATGTGATTCGTTGTGTGCCTCCGCAACCTTGCGTATTGAATGAAGCATAACCACAAGTTCTTCCTTTTTAGCTCTTTCTTCCATTGATTCATTTTTCTTATTATCCATATTAACCTCCACTTCTGCCCTTTTATCATGGCATCTCAAGTTTGTGCGTAAGGGCAAATAGCTGTCAGTGCCATCACTCCGGCTCCCTGTATTTTGAATCGCTCTTTATTAGCATATATCTTTTTTGAATAAATTTCAATGGACTTACTTTTTACCAGGTCAGCCCCAATACAAAAAATAAGGCAGCCGCTCGGACTGTCTTATACAAATTCACGATATTAATATGTCATTTCTGGCTGTCTTGTTCATGTTCCCTTATTATCCGTCTCATATCTTCTTTATATTCATCAAAACTTCCAGACCCTTTGTCGATTCTCTTTTGCTCATATATTATATATTTCCTTTTCACAAAGCTTTGCAATATACAATGTTACATATCCTGCATTGCATGCTTTACAATGCATTTCTCCGTTTCAACTAGTGGTATTTATTGACCTTGTTCCCAAGCCCATTTTTTTACTTTTTCAAATGCTTCTACTGCTTCTGACGGAGCGTCTTCAAGATGGCATCCAACCATATATGCCTCATAAATCTTCATTAGCTCCTTTATTTCTTCTGGATACTCTCGAATTACCATTTTTGACCTCCTCATATTTTCTGTCATATACTCAGCTTCCACTCCATCAAAAAAGCTTCCATATACTTGTCACGTGTATATTTACTAATTTATATTGTACTCTTGTATCCCTGCTCGGTCAATTTCTTTCTTTGCATCTCTGCAAGCACTTTGCAAGCTTTCCAAGCTTCTCTTCCTGATGCTCTGCGTACTATTGCACTTCCCGCTGTTTTTCCGTTTTTTGGTACTAAAATACCACCGGCCTTTCGGATGGTGGCTATTAATCCCAAATTATTTCTTGTCTTGGCATTTTCTTCGGTACTACTGTACCATATTCTTCAATTGTATAATCAAAATCATCTTCAATACATTTTAATAATAAATCAGCATATTCTTCTTGGTCAAAATACAAATCAGGTGGAAATTTTGGAGAATATTTAAAATGATTTACAAATTCCGTTCTTGCATCTCTTAATTTTTTAATCACTTTGCTACCTCCTCCAATTTCTTTTCAAAATACTATAATGATTTTAGGGAATCCGGTGTCTACTCATCTACTGTCCTTGTTCCCAAGCCCACTTTTTAAATTTTTCAGCAGCTTCTATTGCCTCTTTAGGGGCATTTTCAAGATGACATCCAACCATATATGGTTCAAAAATATCAATAAGTTTCTGTATCTCTTCCGGATATTTTACTGGCATAATTTTACCCCTTTCTTTTTTTAATGTCATATATTCCGCTTCGACTTCATCATAGCGATTTGTAAAATACATTTTCTTTGCGTAGTTACTTATTTCACCCACATTATATTCATTTATACCAAGTGCGTCAATTGTTTTCTTGCATTCTTTGTTTAATTCTCTAATGTACTTGCCATAGTTCTCTTTAGTGATATTCCAACATTTACTTCTAAATTTTTCATCCTGCTTCATGTTCCACATCTCATGAAATTCAATGTTGCCTTGAGCTTCAATAATTTCATTGTCTGTTATCTGTAGTATATATGAAACAGTATTTTGGGAGTACTAGAATACCACCGGTCTACTGACTAGTGGTATCTATTTTGCTGATGCAAGAATCGCCTTCAACTCATCTTCCGTTGGAAGAGGATGTATTGTATTGTATGCATCACATTCCTCCTTTGGCAAAGGAATAGGATGCAGCGGTGCTGACAGTCTGTCTATATAACATTTATATGCTTCTTTTCCTTCCCTCGTCATGGTATCGCCTCCACCATAATATCATTCTCTGTTTTTCTTATGTTTTTTAATGTTACCATATTATTTCCTTGCCTCTTTCGGATAATTATATTTCGCAGATGCTGATTCGTGTACTTTGCAAATGTTCTATCATGTTTTTTGATATCTTTTCCATTAATAAGACGCTGTCAAATCTGGGCTATCGCACAATCCGGCTCAAATCTCTCATATTCCTTGATACTTTGCAAGTTCTATGTTCTTCTTTCCCCTGATTGTTTGATTTTCTCACATACCATGTAATATATCACTGTTGACGAACTTAAAAAATTATACTATTGATTTGTATGTTACGTGTATGTTACCGCACACATATTAATCCACTTTTTTACAAACACACATAAAAATAAGGCTGCACGCTCCATCCGCCATTCAAGCGGCTTCCAGCGTACAGCCTTGTATTTTAACTCTTATAGAACTGTCTGAAAATTAAACTCTCGAGAGGTACTCGCCAGTTCTTGTGTCGATCTTGATTGTATCGCCCTGGTTAACGAAGAGAGGTACCATAACTGTTGCACCTGTCTCAACTACAGCCGGCTTTGTTGCACCTGTTGCTGTATCACCCTTAACGCCCGGCTCTGACTCTGTTATAACAAGCTCTACGAACAGAGGTGGCTCGATTGCAAATACTTCACCTGCGTGTGATACAAGCTTAACCATCTCGTTCTCTTTAACGAACTTAAGTGAATCGCCTACGTTGTCCTTAGAAAGAGCAATCTGATCATATGTCTCAACATCCATGAAGTTGTAAAGGTCTCCATCAGCGTAAAGGTACTGGTAATCCTTTCTCTCGATATGAGCCTGTGGGAACTTCTCTGTTGGTCTGAATGACTTCTCGATAACACCGCCACTCTTGATGTTCTTTAACTTTGTTCTTACGAAAGGTGAACCCTTACCAGGCTTAACATGCTGGAATTCGATTACCTGCCAGATATTGTTCTCATACTCAATTGTAATGCCGTTCTTAAAATCGCCTGCAACTACCATAAAAACTAATTCCTCCATTCATATTGCGCGAATTGTCTCTTGAATATTCTCTCTGAATAATTTCAAAAAGTACACATCTTTTAATAT
>ERZ780177.3734-NODE-3734-length-11104-cov-6.197122_pt1 | contig 11104 bp, 8 predicted proteins | sample MGYA00510973_ERZ780177 | MGnify/ENA primary metagenome ERZ780177 (study PRJEB29588, sample SAMEA2144396) | human gut metagenome | biome: human gut; feature: human-associated habitat; material: faeces | place: Denmark | collected 2008/2010 ...
GTCCATTTATAGGCAGACCATTTGATGATAATTGGGGACTTGAAGATCCAACTGGGAAAAGCGATGAGGAATTTAAGATAGTCATTGAAAAAATCAGAAAAGATATTTTGAAATTAAAAAATGGATTGGATAAGAGGTAGACAGCATCAGATTCAAGTTTGCAGAACTAATAGAGAAGTAACATATAAAACAATAAATATGGTCAAAAAATCATCGACATCCGGCCTGCAGCACGTTATAATATAGTCTAATAAGAAAACCAAGGATTTCCTTGACTTAGGTTGACTAATCATTGTATGTATTTACGGTGGTATCTCGAGTTCCTAAGTGCTGGTTGTGGGTTCGGTCCACGCTGGGAACATTTATTTATAGAAGCGGCAATGGTCGGGGAATCATAGCTGCTTTTTTTGTGGTGGGTGGCAATAATCACTTGAAGAATTATATATTATGGTGTCAGTGCAGGAGGATATACAGATGAATATAAAAAAGGTAGCGGTACTTGGTGCCGGAGCAGTCGGCTCATATGTTATATGGGGACTTTCAAAGCGTGACGGTATCAGTCTGGGAGTTGTGGCAGAGGGTGAGAGAGCCGAACGTCTGAAGAAGGGCTGTATTATAAATGATGTTACTTATAACCCTGAAGTATGGACACCGCAGGAAGCACAGGGGGCAGATCTGCTGATAGTTTCATTAAAATACGGGGCACTGCCTGATGCGCTTGACAGCATAGCGGCAGTTACAGCAGACAATACAACAGTTATGAGCCTTATGAACGGTGTAGACAGTGAAGAGATAATTGCAGCGAAGATTGGTGCAGAGCATGTAATCGGTTCACTGATTAAGGTAGCTTCGCATAAAGAAGGCAGCGGTTATTATTTTGACCCGGAGACAACAATAGGAATTATATTCGGAGAATTCGGGGCACCATATAATAGTGAGCGTGTTGAGGCGATAGAGAAGCTTTTTGAAAATACGGGAATTAATTATCGTGCGACAGAGAATATCAGAGAAGAGATATGGAGCAAATTCCGTCTTAATGTATGTAATAATCTTCCGCAGGCAATCCTTGGTGCCGGTGTCGGATGTTATGAGGATAGTGTCCATATGCAGGCGGTCAGTATAGGACTTAGAAAAGAACTTGAGGATATTGCAAAAGCAAAGGGAATAGACATAGATAAGGCCGGCAGGTCTACAAGCTATGGAAGTGCCGTACCGCCAACTGCGAGATACTCTACATTACAGGATCTCGATGCCGGACGTCATACGGAGATTGATATGTTCTCAGGAGTACTTATGCGGATGGGGCAGGAACTTGGGATACCTGTGCCATATAATGAATTTGCATATCATATGATAAAAGCAATTGAAGAAAAGAATGACGGCAGGTTTGACTACAGTAATCAGGATAAAAGAAGGTCATGTTCAAAATAGAAAATAGAAAGCGTGCTGGGCATGAAAAAATCAGAAAAGACAATTGCATATTACCACCTGCCGGGACTGTTTGAATTCTATGAATTGTACAGGATTTTTCTGTCATTGTTTCGGGAACATAGGGAATATTTTTACGAATGGTGTGATATAGGCTCTATATATGGTGCTCCGGCAGACTGTATCTGGGGCGGAGGGCGTGCAGGATTTGGTGACGAAAGTCCGGAAGATGTGCTTGCACTTATGCAGGAATACGGGATATCGGCGCGTCTTACGTTCAGCAACTCACTTCTTAAGCCAAAGCATCTGGCAGATAAGAGGTGCAATGAGCTGTGCAGGCTGTTTGATACAAGCAGTAATGGCATAATTATACATTCAGATCTGCTTCTTGAGTATCTCAAAATTAATTACCCCAATCTTTATTATGTATCATCAACAACCAAGGTGATTACGGATTTCGGACAGTTTATTAACGAAACGGACAGGGACGATTTCAGGTATGTTGTACCGGATTTCCGGCTGAATAAGGAGTTCGATAAGCTGTCTGCGATGTCACAGCAGCAAAAGGATAAAGTTGAATTCCTGTGCAATGAATGCTGCCGGTATGGCTGTAATGACAGAAAGAGCTGCTATGAAGCTGTAAGCCGCAAGAATCTCGGCGAAGACTGTCCTGAACATTACTGCACCGCACCCGGCGCAGACAGTGGATACCGATTCTCGAAGGCAATGACTAATCCGGGCTTTATAGGTGCGGATGACATAAAAAATATCTATCTGCCAATGGGATTTTCTAATTTTAAGATTGAAGGCCGTGGGCTTGGAAGTGCGATAGTTCTTGAATTTCTGCTGTATTATATGACTAAGCCCGAATACCAGATTCACGTAAGAGAAGCAGTATATCTTGATAATATGCTGGATTTGTTCTGACCGGTGCTTGCGCTTCCGGATAAAAATGACGAATTCAAGGAGAAACAGGAGAATGTCAAAGGATGAATATTTAATTACAGATGCGCCCCTTAAAGCGCTGACAGTTTTTGCTATGCCTATGATTCTGGGCAGCTTTTTCCAACAGGTATATAATATGGCAGACTCAATTATTGTCGGTCAGTTTGTCGGCTCATCTGCACTTGCGGCAGTTGGTGCCTGTGCGGCTCTCACGAATGTATTTATCTGTGTGGCACTGGGTGCCGGCGTAGGTGCCGGAGTGCTTGTCAGCCGCTATTTTGGTGCCAGAGATTATAGTAAAATGAAGACAATTGTATCAACTTCGTTGATAAGCTTCTTAATTTTAAGCATACTTCTTGGAATCTTTGGATTTGTGTTATCACATTCAATGATGAGCTTGTTACAGACACCGGCTGATATACTGGATGAAGCAGTACTGTATCTTAAAGTCTATTTTGCCGGATTCCCGTTTTTGTTTATGTACAATATTCTTTCAACGATGTTTACTTCAATCGGTGAATCAAAGATTCCGTTGTTGCTTCTGATATTTTCTTCTGTATTAAATATATTTATGGATCTCTGGATGGTCGCCGGCCTCGGTCTTGGCGTGTTTGGTGCAGCTCTTGCAACATTGATAGCACAGGGAATCTCCGCAGTGTTTTCACTTTTTATTTTCTTTGGCAGGATGCGCCGGTATAAAAGTCACTTTGACTGGTTTGACAGACATGAGCTGCATTCCATGCTTCAGATTGCCGTACCGTCTGTTCTTCAGCAGTCCACAGTGTCAATCGGCATGATGATAGTACAGGCAGTTGTAAATCCGTTCGGCACGCAGGCACTCGCAGGTTATTCTGCGACGATGAGAGTGGAAAATGTATTTTCCCTTATATTTGTGTCCATTGGCAATGCGGTATCACCTTATGTCTCCCAAAATCTTGGCGCAAAGAAAATTGAACGTATCAAAAAAGGATATCATGCGGCGCTTGTGTTAGACATATGCTTTGCAGTCCTTGCATTCATAGTTATTGAAACACTGCATACTCAGATTTCATCGTTATTTCTGGGCAAAGATGGAACTGCCCTGGCATATCAGGTGTCCGGGGATTATATGAGATGGTTAGGTTACTTTTTCATTTTCATGGGTATCAAGATGGCAACGGATGGAGTCCTTCGCGGGCTTGGAGTTATGCGTCCGTTTCTCATTGCCAATATGGTTAACCTTGCAATTCGCCTGTCAGTTGCCCTGATTTGTGCACCGCGTTTTGGCATTGCGTTTGTCTGGCTTGCGGTTCCGGCCGGATGGCTGGCAAATTTTCTGATTTCCTATGTGGCACTCAGAAAATCATGGCCGGCTGAAAAAGCAGAATACAGCATCTAATATATGTAATGAGTCCCAGAGCATATTTTGACAAAATATTTATGTAGCCTTCTGCCCTGATTAATGGTATAGTATGTTCGTTGCAATAATGAATTTACAACCTGAGGTCAGGAGGCATACAGCAATCCGGACAACACAATGACATACTCAGGATAAAAAAACGATAGAAAACAGGAAGCGTGGTTCCTAAAAGGTAACTACGGTTCCTGTTTTGACGAATCATACACGCTGCAGCTATGAAAACTGACCTGAAATCTGATAGTACGGATAATTTGGCCGTAAGCGTGATACACTTGAATATATGAGGCATAAGTATGAAAAGAAATTCAGACAGAGTAATGTTATGTGTGCTTGCAGCAATGGTGGTACTTGCGTTGTCGGCACTGACATTTAACAGAAATGTCATCAGGGATGCTGTTGACAGTGAGAAGCAGTCAGCACAGAGCCAGGCAGATTGGGAACAGATGCTTGGAGAGGAAGCGGTTCCGGATGAAGAGGAGGAACCATATTTTGATGATGATGGCCAAAGAGAGATATCATGCTGGGGAGACAGCATGATTGAAGGCGATGGCGCGGATATTGCATTTATAGAGACACCGGATGGTGTTAAAGATATCAGTTATTATACAGCTCCGTATACACTTCAGGAGATGACCGGCATAAGGACATATAATTTTGGTGTCGGAGGTGCTGCATCGGATGAGATATCAATACGTGCAGGGGGGCTTGTGCTGTATACTGACAGGGATGTGTATATTAACAATAAAAAGGCTACGAGAGTCGCACTTGTTGACGGCAGCGGCAACAGGATTAATATGTCCGATTATTACGGATATGGCGGTGAGGATAATGATATGCCGGATGCCTTTTATATTAATGGTTATCTGTGTACGATAAAGCCGATATGGAATTCAGACGAGGTAAAGCTTAAGCTGTACAAGGAACCGGGTACAAAGGGGCGCCAGTATGCATTTATACCAAGAGACAGTGAAGTTACGCCTAAGGCGGCAGCAGACCACAGTCAGGATATAATGATACTTGAGATGGGAAGCAATGGCGGCTGGCAGAGTGATTATGATATACTCATAATGCAGTATCTTTCGATAATACAGAAGCATAACTGTTCCAAATACATTATTGTCGGAGATACGGATGATCCCGGAACGTCGCTTGGAGATATTAATCAGGATGTCGTAAATGATGACGGTTCATATATCGGTACCGGTGAGACGATGTGGGAGACGGCACTTCATGATGCATTCGGAGACCATTTTATTAATATGCGTGTGTATATGCTTGAAAATGGGCTTGAGGACTGCGGCTTCACCATGACGGAGCAGGATCGGGAAGATTATGAACGTGGAATTATCTCTGGTCAGCTTAGAAGCGACTGGACGCATTTTAACTCATATGGGTATTATGCCAAGGGCAAGGGACTTTATCTGAAGGGCGTTGAGCTTGGATATTGGGAATAATGAAGCAGGATAAAACAAACAGGGAGAGATGGGAGCACATATGCTCCTGCCTCTCCCTGCTTTTTAATAAATACTGTTCCGGGTATCAGCCGTGCAGGCATCCCTGCGATGATATTACATCGTAAACAGACCAAACTGTGAAAGTGTATAAGTTATAAGAATGATTATAAGAAGTACCGGAGCTACATACTTAATCATGACTCCATAGAGCTTCTTACGTCCGAACTTCTCACCGTTACGTGTTACCTCATCAGTGATGACCTTAGGACCGAGAATCCATCCTGCAAGGATTGCCGTACAGAGTGCCACGAATGGCATCAGCAGGCTGTTACTGATGTAGTCGAAGAATGTAAGGAAATCCATTCCGAGAATTGTAATGTTGGACCATGCACCGTTGCCAAGTGAAGAAGGCACGCCGAGGATAATTGCAATAATGATGCAGATTGCACATGACTTGTTGCGTGACAGACGGAACTTGTCCATTATTGCGGATACAATAGCTTCCATGATTGAAACAGAGCTTGTAAGTGCTGCAAATAAAACAAGTGCAAAGAACAAAAATCCTATAAGCTCACCCTTAGGTATCTGGTCGAATACCTTAGGAAGTGTAATAAACATAAGGCCCGCTCCGCTTGACTTAAGTCCTGCCTCACCGCTGAATATATACACGGCAGGTATGATAAGAAGTCCAGCAAGAAGAGATATTATAGTATCGAATATCTCAATCTGGTTAACAGACTTAGAGAGACTTATCTCGTCCTTTGTATATGAACCGTAAGTTATCATGATACCCATTGCAAGACTCATTGAGTAGAACATCTGCCCCATCGCTGCACAGATTGTCTTGAAAGAGAACTTGCCAAAATCAGGCACAAGGTAATACTTAAGACCTTCCATTGAACCCGGAAGCGTAAGAGTATATATTGCAATTCCGGCTGTAAGAAGTACAAGTAAAGGCATAAGGAACTTGCTGACATTCTCGATACCCTTCTCTACGCCTGCCATAACAATAAGTGTAGTTAAGATAAGAAATACCATGAAGAAAAACAGTGGTGAGAATGTATCTCCCGTAAATGCCTGAAAATATCCGTCAGAAGCTGCCGGCTTGCCGAGTCCCTGCGCAAATGTTGTAACGTACTTTGTTACCCATCCACCGATTACACAGTAATATGGAAGAATAATTACAGGTACAATTGATGCTATTATTCCAAGGAATCCAAAACGCTTGTCAAGCTTGCTATAAGCGGTTATAGGGCTTGACTTTGTCTTGCGTCCAATAGCAATCTCTGTTGTCATAAGTGCAAAACCAAATGTAAGTGCAAGTATGATGTAGACAAGGATGAATATGCCTCCGCCATACTGTGCGGCAAGATATGGGAAACGCCACAGATTACCAAGACCGACAGCACTTCCGGCTGCAGCGAGGACGAATCCTAATCCGCCTGTAAAACTACCTCTTTTCTGTTCCATTACTAAAACCCTCCACAAATTTAAAAATAACTAATATATTATATCATATATGCACAAAAAATGATAATATATATATTTAGTATATTTTGATTTATAATTATGAAAGTATATTTGTACACATTTGAAAGGCAGAGAAGTAATAATGGCAGAGGAAGTTAGAGATTATATAGAAAAAATATTTGCAAAGAATCCACTCAAAATTGTAGTGAGCAAGGCAGTGTCGAAAGATGTCAGATACCGCAAAATTACGGTGGTACGCAAGGAAAAGGGATATCAGATAGAGAGACTTACACAAAAGCAGGCGTTCCATGAGAATGTATCTGCGTGGGATGAGCAGAAGCTTATAGATATGTGTGCGGGATGGCTCGGAACCGGATACGGACAGCTCAATGCATGGACAGACGGGGAGGAATGTTCTGTCATGGTATCTAAAAAGGGTACGGCATCAATGGTGTGTAAGCGCACAACACAGTTCAACCCACAGAAGATTGCAGCGGGACATAACAGGAAGAAGGAATACATTTTTAATGAGGGCGATATAATCGAGCCGATGATAGATATGGGTATTCTGACATCTGAGGGAAAGGTTGTCCGTACCATGTATGACAAGTTCAAGCAGATTAACAGATTTGCACAGATTATAGATGATGTCATTAAGGATAAAGGGTACAGGCACCTTAATATAATTGATTTTGGCTGCGGTAAGTCATATCTTACATTTATTCTTTATTACTATTTCACAGAAGTAAAGCACATGAATGTAACGATGACCGGACTTGACCTTAAGGAGGACGTGATTAAACACTGTAACGAGGCTGCGGCAAAGTATGGTTATGACGGGCTGCATTTTGAAGTTGGTGACATAAACGGTTATCACAGCGATAAGCCTGTGGACATGGTAATTACGCTTCATGCGTGTGATACGGCAACGGATTATGCGTTGTATAATGCCGTATGCTGGAATGCAAAGATGATTTTCTCGGTTCCTTGCTGCCAGCATGAACTTAACGGTCAGATAGAGAGTGATAATTATTCGGTACTTACAAGATATGGTCTCATAAAAGAGAGAACGGCAGCACTTATGACAGATGCAATAAGGGCGGAGCTTCTTGAGTACTGTGGATACAGGACACAGGTCATGGAATTTGTTGACTTTGCGCATACGCCTAAGAATCTGCTTATAAGAGCCGAAAAGACAGGGACAAAGCGTAAGCAGTCCCTTGACGAGGTGACAAGACTTATGGATGAATTCCATCTGTCACCTACCCTGTATAAGCTTATGCTTGAGGGATGTATGATTAAGGACTGATTGAAGAAATGGGGACACAGGCATGAGAATAGGATATCTTCATATTAAGAATTTCAAATCCATAAAAGATCTTGAACTTACAGATATCGACGACGCACTTATACTTGTAGGACGCAATAATTCCGGTAAGAGCAATGTGCTTGACGCGGTACGCGCGGTTGCCGGTGATTATTCTGTAAGTGCTGAAGATTTTCATGAAGATGTAGGCAATATTGTTATAGATGTCAGGCTTGAGATTAATGAGGATGACCTTGAATATCTTCATGATAATGGCATTGTGAGCAATTATAAGCATTATGATCTGTGGCAGAAAGACTTTTGTGAGAAGCTTCCGTCATATTGCGGCGGCATTCTTGAATTCCAGTATGTGTACAGAAGAGATGGAGCTGTAAGATACCGGGACGGTGTTAAGAAGAATAATCCATTTATAAAGATGGTTATGCCTAAGATATATTATGTGGACCATGGGCGCAACAAGACGGATATGCTTGAGGATATCAATCTTCTGTATGGCAATAATGCGATTGCAGAACTGGATACGTCAAGATGTATATTTGATTCAGCAAAAAAATGCAACCAGTGCTTCAGCTGTATAGGCTATATTAATCAGAAAAAACCGGACGAGCTTACTCTTGCGGAGACTTCAAGACTTATGCAGCATAAGCTGTTCAATATCAATCTGAATGCCCTTGCTGATAAGCTTAACCGTAATTTTGTCAAAAATGGTGCGATTGCGGAGAAGGTAAGATATGAGATTGATTTTGATGCCGCAAGACAGCTTAAGATTAATACAATTATCAATAATGATGCGAGAGGCTTAGAGGCGGATATCCAGTCATATGGCGAGGGACTTAAGAGCATATATATTCTTTCACTGCTTGAGACATATGTAGAGACGGATAATATTGCACCATACATAATTATAATAGAAGAGCCGGAGCTGTTTCTTCATCCGCAGCTTCAGAAAGCGGCAGGCGAAATAATGTACAGGCTGTCGAGGAAGAATCAGATAATGTTCTGTACACATGCACCGGTTATGCTGTTTAACTTTACAACAAAGCAGATACATCAGGTTATAACTGACAGGACAGGCTCTACGATACTTAATCCGTCAACAGATATTGATAAGATTCTTGATAATCTCGGATATACTGCCAATGACCTGCTTAACGTCAGCTTTGTATTCATCGTTGAGGGCAAGCAGGACCGTAACAGGCTGCCGCTGCTCCTTAAGAAGTATTATTCGGAGATTGTTGATGAGAACGGGCATCTTAACCGCGTGGCGATTATTGCGACTAACAGCTGTACCAATATCAAGACGCATGCCAACCTCAAGTACATTAATTCACTCTACCTTAAGGATGCATTTCTGATGATAAGAGACAGCGACGGTAGGAATCCGCAGATGTTAAAGGATCAGTTATGCGGCTATTACCGGGCGAGGGAGCATGAGGATACGGGAACTATACCGAGGGTGACGGACCGCAATGTGCTTATACTCAAATATTACTCATTTGAGAATTATTTCCTTGCCCCGAAGGTAATGGCGAAGATCGGTGTCATTAAGAATGAGCAGCAGTTCTATGATATTCTCTATGCAAAGTACACAGAATATCTGTATAAGCTCAAAAGTATGAGAAATATGCAGGAACGCTTTAATATAAAGATAGACGGTCCTGAGGATATTAAGGATAATCTCGAAAAAATAAGGATTTACGTCAGGGGACATAATCTGTATGATATATTCTATGGAAGATACAAAGGGGACAAAGAACCGGATATACTTACAAAGTATATCGAAGAGGCTCCGAGAGAAACATTTGCAGACATACTTGATGCCATAGATGACTTTGTATATTTTAACAGCCACAGTGCAGATGTGAAAGGGTAATTATGAACTATATTGTTATGGATCTGGAATGGAACCAGTGTCCAAAGGGCAAAGAATTTGAGAATAAAAAGCTCCCGTTTGAGATTATCGAGATTGGTGCAGTCAAGCTGGACAGTTCATTTAATGTTGTGGGTGAATTTGACAGGCTTATCAGGCCGCAGCTATATACAAAGCTTCATCATATTGTTAAGGAACTTCTTGACGTAAGCAGTGATGAGCTGCTTGCCGGAGGAGCATTCCCGGAGGTTATGGAGGAATTCCTTGAGTGGTGTGGCGAAGATTATAAGTTCTGCATATGGGGCAGCGGTGACCTTACTGAACTGCAGCGTAATATGAAATTCTTTGGTGTTGAGAATAAATTTCCGATGCCGTTCATATTCTACGATATACAGAAGTTCTACAGCATTCTTTATGAGGATGGCAAGATAAGGCGGTCACTACAGAGTGTTATCGAGGCCATGCACTTAAGCGAGACGGAAGAATTCCACAGGGCAATTAATGATGCAAGATATACGGCGCATGTAATGCAGATGATGGATATTGAAGGTGTAAAGGGATACTATTCAATCGACTGTTACAGAATTCCGTACCGCCGTTCACAGGAGATTCACGCGATGTATGACACATACGAAAAATACATCTCACGCGGCTTCAGAACAAGGGAAGGAGCGCTTGCCAATAAGGAACTTGAGGTATGCAGATGCCACAAATGCGGCAATGCATGCAAAGAGCTGATACCGTGGTTCTCCGGCAATACTAAGGTGTATTATGCACTGTATCAGTGTGGACAGCACGGATATGTCAAGACAAGAATGAGAGTCAAGCAGGCGGATAACGGCAGGTATTATGTTGTGCGTATTATCAAGGTTACGGATGAAGCAGGCGCACAGAAGATACGGCTTAAGCAGCAGGCAATACGGGATAAGCGCAAGGAGCGCAGACACCACACTGAAAATTAGTTGCTAATAAAATTAAACTGTGATAAAATTTTATAGTATTTTTATAAAATTTATATTTTTACTTCAGGAGGGATAGTAAGATGGGTTTTTGTACTAAGTGTGGAAAGCCGTTAAAGGATGGCGAGATCTGCTCATGCCAGCAGCAGACACCACAGATGACCGCACCACAGGCACCAACAGGAGCAGCACCACAGATGACTGCACCACAGGCACCGGCAGGAGCAGCACCACAGATGACTGCACCACAGG
>ERZ780177.3746-NODE-3746-length-11084-cov-3.773506_pt1 | contig 11084 bp, 8 predicted proteins | sample MGYA00510973_ERZ780177 | MGnify/ENA primary metagenome ERZ780177 (study PRJEB29588, sample SAMEA2144396) | human gut metagenome | biome: human gut; feature: human-associated habitat; material: faeces | place: Denmark | collected 2008/2010 ...
AAGATCTCGGAGCCACGATCCTGATGGTGACACACGACGCTTTCTCGGCAAGCTATGCCAATCGTATTCTCTTTATGAGGGACGGGGCAATCTTTACGGAAATCCGTAAGGGGGGTGATTCCCGCAGGACTTTCTTTGAAAAAATCCTGGATGTCCTTACCATGATGGGAGGGGGCACGAGCGATGTACGCTAAACTTATTTTCAAAAATGCAAAGCGGTCTGTGAAGGACTATTTGATTTATATTGTGACCATGACACTCTGTGTCACCCTGTTCTATGCGTTTTTGTCTATCAGCAGCACCCATTATCATCCGACCATTGGTGCGGAATATAATATTTCCCTGCTGGCTGGAGGTATGAAACTGGCAATTTGCGGGATTAGTTTGCTTTTGTTGTTTCTGATCCACTATGTCAATCGTTTCATGCTGAGAAAAAAGCAAAAGGAGTTTGCCGTTGAGGCAACCTTGGGAATGGAGCAAAAAACCATAGGCCTGCTCTTTTTTGGAGAGACTTTTTTCCTGCTCATATTCTCTGTGTCGGTGGGAATCCTTCTGGGGATGGTCGTTTCTCAGGTCATTACGGCTATGCTGCTTGCTTCTTTTGGGGAACCCTACGCTTTTTCTTGGTCGTTTTTCCCGGATACTGTGCTGTTGACCGTGGGCTTCTTTGTTGTTTGCCAGATTCTGGTTGGAGTCGGGAATGTCAGAATTCTCAACAAAAGCAGGATTATTGAGCTTATGACGGCAAACCGTCAGAATGAAAAACCGCTTCATAAAAGCAGATGGATGCCGATGATCTGTATTTTCTATGGCATTCTGCTGCTGTGGATGCTGGAGGTAGGTACTGTAAAATATCATTTTTACTTCGATTCCAGACATCCGCTTCCTGTAAAGCTCATGTATTGGGGGAATGTCCTTTTCCCTGCACTGACGCTGCTTTGGGCAATCGCAGGTGCTGTTTTACACAGAAAAATAGGGTTTTCCCGATATCTTTGCGGACTTCTGGCTGGTGCTGTATTGACCGCTATCCCGATTTTTTCCATCGCAGAACTGGAAAAAGCCTACTTCCTTGGATTTGACGCTCCAACTCTGAATCAATATTTGCTGTTTGGGGTTGCGGATATTTTGTTTATCATTTCCGCAGTCATGTATTTATCGAATGCGGCGCTCCTATACTGGAAGGAGTCTAAAGTGTCCCGCAAATATCATAATACGAGTTTATTTCTGTTTGGACAGCTTTCCTCTAAGCTGGCTACCAATACGAAAACGATGACGATCATTTGTGTGACCCTGACTTTTTCTATCTGCTTGTTTGTCATTGCGCCGGTTTTAACGGGATGGAGTCTGGGCTATTTGGACAGTCGGGCTGTCTATGATATTCAAATTTCAAGCCGCTACAACGATGTTTATGAAGTGGAAAATCTTCCGGATACAGACTATGGAGAAATTACTGCGTTCATAGAACAAAACAAAATAGCGATAAAGGACGATTTGACTTTTTCGGAATATCTTCCCAAGCAAAGCGACTTTCACCAGCGAGTAAAGTACAATTTTCCTCCCTTGGCGATCGCACTGAAGGATTATAACGCTGTTCGGAAAATGTTGGGATATGAACCTATTATCTTACAAACGGATGAATTTGCTACCCACTGGCATCGTGCAGCAGAGGACAAGGATATTGAAAACTACATTGCTGAGCATACCTTATTGGAAACTGACGCAGGCACCCTGAAACTCAGTGAGAACGCCGTGTTTCAGGAGCCTGTGGGGGAATCCATCTATAATCTTTATACAGATGTGGTGTATATCATACCTGACGAAATAGCGCAAGTCTTGCTTCCGGTACAGCGCAACCGATTTGTGATGACCCAATATCCGCTTCCCTTCAAAACGGCAGAAATGCTGGAACAGCTTCTTGGGCGTTCTTATCCAGAAGATCCTGATAAAGACAATCTGGCAGGATACAGTACAACTGTCCATACTACGGAAGTGAACCGTATAATCGCCCTTAACTTTATCCTAAAAGCGTCCTTGATCTATGGTGCAATTGTTCTGATGGTGATGTGTCTTACCGTGCTGGCTCTTCAGCAGCTCCTGGATGCAGAAAAAAACAACTACAGATTTTCGGTTCTGCGAAAAATGGGAGTGGAAGAGAAGGACCTGCATACTTTGGTTCTAAAACAGCTTGGTGTTTGGTTTGGGATGCCGATCACAGCGGCAATCGTTGTAGCAATTATTGTGATTGGCTATTTTCTTCAAAGTGTTTCTGCTGAAATCTCAGCTTATATTGGCTGCGGAGCCTTGATGGTACAAGTAGGGATTATCATTGGTATTCTTTTCTTACTGCTGATATGCTACTTCATAAGTACATGGATATTGTTTAAGCGGTCCATTTCGGAGAACTGATAAAGTCACAGTACAAAAAGGAAAAGCCGCCTGTATGAGCATTTGATATGCCCGCACAGGCGGCTTGCTTTATCTCTGGTAATCAGTCCAAAGGTTTATATTCTGTAACAGTTTTCAGGTATGTTTCCGGGTCGCCGTTGAGAACTAAATCTGCATAGGCTGCCGGATCGTTGTAAATCAGCCAGTCCAGCTCTGACCGCTGATATATATTATCGGCAACCTCATTCTCTACCGCAATCGTATCAATGGCAATCATGCTGCCATTTGCAAATTTCAGCTCCACACAGGCAGTATCCATATTGAACTCACAAGAAAGTAAACGCTTCATTTTGCCCTCCTTAGATCATGCCGAAGTGCTTGAGCGCCTCCTTGATTGCTTTTTCCTTATCGGGCGGGCATTGGGGCTGTTTTGCATCATCGGACTTCGGTTTGTTGTAATTTTCTCGCTCGATGATACCGCATTTCTGCTTCACCTGAGCGATATACAAGCTGCTGACCTTGAGTCCGGTATGCTCCAGCACATATTCCTTGATTTCCGAATAGGTGGCTTTCTTCTCTGCATCGGTGAGATCAAGTTCGTCCATGTGGATGTCTACCTCGATATGTTGCTTTGCATTAAGTTTGGACAATAAACATACCGTCTCCACATGCCACGACACGTTGAAAATGATTACCTTTATCCTTGACTATGCTTCGGATACTGTTTAGTAGGCTGTTTTCGCTCAAAATCCGCACGCAGAAATGTGTCCAAAAATCTGGATTTTGCGGAGGTATAATAATAAAGATGGGGTATCATTTGCAATCTATTCCATTTTTCAATGAGAAACTGCTGATAATACGAGAGGGGAAAGCCAACGTGTATTTGAAGCTGTTACGTGTCATTATCTGTGAAAGCTACGTCTTTACTATTATTTTTAAGTAAAATCTTAATTACAGGAAAAACCAAGCCCACTTCCATTACGGTTCCGGTAACAACGGCAGCTTCTTCCATCCGTAATAATACAACTACAGAAAGCCCTCGTAACGCAACGAGGGCTTTCTTTTTCTCTCAAACGCCCAGATGCTTTTCAAATACTGCCATGATTTCTTCGACGCGCTTATCGCCGATACTCTTGATCTGTCGGAGGTCTTTCTCAACCTCTCGGAGGTCGATGGACTTGCCGTCTTTCTCCAGCAGTCCATCAGCGTAGCGCATCAGGAAGGCTTGAAGCTCCTTACGTCTCATTTTCTTTATCGCACGGTAGGTGTCACGGTCGATTATCTTCTGTTCTGTCATTTAATCACTCCCTACATTACGATTTTTATTCGTCTGCTTGAAGTTTGTAAGACTGCTCAATAATCTCCATCACTTGATCCACATCTGATGTATGCTCCATATAAAGTTCTACATCTCCATTGCCCCAGCGTCCAAGCCCGGTGATGTCCTTGCAGATTCCGTTGGGATCAGAAACTTCCGAATACTTCATGTTTACAGAAATGCGTAGTCTTTGTTTCTGGAACACAATATCAACAAAGTTCGTATCCAGTTTATAAGCGACATATAGTTTCTTGAATTCTCTTTTGACGGCAGGAGAAAGATTCTGAATACGGCGGTCAAGGACATCAAACAAGGTCTTAGTCAAAACATTTATATCATATGAATCCAGAGAATAGCGTTCAGCAGGTTTTACATTGGTGCGATACGGAGCAAGTTCAGCATCTGTCATTTTAGGAAATGCCCATATCTTTTTAGCTTTCTCAGCCAACAACTTTGCTCGTGTCTTGATAGTGCTTTCAGTCCATTCTGTCTGTTTAACAACAAAGCCATTTAACCTAAGAGCACTTTCTTTGAAACCGCCTTCCATGTCCATTTTCGTAAGAAATGAGTGATCACTCATTTCTGAATTGTAGCAAGTTAAAGTCAGGTTTCCAATTGTGTGGAGGTATGTCTTTTGAATCTCTCTCCAATTTGCTCCGAGCATCGTTTGCCATTCGATAGACAGATTCTTATTCTGCGGCATAATATGCTCAATTGTATAATTCTCAACAACTATTATAGACTTGTTTTCAAAGTTCTCCAAGTGGCTGAGAATAAAGTTACGTGAACGCATATTGTATATATCCCTCGAAATGAATGCAGCTACAAACTTTTCGTCGTTCGGGAATTCCTTGTAGTCATCGCGCAGGATGAAGAAAGCTTTGATAGAATTCAGATAATCGTCCTGACGTATTTCGTTACGAAGGGTAGCAAAGGTTTTATTGAGAGAATTTGTTGGAATATCGCATATACTTCTTCGAAATACATAGCTGATGCAAAGCCGTAGTATTTCAAGCAGTTCGTCTTCTGTGATAATGTGTTCAGCAAAATCATTATGAACCTTTATCAGGAACGGATAGGATACTTCCATGCGCAAGTCATTGATGTCAGAGTAAAGTCCTTTGAGAACCGGATTACTGCTACGCGCAAACACTATATCTGTATAATACTTGGCATAAGTCAATAAGTCTTGGCAAAGCTCGCGGATTGTACTGAATTCGCAGTTAAGATGATAAAGTTTAAATTCATCATACACACGCCCTTGCTTAGGGATGCGTGTTAACTTCATTGTTAAGTAGTCGCGGAAGAACTTGTCCATTAAGGTGTCTTGCGTTTCATATGAGAACATCAACTCCATCGGTCGCCACATATGCTCATAAACATACGTTTGCTCTGTCGGCTCTAATCCCATAAGTACATAATTGCGGATCAGGTCAGACTCGGACAACTCTTTTCCCGTCGAATTCAAGCTCTCGAAGATAGCTTGTGCGTCATCCATAGTACGATCCAATGTGATATTGACAATCTGCAGCTTGCCTATGGATTCATATATTTCAGCGGGGAGGAGTTCTTTAGCGGCAATCTTGTCGACAAAATACCTGTAATTATCAAGCAGCTTCGATTTTGTTCCATCTGCAATAGGCTTGCTTTCCACTAAACTTATAAGAATCTCTCGATCAGTTTCAGTAAGCAGGAGTTTGTATCTCTCATCGCCGGATTCATATTCATTCTTCAGCAGCATATTATCGATGCGTTTAGCATTGATAGTTGTATCTGCTGGGTTTGCTATAGCATAATCTCTCAATGCCAACAGAAGCAGCGTTAATGTTGTGGTGCGCTGTTGTCCATCAATAATCATGAATTTCTGGACACCTGTAGGCATGGCTTGCTCTGCTATATTCACAATGGAGCCTACAAAATGACCTGATTTGCCTTTTTTCTGCATTTCAACGATATCATTCCAAAGGCGTTTACACTGATCAATATCCCAGCTATAATAGCGTTGATAGACTGGAATAAGAAATTGTTTGTTTCCGTTTAGTATTTCGTAGATATTTCCTTTTCTGGCATCCATTATCAAATCCTCCTACGATCATTCCATATCATTATTGTCAGTCCAGAGCTCGCACTGCGACATAACTGTCTGAACAGCATCGTCCATTCCTTCCGGAGGATAGCGATGGCTCTTCAGCAGCTTTTTTATCATCATGCGCATCTTTGCCCGTGCGCTATCTCGCTTTTGCCAATCGATAGTTCGGTTGCGGCGCAGCGTTTCGGCAAGTTCCTTAGTAATAGCGATAAGCTCTTCATTTTCATAGAAATCCTTAATCGCCTGTGGTTTGGTCAGTGCATCATAGAATGCAAGCTCATCAGCGGTTAAACCGAGCTTTTCGCCCGCTTCCTTCGCCTCACGAATCTGCTTTGCAAGAGCAAGCATTTCCTGTATAACTTCTTCGTTGGTCAGCATACCGTTCAAATAGCGATTCATGGCACTTTGCATGATCTCGCTGAACTTCTCAGATTTTACGAGGTTGGTGCGACGATAGATATGAACCTGCTCAGCAATCAAGCGTTTCAACAGCTCGACTGCAAGGTTCTTCTCTTTCATCTTCGAGATTTCTTCCAAGAACTGCGGATCGAACAGCGAGAAATCCTGCTCCTTGTCCGAGAACAGATTGATAACGCCATCACTCTTGACGCTCTGCTTCAGTAACTCATTGATTTTCGCATTGATTTCCGGGAGCGAGAGCTTTTTTCCGCTGCCCTGATTAAGAATTCGCATCAGCAATACACGAACCGCCTCAAAGAAAGCAGCTTCGTCACGTTCAGATTGTTCTGCAATGGAAGAACAAAGGGAAAGTGCTTGCTTCAACAGCAATGCTTCTTTGGTGTAGCTTTCCCGGTCGCTTTCCCGGTTCCTGTCCATAAGGAAGTTAACAGCACCCGTGATCGTCCTTCCGGCTGTCAGTTCATTGCCGCCGAAAAACGCTGAGTAATCATATTCATGCAGCAGATCACGACAGATGGAGAGCTTCTCCTGAAACTTCGGATATGCTACCTTTGCAATGTCAGTATTACCGTAGTTCTTCTTGTCTCGGACTGTGTAATCGTTCATTGCCTGCTTAAGCGCAGATGCGATGCCGACATAATCGACTACCAGACCGCCCTCCTTATCACGGAACACACGGTTGACACGCGCAATTGCTTGCATCAGATTATAGCCCATCATCGGCTTATAGACATACATTGTCGCAAGGGACGGCACATCAAAGCCAGTCAGCCACATATCGACCACAATAGCAATTTTAAGCGGACTATCGTTATCTTTGAATTCTCGTGCGAGTTCCTCTTTATGATGCTTGTTGCCGATGATGTTATGCCATTCTTCCGGATCTTTATTAGATCCGGTCATGACAACAGCGACTTTTTCTTCCCAGCCGGGACGCACTTCGAGAATGCGCTTGTATATTTTCATGGCAATTGCTCTGGAATATGCTACGATCATAGCCTTACCAGTCAGAAGATTCTCACGGTAATTCTCATAATGATCCAGTATATCATCAACAAGAGAAGCAATGGTATCTTCATGACCGAGGATAGCTTCCATCTGTCCCAGCTCTCGCTTGCTGCGCTCGATGACATCAGCATCAGCATTCTGAGCCATGATGTCATATTCCGTGTCGATAAGCCGCAGTGTGTTTTCGTCGAGTTTCAGCTTCATAACACGGCTTTCATAATAGACAGGACGTGTAGCACCGTCCTCGACAGCTTGCGTCATATCATAGATGTCGATGTAATCACCGAATACCTCACGGGTATTTCTGTCCTCCAGTGAGATCGGGGTGCCTGTAAAGCCGATATATGTCGCGTTTGGCAGCGTATCACGGATAATACGAGCAGTGCCGATTACCTTTTTCGCAACAAGCTCTCCGTCCTCATTCTGTGTCATTTTGATTTTCTCGGTCAGACCATACTGACCTCTGTGCGCCTCATCAGCCATAACGATGATATTTCTGCGCTCAGACAGTGGTTCGCCGGATTCCTCAAACTTTTGCATCGTGGTGAAGATGATGCCGTTCGCTTTTCTACCATCAAGTAGTGTCTTCAGATGCTCACGGCTTTCGGCATGAACAGGTTCCTGCCGGAGAAATGCCTTGCACTTCGCAAACTGAGAGTAGAGCTGGTCGTCAAGATCATTTCTATCCGTGATAACAACGATTGTCGGGCTTTCAAGGGCAGATTGCAGCAAATGGGCATAGAACACCATTGACAGCGACTTTCCCGAACCTTGTGTATGCCAGAACACACCGCCCTTACCGTCTGTCACCGTAGCCTTTTTGGTGGATTCGATAGCTTTACGAACGGCAAAATACTGATGATAGCCTGCGAGTATCTTGTAGCTCTGCAAGCCCTCATTGGAAAACAGGATAAAGTTTTTCAGAATATCGAGCAGACGGTCTTTCGTGAAGATACCCTCAAAGAATGTGTCAAACTGGGCAAACTGCGTATTTTCATAGCTGCCGTCTTTGGTTTTCCATTCCATATAGCGATCTTCACCCGAAGTGATCGTGCCTGCACGATTCTCCGAAAGATCACTCATTACGCAGATAGCGTTATAGATGAACATAGACGGAATAGAGTGCATATAGTTCCTGATCTGCGTATAGGCTTCCGAAGCATCGGTTTCCTCACGGGAGGGCGATTTCAGCTCCATAAGCACCAAAGGCAGACCGTTGATGAACAGCAGCACGTCCGGGCGTTTCTCATCATTTTCAATAAACGTCCATTGATTTGCAACAATAAAAGAGTTATTGTCCGTGTTTTCATAATCAATAAGGTAACAGAGCGCAGAACGCTCCTCTCCCTTTTCAGTGTAGCGGACTTCAATGCCGTTTTGCAGATAGTCCATAAATACAGCGTTTTTCTGTACCAATTCGCCGTTCTCAAAGTTCTGCAGCTTATACAGTGCATCTGCGATCGCATCATCGGGCAGCTTAGGATTGAGCCGATAGAGGGCTTCTGTAAGCTCGTCAATGTGCAGCGGGATTTTATAATCACGATCTATATCTGGTCCGTACAGATGCGTATAACCCATTTCTTCGAAAAGCTGTATAATAGCGTTCTCATAACTCGCTTCGGTATATGGCATATTCTATCAGCTCCAATCTGTTTTATTTGTTTCGCATCTTAAAACAAAGAAAGAATAAAGGAAAATCGAATCCATCTTTCGATAGTATTATCTGTGCCATTTTAGTAGAAGCATTCGGAGAAATCAACTCAACTATATTCTTCTTTATAGGAATACAATAATTATATGAGCTTATATAGGAATAGTATTTTCTCCAAAAGTCATCAAAGTGAACATTTCTTACGTATGCAACGATAAATGTTGATGTTCCTAAAGCATTATAGTTGCTTATTGCCTTGTCGATATGTTCACCAATCCTTGTATCAGTGCTGCTGTGTGGAATGAGTCCTTCAAATAATGCAATTTCCTTCCCATCTTTTGTAAGCAGAATATCGACCTCGCCTGCTTTTTTTTCGTTTTCAGAAATGCCATGTCGGGTTTGATCCTTCGTTTCAGTGTAGCCCATTCCACAAAGCATATCTCTAAAATAGTCATTTATAGTATCTTCATCTGTATTTTCATTATATGCTGCGTTTGTACATACTCGTGCTCCAATCCATATTAAATCCTTTAATACAGAGTTCGCAGTAGCAAGGTCTATATTGAATCTTTCCTCATCGGTTTCTGGAAAAACATCAATGTCATCAGTAGATTCAAGAAAAAAGATATCCCTAACTTGAAAGCCCGATTTTCTTGATTGTAGTGCCTTACCAATGATGTCTTTCAGTAGAGATTTATTTGTTTCCAAAAGTTTAATATTATGCGCAGTTCCTTCAATTGTAAAATCAAGGGCATTCATATTCCAATTATCCCCTCTAAGTCCTGCATAATAGGCGTTTCCCACATCTTCATACTCATATTTACTCTGCTGAAATGCTGTAGATAGATCTATTCTACCTTTCTGCTGAAGAAATTGAAATATTCGAGTCGTGAAATTTTGGGGTATTTCATAAGTAAAGTCATATTGTCCCATTCTTTTCTCCTAATAAAAACAAGAATTTAGCGGCTTAAAGGTCGATGTCGGAAACATCAAGCTCGCCGGACATTAATTTTGGTAGTAATGTATCCCTAAGTGCTGTCAAATTATCTGTTTCAATTTGATTAGCCTTAATCTTCGCAAACATTGGTGCAGCAAAACCGTGGAATTCTTTCAATTCATCATTGGTAGGCACAACAAAAGGCATACCTTTGATAATTTTTGAATTGACGGCTGTTGCTATTGAAGATGTACTTCCCATAGTTTGATAGTTAAAACATTTCAAATAGCAATAGAGATATTCATTTATTTCTTTTTTGTTGGTTTTGAAATGTGCAATGGCTTCATTAGTGGTCATCTCACCATTTGTAATTGCAATTCTGCCAACAGTAAGCTTAAAGCTAAGTAAGACGGTGTTATCGGGTACTACTTTAACATTATGACGTTCAACAGCTTGTTTCGTAAGTTGTTCAGAACTGCTACTGATATAAAGACCGCAAGTTCCCATGTCTAATATGGATAACCAAGTAACATCTTGAGGATTGGTGCTAAACCATTGTGGTTCTTTTCTCGGCGGTGTTTTGCCGATGGAAATATCAAAGTATTCGTCAGCACGGCAAATTGCTCGCTCATTATTAGCTGTATCGACAAATTTATTGCGATATAAAGTTAGCACTTGCTCAAGTAAATTATTGTTTATCGCATTGTTCAGCTCAATTTTTTCATCAATTGGGTTTAGGCACGACAGAATTTTTCTTTGTTCCTCTAAATCGGGAATATCAAATTCAAGTCTATTTAGCGTTTCTGTCCTTAAACTCGGAATAGTTGTTCCTTCGTTATAATTGTTTAGGTCTATAAGCGACATAACATAGAACAAGTACTTTGGAATTACGAGGTTGGTATTTATGATAGTATAAAAGAGCGTATCAACAGTCCAAAATGGCTGTTCGACATACTTTACTTTACCGATTGTACCTTTTCTTCCAATCAATACAGAAGGTTTATCATAAAGAGCGGTTGTCGCATACCCCATCAGTCCACCAGTACCAAAGATAGGAATGTTTCCACTTTCTGAAAGAACCTTTTTTTGATTCTTTCCGTATTTAATAGTTGCCAGTTCCGAAAGAGCGAACTTATTAAATTTCATATCCACTCACCCCAATTTCTTTTGCGTAACTAACTTGTTTGTTCTTTCTTGTTCCATACTCATAAGCTAGTTCTCACTTTCAATTTCGTCTTCATCAATTCTATAGGCCTCTTCGATTGAATAAATATCG
>ERZ780177.3752-NODE-3752-length-11058-cov-3.173316_pt1 | contig 11058 bp, 6 predicted proteins | sample MGYA00510973_ERZ780177 | MGnify/ENA primary metagenome ERZ780177 (study PRJEB29588, sample SAMEA2144396) | human gut metagenome | biome: human gut; feature: human-associated habitat; material: faeces | place: Denmark | collected 2008/2010 ...
GTGTAGCGGGTGTGGGGGTACTTATCAATGCATTCACGGCTTTCCTCTTTATGAAAGATAAGGAAAAAGACCTGAACGTAAAAGGAGCTTATCTGCATATGGCAGCAGATGCTTTGGTATCAGTGGGAGTATTAGTGGCAGGTATCGTTATCAGCCGGACCGGCTGGTATATTATCGACCCGATTATCGGTCTGATTGTGGCTGTTGTCATTCTCATCTCTACGTGGAATTTACTGCATGACAGTCTTCGTCTGACGCTGGACGGCGTGCCCACGAGTATAGACAGTCAAAAAGTAGTAGAAGCCATCCGTGCCCTTCCCGGTGTTGATGACGTTCACCATATACATATATGGGCCATCAGCACCACAGAGAATGCACTGACAGCCCATATTGTTTTAAAGCAACCGGAAAGTATGCAAGAGGTGAAACACCTTATCCGCCACCGGCTTGAAGATTTCGGCATCGGCCATGCCACTCTGGAGTTTGAAGTTCCGGGCGAACATTGCGAAGCCGTATTTGCCGAAGATTAGCTACGTTTGATATAATCTACCACCCATGCTCCTACTTCTTTGGTACCATACTTCGCACCACCTTCTACCTGAATTTCCGGTGTACGGACGTTAGCATCCAAAGAAGCATCTACAGCTTTGCGAATCAATGCGCCTTCTTCCAGCAAATTGAAATATTCGAATAACATGGCAGCCGAAAGGATTTGCGCCAACGGGTTAGCAATATTCAAACCTTTAGCTTGTGGCCATGAACCGTGGATCGGTTCGAATACAGGAGTGCTTTCGCCTGTAGAAGCCGAAGGAAGCAATCCCATAGAACCACTGATTACAGAACCTTCATCCGTAAGGATATCACCGAATGTATTCTCGGTAACCATTACATCAAAGAATTTAGGCTCCTGAATCATCTTCATGGCTGCATTGTCCACGAACATATAGTCCGTAGTCACTTCAGGATATTGCGGTGCCATTTCCTGGGCAATCTGTCTCCACAGGCGTGAAGATGCGAGCACATTAGCTTTATCTACCACCGTGAGGTGCTTATTGCGTTTCATGGCATACTCGAAACCAACTTTCAGAATACGTTCAATCTCCGGACGAGTGTACATATTGGTATCATACGCTTTGTCGTTGTCCTGATACTTCTCACCGAAATACATACCGCCGGTCAGTTCGCGGATACAAATGAAGTCTGCACCGCGCACTAACTCGTCCTTCAATGGCGACTTGTGAATCAAACAATCAAAAGTCTCCACCGGACGGATATTGGCAAACAAACCTAACTTCTTGCGCATGGCCAGAAGTCCTTGTTCGGGGCGTACCTTGGCCGTGGGGTCATTGTCGAACTTAGGGTCTCCCACGGCAGAAAACAACACGGCATCGGCATCCATGCAAACTTTAAACGTTTCCTCGGGGAACGGGTCGCCCACTTTATCGATAGCTTCCGCACCGCAAAGTGCATATTGATAACTTGCATGATGGCCGAACTTCTCGCATACGGCATTCATCACTGCAACTCCTTGTTCCGAAATCTCGGGGCCTATGCCGTCGCCCGGCAATACGGCAATCTTTAAATCCATAATATTCAGTTTATATTCGTTATTTCAATCATCAAACATGACTCTCTACGTCCTTATAATCTTCCTCGATGAGGTTCAGCAACTTCACCGTGGCCTTGATGGCGGCTTCCGTCGGGTCGGCATCCAAGCCGCGCGTACGATATACCTTCCCGTTCCAGTTCCACGTAATGACGGCCTGCACCAAAGCATCCGTCCGCCCACCCGGCGGGATGCTCACACTGTAATTGGCCAACCACGGGAACTTCCGCGAAAGGCGGTTCTTATAAATATGGCGGGCGGCCCGCATGAATGCGTCGAACTGGCCGTCACCGGAAGCATTCTCTTCGTACGCCTCCCCGTTGATTTCCAACTTTACCTGCGCCATCGGTTTCAGGCCGTACGCCGTGGTGACCATATAACTCAACAGCCGGACATGCTCCTCCACGGTATCATGCTTCAGCACGTCGGACACGATATAAGGCAAGTCCTCCTGCGTCACCAACTCTTTCTTGTCGCCCAACTCAATGATACGTTCCGTCACTTTGCGGGTCTGCTCGGGCGACAATTCCAAACCCAATTCCTCCAAGTTCTTGAGGATATTGGCCTTCCCGCTGTTTTTGCCCAAGGCATACTCTCGCTTACGGCCGAAACGTTCGGGCAAAAGGTCGTTGCAATAAAGGTTGGCCTTGTTGTCCCCGTCGGCATGCACACCGGCCACCTGCGTAAACACACTCTCGCCCGTAATCGGACGGTTGGGCGGAATAGGGATGCCGGAATAGCTTTCCACCATCCGGCTCACTTCGTTCAACCGGCTCTCGTCGATGCCTGTCTGTGCATTGAACTGGTCTTTCAATATCGCCTGCACACTGGCCAACGGGGCATTCCCTGCCCGTTCGCCCAAGCCGTTGACCGAGGTATGGATACCCCGGCAACCGCCCAACACGGCAGCCAGCACGTTGGAAATGGCCAAGTCGTAATCGTTATGGGCATGGAAGTCGAAATGCACGCCCGGATAGCGTTTCACCATCTTGCGGATGTAACCCAACAAATCCAATGGATTCAGGATGCCCAACGTATCCGGCAACATGAAACGCCGGATTTTCGTATCTTTCAAAGCATCCATCAATGCAAAGACATAGTCCGGCGAATGCTTCATGCCATTGCTCCAGTCTTCCAGATAGACGTTTACGGCAATGCCCAGTTCTTCGGCATAATCCAAAGAACGACGGATGTCGGCCACGTGCTGCTCCAACGTTTTCTTCAACTGGTTCGTACAATGGTTTTCCGAACCCTTACACAACAAATTGATGTTTTTACACCCGCAAGCATGAATCCAATCCAAAGAAGCGTGTCCGTCTACAAACCCCAAAACTTCCACCCGGTGGAGCCGCCCGGTCTGGCGCGCCCACTGGCAAATGCTACGCACTGCATCCACCTCCCCCTCGGATACCCGAGCCGAAGCCACCTCTATGCGATCCACGTTCAGGTCCTGCAACAGCGCACGGGCTATCATCAACTTTTCATGCGGCACGAAACTTACGCCACTGGTTTGTTCCCCGTCGCGCAAGGTCGTGTCCATGATTTCTATCTTCACAGGATTCGCTTTCATCCTTAGCAAGCGTTACGACGCTCCCAATCCTCTATCTTTCCTTTGTTTTCCAACAGGAAGTCGATATCGTCGAGCGCATTCATCAAACAATATTTCTTGTATCCGTTGATTTCGAACTTCTCACTGCGCCCCGTAGCTTTATTGGTCACCGTCTGGTTCGGCAAATCCACCTCTACCTGCATCTTCGGGTCGGCTTCGATGGAAGCAAACAATTCGGCCAGAAAATCCTCGCTAACCACCACAGGCAACACAAAGTTGTTCAATTCGTTGTTCTTGTGGATGTCGGCAAAGAAACTGCTGATAACGACCCGGAAACCGTAACCGGCTATTGCCCAAGCCGCATGTTCGCGACTGGAACCGCTACCGAAGTTCTTCCCGGCCACAAGAATCCCTCCCCCGTAAGTAGGGTTATTCAATACAAAATCCTTGTTCACCGTCCCATCGGCATTGTAACGCCAGTCGCGGAACAGGTTTTCGCCGAAAAAGCTCTCTTCTCTTGTCGTGGCTTTCAAGAAGCGTGCCGGAATAATCTGGTCGGTATCCACATTCTCCAAAGGAAGAGGCACACATGTACTTGTTATGATATTGAATTTCTGTTTCATAGCTCTATTACATTAATGTTCGCGGATCGGTTATCACTCCTGTCACGGCTGCGGCTGCGGCCACCAACGGACTGGCCAACACCGTACGCGCACCGGGACCTTGACGTCCTTCAAAATTACGGTTGGAAGTAGACACGGACAATTTCCCTGCCGGAATCTTGTCGTCATTCATAGCCAAACATGCCGAACAGCCGGGCTGACGAAGCGCAAAGCCTGCCTCCTCAAACACCTTGTCCAAACCTTCGGCCTTAATCTGGTCGGCCACCATCCATGAACCGGGCACCAACCACGCCACCACATGGTCTGCCTTCTTACGTCCTTTCACAATGGAAGCAAAAGCGCGGAAATCCTCGATGCGCCCGTTGGTACATGCCCCGAGGAATACATAATCCACTGGTTTACCCAACAGCTTCTCGCCCGGTTGGAAACCCATATAGTCCAAGGACTTCAGGTATGACACCCGCCCGGCTTCAGGCACCGTGTCTATCGCCGGTACACTTTCCGTAATGCCGATGCCCATACCCGGATTCGTCCCATATGTGATACGGGGTTCAATGTCCGCCGCATTGAAGGTCAGTTCTTTGTCGAACACGGCATCTTCCCCACTCTTCAAGGTCTTCCAGTAGGCCACGGCTTTGTCCCAAGCTTCGCCCTTCGGAGCATATTCGCGCCCTTTGATGTACTCGAAAGTCACCTCGTCCGGAGCAATGAAACCGCCACGGGCACCCATTTCAATAGAAAGGTTACACAGCGTCAAACGTCCTTCCATGGACAAATTACGCACTACGGAACCGGCATATTCCACAAAATAACCGGTAGCCCCCGAAGTCGTCAACTGCGACATCAGATAAAGCGCCACGTCTTTGGCTGTCACCCCCTTCCCCAATTCGCCTTCCACATTAATGCGCATGGATTTGGGCTTTTGCTGCAAGATGCACTGGGATGCCATCACCATCTCCACTTCGGACGTTCCGATGCCGAAAGCCACGGCTCCCATGGCTCCATGTGTAGACGTATGGGAATCGCCGCACACAATCGTCATGCCGGGCAACGAGAGGCCGCGCTCCGGCCCCACCACATGGATGATGCCGTTCTTCGGGTTCATCATGCCGAAGTGGGTCAAACCGAAATCAGCCGCATTCTTGGCCAACGTGTCCACCTGTGTCTTGCTGACAGGGTCCTCTATCGGCTTATCTTGGTCGTGCGTCGGAGTATTATGATCCGGCATACAATAAATATGGTCGGGACGGAAACATTTCAAGCCTCGGGCACGCATGCCGGCGAAAGCCTGCGGACTGGTCACCTCATGACAGTAAAGCCTGTCGATGTACAGTTGTTGCGGCCCGTCTTCCACGTACTGTACGACGTGTTTATCCCAAATTTTGTCAAACAGAGTATTTGCCATTGTCGTCTTGGATATTTATTTTTTAAATTTGTTGATACAATCAATATAAGCTTCCACGGAAGCCGTCACGATATCGGTATTGGCTCCGAATCCGTAATACACATGTCCGTCGTATTCCACTTGCATGTGTACCTTGCCCACATCGTCCGACCCCTTGCTGATGGCCTGTATGGTGAATTCTTTCAGCACCATCTGACGTTTGATGATGTTCTTCAATGCCGATATGGCGGCATCCACAGGACCATTTCCGCTGGCCGAGGCTTCGAACTTCTCACCGGCGATGTCCAATCCGATACAAGCCACAGACTTGACACCCATTCCCGTAGTGACTTGCAAATAGTCGAGTTTCACGGCATGGGCGGCAGCACGGTCGGCACCGGCCAACATCAGGATATCGTCGTCGTTCACCTCTTTCTTCTTGTCGGCCAACTTCAGGAATTCCTGATAAGTCACGTCGAGACGTTCGCCCTCCATTTCCACGCCCAACACGCTCAAACGGTGTTTCAAAGCCGCCCGTCCGCTACGTGCGGTCAAAACGATGGCATTGTCATCGATACCCACATCCTTGGGATCCATGATTTCGTAGGTCTGCACATTCTTCAGCACACCGTCCTGATGGATTCCGCTGGAATGGGCGAAGGCATTACGTCCCACGATGGCCTTGTTGGGCTGTACCGGCATGTTCATCAAGCTGGACACCAAACGGCTCGTAGGATATATCTTTTGCGTATTGATATTGGTATCGATGCCTATTCCTTTATGGCATTTAAGAATCATGGCCACTTCTTCGAGAGAGGTATTCCCCGCACGCTCACCGATACCGTTAATGGTGACTTCCGCCTGACGGGCACCGTTCATGATTCCCGCAATCGTATTGGCAGTAGCCATGCCCAGGTCATTATGGCAATGTGTGGACAAGATAGCCTTGCCGGCCGAAAGACCGTCCACATGTTCCATCAGATATTTGATTTTGGCCCCGAACTCCTGAGGCAAGCAATATCCCGTCGTGTCGGGAATGTTCACCACCGTCGCACCGGCCTTTACCACGGCATCCACCACACGAGCCAGATATTCATTGTCCGTACGCCCCGCATCCTCGGCATAGAACTCCACGTCCTCCACATAACGTTTGGCATACTTCACGGCAGCCACGGCACGCTCGATGATTTCCTCACGGTTGGAATTGAACTTATATTTAATATGGGAATCCGAAGTCCCTATGCCGGTATGTATCCGCTTGTGTTTGGCAGCCTGCAGAGCCTCGGCTGCCACATCGATATCTTTCTGCACCGCACGGGTCAACGCGCAAATCGTAGGCCATGTCACTGCCTTTGAAATTTCTATCACCGAATTGAAATCACCGGGACTGGATACCGGGAAACCGGCCTCTATCACGTCCACTCCAAGTGCCTCCAACTGGCGTGCCACCTGAATTTTCTCCACCGTGTTCAACTGACAGCCGGGAACTTGTTCCCCGTCGCGTAAGGTCGTATCAAAAATAAATAATCTGTCGCTCATATCTTTTCGTTTTATAATCTACTAAAAAATAAGCCTTTCTCACCGGGAAGTGGGAAAGGCCTTGTATATTTTGCACACTACAACTACGCACAGACCACACTTCCCACTACAAAACGCAGTCGAATATCCAACATGGCCAATAATGTAATCGTCGTGCTCATCGCTTCTTCCTTTTTTATTATTCGAATGCAAAGATAAAAGGATTTATCGACCCAGACAAATAAATTAAAAGAAAAATCGACATTAAAATACGACATTATCATTTCACAAGGAGCTAAAACCAATAGTCTTCACCCATAACCCATCAATATTACCGGACTTGTTCCGGTTTATTTTGCAAAAAATACATTTTTGCCCCAAAAGAATACCTAAAACGAACGTCCTTAAAAAAAGGAAACTTCAAACAGGCTTAATAATATATACGGAAGGATACCCCCAAACGGTAATCCTTCCGTATATGACACGCCTTTACCGGTGTAAAACCCTCTTGCACGGCGATTCATCCATAAAGAGATAACTCTTCTGATATCCGCCGCAATCCACTACGATCTTTTCAAACACGATTCCCGGATCTAAAGGTTTAAGGGTAAGCAACTGCATCCCGTCCGTAGATGGAGGCACGGTAAGCTTCACGGTCTTCTCTACCACCCGGCGGGCTACCGTCGGATAAAACACGCTGTATACGTTCTCCGACTCTTCATTCAAATCGGCATTGAAATTGACCACCGTCTCTTTTCCCCCATCAAAACCGACGGTATATTCGTGGCCTTTCACATCATGAAAAGCCAGCGTGGACTTGACTACTACATGTACGTTGACTTCCGACACATTTTCCGGAAGAGCCATCTTGTAAGTCAGCGACGCGCCTTCCACGCCCCCAGTGTAAGGCATCAATGCCACACCGCTCAACGTACGTCCCAAATAAGGAATGACCTGCCAATCGGCTGATGCCGAAGGATTTGCCTCGAAATAATGCTCGGCCTCCATAGACACCACGCCATACTTGCCCGTAAAGACATAGCCTCCTTTTTGTCGTTCGGGATTCTCTATCCGGAATACTTCCGGCATGATATTGGCACGGAAGTTATCATTCCATGAGGTATATCCGATATGTTTCTGCGCCATCATGTTTTTCCATTTTCCCCCGGACATCACATTATTGTAGTCATCGCATAACAAAGAGTCAAACTTAAATGTCTGCACCACCTTATCCGCCCAAAAGTTGGCTTGCGGATTGTTCTCCTTATATAACTTATGGTTCATGGCTTGCGCATAATACATCTCATAAAGATTGGCCATGGCTTGCACCGGGAAAAGAATCAACTGCTTGTAAGCATCATGATACTCCTGCGGCAAAGACAGATATTGGCGAAGCGCATCGGCCTCCAACTTACGGTATTCATCAGCCACCTGTTTCCACTCGCCGGTTTCTATATTATAAGTATGGCGGTCCAACATTTCCGGAGTCACACGCCCATTGTATTTGCTATAAAGGTTGAGAATACGCGCAGCTTCATCTGCCTGTTCTTCTCCAAACTGTCGGGCACAAAAACCACGCGGATGCTCCAGCAGGTTATCTGCCGTATACCGTTTCGGATTCCAAGCCATATCCAAAAACAAAGTAATGGGATACTCCATGGGTTTCAAATCACCCACATTAAGAATCCATAATTTATCCACACCGTAATCATACGTCAACTGCAACTGCTCCCACATGTTCTGTATGGGAGTCACATTCAACCATTTTGAATTTCTCGGCGCACCGACATAATCCACATGATAATACATGCCCCATCCTCCGGGACGTTTGCGTTCTTCCGCATTGGGCAGACGACGTACATTTCCCCAATTATCATCGCAAAGCAACATGATTACATCATCCGGTACGCGCAGCCCCATATCATAAAAGCGTTGTACCTCTTTATATATGGCCCACACCTGAGGCCGCTCATCGGCGGGCCTGCCAGTCACGTCCTTTATGATTCTACGCTGGTTCTTGATTACTTTCTTGAGCAAATTCATATTATATTCGTCACGGTTGACATACTCATGGTCTGCACCTTCTTTTCCGCCCATCGGTGCATCACCGTCGCCACGCATGCCAATGGTAATCAAGTCTTCGGTATCTTTCACTCGTTCTATTCCTTCACGGAAAAAACGATCGAGCACTTTTTGATTGGTCGCATAATCCCATACTCCGTACTGTTTCCGTTTGCGTGCCCACTCCTGATGGTTACGCGCCATCGGTTCATGATGGGAAGTTCCCATTATAATTCCCATATCATGAGCCGTCTTGCTGTTTTCGGGATCATCCGCATAAAAGCTCCACGCCCACATGGCCGGCCACATAAAGTTTCCTCGCAAGCGGAGAATCAACTCGAAAACGCGGGCATAAAAACGGTGGTCTCCATAATTGGTTCCATAGGTATGCTTTACCCATCCCGTAAGACAAGGAGCTTCATCGTTCAGAAATATACCCCGGTATTTTACTGCCGGTTCACCGGCAGTGTATTCGCCACGCCGAATATACAAGTCCTTACATTGAACCACGGGCACATCCGCCCAATCATACCAGGGGGACACCCCTATCTGTTCTGAAAGCTCATATATGCCATAAATCGTTCCCCGCTTATCACTACCGATAACGACCCATGCCTCGTCTACTCCATCAAAAGGACGAGAAACTGCTTTCATCAAGTATTTCTCACGTTTACCTTTCAATGAGGTGATATCTATTTTCTTTGCCTTTACGAGTTCCTTGATAAATCGGCTCTCCAAAGAACCGGCCACGATCAAACGCGACCCCCTCACGGAGTGGAGAAGTTCGGCTTGCCTTCCCGTCACTTTACGAAAATCATCTTGTAAGTTTTTCACAGCAATGATAATCCCGACGTCATCTTTTTCATCCAACAATATTGGAGTAGCCTTACCGTCCTCAATCAACGTAAAACAATCAGCGGCAGGCTGCTCAAAAGTAATCCCTTTGTTGTCGATAGCCCAAGCTGAACCTATCAGCCCACTCACCACCAATAATACCATTAACATTCTTCTTTTCCGCATAACCATAAAATCTTATTTGTTTTCAATCATATTGCAATCTTTCCCGCAAAAAATTCATTGCAAAGAAACAAACAAAAAACAGAAACCTCATAAAATAACTATTGCGAATATTTTAGCGTATGTAACATCCATCACTTTTTCCTACAATAAACAAATTCCATATATTAAGGTAACAATGAATATATATTCTTCACTTACATAGAATTGGATCATATAATAAATATCTGAATATAAAGAAAATACAGAATACATCGGTAACTTTAGAAGAAAAGAAGGAATGTAACATCAGGTTACAAATTCAAAAACAAAATCAGATTATACTAAAAAAAGACCAATGCTTACAATGCTCTCAACTATCTAAAATAATACAGTATTCACTCAGAGCATTATACATGCCATCCCTTTTCAACAGAGATAGTAAATACTTATCATCTCCCTCCGCTCAGTAAATTCCCCGAATCATGTTTCCTCTTTCATCTATCCCGAGAACGTTCTCATATACAAAATATTACCCTGAAAGATGGAGAAAGTTCATCTTTCAGTAAGCCTGCAAACATCCTTCGGCCAGACTGCAAGCATACTCCTGAACTATATTCTCCACTCCCCACCCCACCATAATACGTACTCCATCCCGCTAAACAACGGAATAATGACCTAGATTATGGAAAAATAGCAAGGATGAGAAAGAAACGCGCTAGGAAAAAATAGATAAAAAGGGCACCGAAAGGCAAACCGGAATAGGAGGAAAAAGTGTCCGGACGGAACGAAAGATGAAGGAAACGCAACAGAAATGTAAATTGGAACTCTTCCCCTTCTCCGTAAGACACAATTTTACTTTATCTACATAAAGACACCGTGCAGGAAATAAGAATCGGACATCGCCGGGAAGCCATACAGGAAGAAACTGATGCCAAACAGGAAGTAAAAGGGTTGAAAAGGAAATACATACCTTATACTTTTGAGAATGGTGATACACGCAAGGAATTATTGGCAAGAAGACGCCATCTGCTTTTTAAGTCTCTGAAAAGTGGAGTGAATCACAGAAAATCAGAGCCGAAAATATTATTCAAGAAATACTCCGTACATCAAAAGAGCATTATGTCCGGCTTTCGGGACGCTTCAACCCGCATGCAAACGAAAATCCCCCGTGCTGACGGAATTGCTCCCTTACCAAGGGACAAACGGCCTTGACGGATTACCGCCACGGCAAAAAGGAAACAAAAAGAGAGGATATCCCCGTCTTGACCGGAATATCCTCTCTTACCTGAAAAAAAGGCGGCTACCTACTCTCCCGCTT
>ERZ780177.3761-NODE-3761-length-11023-cov-4.945204_pt1 | contig 11023 bp, 9 predicted proteins | sample MGYA00510973_ERZ780177 | MGnify/ENA primary metagenome ERZ780177 (study PRJEB29588, sample SAMEA2144396) | human gut metagenome | biome: human gut; feature: human-associated habitat; material: faeces | place: Denmark | collected 2008/2010 ...
CGACGTAATCGTCCAACGTTTTCGGGCGCAGGCTGATTTCCTCGGCGTCGGCGGCGCTCATATCGGGGCTGACGAGGCGGCTGGGGTCAACGGTATATTCCTGATTCAATTCGGCACTCCCCTTCTGTTACACGCGCGACAGGCTGCGCAGCGCAATGGTGATGATCTCCTGCACGGAGAGCGTTTCGTCCACGCGGGCCACAGCGGCGTCGCTGGCCGAGTAGCCCAGGCTGACGAGGGCGGCCACGGCCTGGGCCGGGGCGCTGGAGGGCGCGGGGGTCGCAATATTGCCGGAGAAGCCGGTACCGGCAGCCAGCCCCTTGCCAACCTTGTCTTTCAGCTCCAGGGCGATGCGCTGGGCCAGCTTCGGTCCGACGCCGGATGCCTTGGTAAAGGCCTTGTGGTCGCCGCTGGACGCCGCGAGGGCGACTTTTTCCGGCGTCATGATGGACAAAATCGACAGCCCGGCCTTGGGGCCGACGCCGGTGACGCCGGTCAGCATCTTGAAGCAGTCGCGCTGTTCCTCGGTGGCAAAGCCGTAAAGCGAGACGTCATTCTCGGTCACGTTCATGATGGTGTAAACGGTGCCCTCCTGCCCGGCGGAGGGCAGGGCTTCGCCGGTGGTGGCGGGTATCTGGACAAAATAGCCGACCCCGGCGCAGCTTATGACGACGGAATCCAGCGATTTTTTAATGATTTTTCCAGTCAGACAGTAAATCATGGTTGATCCTTCTTTTATAGGGGGGATTTGTTACCGCACAGGTGTGCCCATCAGGCGGCTGCGGCTGCAATGGCAGTGGGCAATCGCCATGCCCAGGGCGTCGGCGGTGTCGTCGGGTTTGGGGATGGTTTCCAGATGGAGCATCATGCGAGTCATTTCCTGAATCTGCTTTTTCACAGCCTTGCCATACCCGGTGATAGCCTGCTTGACCTGCATGGGGGTGTACTCATAGATCGGCACGCCGCACTGGGCAGCCGCCAGCAGAATGACGCCGCGGGCCTCAGCCACGCCGATGACGGTGGTCTGGTTGTGCTGGTAGTACAGCTTTTCGATAGAGAGGGCTTCGGGCTGATAGCGCTTGCAGATATCCAGCACACCCTCGTAAATTTCGACGAGCCGCTGTTCAAAGGGCGTGTCTTTTTCGGTGATGACCGCGCCGTACCCGATGGGGGCAAAGCGGTTGCCGATGTATTCCACAACGCCCCAGCCCACAATAGCATACCCAGGGTCGATGCCTAAAACGCGCATGGTCCTATACCTCCCCACTATAACTGATATAGTATAGCATAAAATCGGGGGTACGTCCACTGCCTGCAAATAAAAAAGGCTTCCCCTTTGGGGAAGCTGTCCGCAGCGCGGACTGGTGAAGGGCGACTTACCGCTATTGCCTCTTCACGGGTTACTGTGGCACACGCGCCCCTCCTCTGGCCCTGCGGGGCCACCTTCCCCCAAGGGGGAAGGCAAAGAGCTACCACCCAATCTGCCTTTTCGCCGCCCTCAGCGCTTTCCGCAGCGGGCGGTACAGCACCAGCATGATGGCAAAATTGCCGACGCCGTGCATGGCGTCGTAGCTTAACCCACTCAGCCACCAGCTCAAGGCAAAGGCGGGGGCTTTACTGCCTTACCCCTTCATTTGCTCCTTATGATATTGCAGCGTATACAGCTGGTAATACCGCCCATGCTTTGCCAGCAGCGCCTGGTGGCTGCCCTGCTCCAGAATCTTGCCGTGGGACAATACAATGATATTGTCCGCGTGCTGGATGGTGGAAAGCCGGTGCGCCACGATCAGCATCGTGCCGACAGAACGCATTTTTTCCAAGCTATCCTGAATCAACAGCTCGGTCTCGGTGTCGATATTCGCCGTGGCTTCGTCCAATATCATGACGCTGGGCTTGTGGATGATGGTCCGCGCAAAGCTCAGCAGCTGCCGCTGACCAGCCGAGAAATTGTTGCCGCGCTCGCGGACTTCCTCGTCAAGGCCGTGGTCCAGCTTGTCAATGAACTTATCGGCGTTGACATAACGGCAGACCTGCATGATCTCCTCGTCGGTGATGCCTTCTTCCCGCAGGACGATATTGCTGCGGATCGTGCCCGAGAAGAGGAACACATCCTGCAGCATCTGGCCGAAGTGGCGGCGCAGCGACGAAATTTTGATTTTGCGGATGTCGATGCCGTCAATTAAAATCTCGCCCTTCTGGAACTCATAGTTGCGGCAGATCAGCGACAAAATCGTGCTCTTGCCCGAGCCGGTGGAGCCGACAAAGGCCACCGTCTCCCGGGGGTTCACGTGGAACGACACGCCCTGCAAGACCCACTCGCCGGGGATGTAGCTGAACCAGACGTCGCGGAACTCAATGTCGCCCTTCACCTCGTCCAACTCAACGGCGTCGGGTGCGTCCACCATCTTGGGCTGAATGTCCATGATGGAGAACACCTTCTCCGACGAGGCCAGCGCCGATTGCAGCCAGTTGAACTGCTCGGCCAGATTCTGGATGGGGGTGAAGAACTTGGAGATATACATATAAAAGGTAACGATAGTTCCGCCGGAAATCGTCTGCCCCAAAAACGTTGCGCCGGTTAGGTGGCCCATGCCGCCCAGGTAAAACAGACACAGGATCGAGCAGATGTACAGCATATACACCAGCGGCCGGAACACGCCGAAAACAAAAATCTGCTCCTGGTTGGCCTTGGCAAGCCGCTGGCTTTTCTCGCGGAACTCCGCCATTTTTTCATCCTCGCGGCCGAAAATCTGCGTGACCTTGATACCGGAAAGATTCTCCGACAGGTAGGTGTTGATATCCGTCGTCGCGTCCTTGACCTTGCGGTAGGCGCGGCGGGAGAATTTGCGGAAAATCACCGTGAAAATCACGATGAACGGCACAAAGCACAGCACCATCAGCGTCAGCTCATAGTTGAGGGACAGCATGGCGATGAGAATGCCGAGGATGACGAAGATGTTCTTGGCCAGCGTGACCAGCAGGTTCGTGAACATCATCGAGATAGCGTTCGTGTCGTTGGTCACGCGGGTGACGAGCTTGCCGACCGGGATTTCGTTCAGCTGCTCGTGGGCCAGCGACTCAATGTGGGTGAACAGATCTTCGCGCAGGTCGGAGATAATGCGCTGGCCGACGCGCTGCAAAATGACGGCCTGGAAGTAGGTGCTTGCCATCGAAAACACCAGCACGCCCGCATAGACGGCCACGCCTGCAAAGAGGCGCGGCAGCGCAAACTCCCCGGCCACCAGTTCTTCCAGCGCACCGACGATGAGGGGCGAGATAATGTCGTAGGCAATCGAGAACAGCATCAGGAACAGCACAACGACAAATTTTGCCCAGTAAGGCTTGGCGTACCCGGCCAGGCGGCGCAGGATTTCGCCGTCCTTCATCGTGCGCTCAAAGCCCATCGTCTCCTTTTTGTCCTTGACAAGGGCGTAGGCGAAAATCAAAATGGCCGTGACCGTGCCGATGACGCCCCCGACGAGAAGCAGCGGATTCAGGTTAGCCATTGCCGTCACCTCCCACTTCATCTTCCAGCTTTTGCAGGTCTACCATGCGGCGGTATTCGTTGCAGGTACGGTACAATTCGTCGTGCGGGCCTACGGCCTCCACCCTGCCGTCCTCGATAAAGATGATTTTGTCCAGCTGCTCCACCGTGGAAATACGGTGGGCAATCAGCAGGGTGGTTTTGCCCGCGCGGCTTGTTTTCAGGTTGTCGAGGATGATGCGCTCGGTGCGGGTATCGACTGCCGAGACCGAGTCGTCCAGAATCAAAATCGGCGCGTTTTTCAGCAGTGCCCGGGCAATCGAAATGCGCTGCTTCTGCCCGCCGGAAACGGTCACGCCGCGCTCGCCGAGGACGGTTTCGTAGCCATCTTTAAAGTCCACGATGTTGTCCCGCACATCGGCCAGCGCGGCGGCGCGGTCAATGTCCTCCCGGCTGGCGTCGTCCACGCCGAAGCCGATGTTGTGGGCGATCGTGTCCGAGAACAGGAAGTTATCCTGCGGCACATAGGCGCAGGCGTTGCGCACCGAATGGATGGACACGGTGTTCACGTCCTGCCCATCCACAAACAGCGTGCCGTCGGGCACATTGTAGGTGCGCAGCAGCAGATCTACCAGCGCGGTTTTGCCCGCGCCGGTCTTGCCCACGATGCCGACGCTCTCCCCCGGTGTGATGGTAAAGGAAATATCCTTCAAAACATCGTACTCGCCGTCCGGGTAGCGGAAGTTCAGATGGCGAAACTCGATGCCGCCGCGGGGATTTTTCAAATCGGCCACGCCGTCACGGTCGGCCACATCGATGGGCGCGTCCAGCAGCTCGGTAATGCGGTTCAGCGATGCTTTGCCGCGGGCGGTCTTTTCAATCAGCATCGAAATCGCCATGATGGGCCAGACGATGGCCTCAAAGTAGCCGATGTACTCCACCAGCTGGCCCGCGTTGAACTGGCCCCGGTAGACGAGCCAGCCGCCGTAACCGAGGATAACGCAGATGACCGATTCAACAAACAGGGTGACGAGGACCTCCAACAGTGTGGCAATTTTTGTATAGGTAACGTTGATTTCCTCGTTTTCCTTGTTTAACTTGCGGAACGCCATCAGCTCTTTCAGCTCTTTGACAAACGCCTTGATGACCGCAATGCCGGAGAAATTTTCCTGCGCAAAGTCCGATAGGTCGGAAAATGCCTGCTGGCGTTCCTCCCAACGCTTGGTCATGACCTGGCTCATCACGGTGCCAATGGCGAACATGACCGCCGCCGGGATCAGGGCCAGCAGCGTGAGTTTGATGTCCATGCGCCACATTTTGACCAGCGCCAGAATGCCCAGCACCGACGCATCAAAGAACATGAGGATGCCGTCGCCGAAGCACTCTTGGATGGTGTCCAGGTCGTTGGTATACAGGCTCATCAGGTTGCCCACTTTGTTGACCTGGTAATACTGCTGGGACAGCTGGCGGCTGTGGTCAAACATCTGCTCCCGCAGGTCGGCCGCCACCCGGACCGCCGAGCCGAAGAAACAAACGCGCCACAGAAAACGCCCGATGACCATGAGCACCACAATGTAGATCATGGGCAGGCAGATGTGTTGGAACAGCACTTCTTTGGTGAAGGCCATCGTCTGGCCGTCCACCACCACCTGCCCCAGGTTTACACCGTTGATGACCAGCCGGTACAGCTCCGGGATGAGAAGCTGGATATAATCCACCGTCAGCAGCGACAGAATACCCAAAAGCAGTACAGGCGCGTGCTTGAGGTAGTAGCGGTTGATATACTTGCCGAAAATCACGGCGGTTCTCCCTCCTTTTATACACACATTGCGGCCAGAGCCGTAAATATTTAGTATATCGTACCAGCGCGGATTCGTCAAGCGTCGCACAAAGAAAAGCGCCCTGTGCCGAACAATGGCACAGAGCGCGGAGAAGGCAGCGTGTTTTACGCGCCGAACACCTTGGTGTAGTCGGCCTGGAACTTCTCAATGCCGGCATCCGTCAGCGGGTGGTGGAGCATCTGCTCGATAACTTTGTAGGGCACCGTGGCAATGTCCGCCCCGGCCAGGGCGCAGTCCGTCACATGGATAGGGTTGCGCACGCTGGCGGCAATGATCTGAGTCTCGATATCGGGATAGTTGAGGAACATATCGTGGATCGTCTCGACCAGATCAATGCCCGGCTGGCCGATATCGTCAAGACGGCCCAGGAAGGGGCTGACGTAAGCTGCCCCCGCGCGGGCGGCCAGCAATGCCTGGTTGGCACTGAAAATCAGCGTACAGTTGGTGGGGATGCCCTCGGCGGACAGCACCTTGATGGCCTTTAACCCCTCGGCAGTCATGGGGATTTTTACCACCATGTGCTTCGGGTCCAGCGCATAGATGGCACGGCCCTCGGCAATCATGCCTTCGGCGTCGGTGGTGGTAGCCTTGACCTCGCCGGAGATGGGGCCGTCCACGATGGTGGCAATCTCCTTCAGCGTCTCGGCGTAGTCGCGGCCCTCCTTGGCAATCAGGCTCGGGTTGGTGGTGACACCGGCGATAATGCCCATGTCGTTGGCCTTGCGAATCTCGTCCACATTGGCGGTATCAATGTAGAATTTCATAAGACAAACCTCCTTATTTCTGCCCATAATAGGCATTCGGCCCATGCTTGCGCATAAAATGCTTGTCCAACACGTGCTGCGGTGCGGGATGGGCGTTGGGGTCGATGGTCAGGGTCAGGATCGCCATCTTTGCCACTTCTTCCAATACAACCGCGTGATAGACGGCCTGGGCCGCGTCCTTGCCCCAGGTGAACGGCCCATGGCTGGCGCAGAGCACGCCGGGCACGTGTACCGGGTCGATGCCGCGCTCTGTAAACGTCTCGATGATGACCTTGCCGGTGTTCTTCTCGTAGTCCTCGTCGATTTCCTCCGGCGTCAGCTCCCGCGTGCAGGGCACCGGGCCGTAAAAGTAGTCAGCATGGGTCGTGCCAAAGGCGGGCAGGTCGCGCCGCGCCTGGGCAAAGGCCACCGCGTGGGTGGAATGGGTGTGTACGATGCCGCCCAGCTGCGGGAAGGCTCTGTACAGTTCCAAATGTGTTTTCGTGTCGCTGCTGGGGTTCAGATCGCCCTCGACCTTGTTGCCGTCCAGGTCCATGACAACGAGCATTTCCGACGTAAGCTCGTCATATTCAACGCCGGAGGGCTTGATGACGAACAGGCCGCGCTCCCGGTCAATGCCCGAGACATTCCCCCAGGTGTAGGTCACAAGGCTCCTGCGGGGCAGTTCCATATTGGCTTCATAAACTTGCTGTTTTAATGCTTCCAGCATAGGTTATCCTTTCAATTTCCACGATAAATCGTTCAAGAACAGCTGCTGCTCCAGACTTTCCACCGTGGTATCTTTTGTGATATGGACAAATTCAATACCCATCATGTTGGCCCAGTCCTTCATCTGGTCGGCGGTCACATCGTAGGTCAGTGTCGTGTGGTGTGCGCCGCCCGCCGTGATCCAGCATTCCAGGCCGGTGGTCAGGTCAGGCATAGCCTGCCACATGACGCGGGCCACCGGCAGGTTGGGCATGGGCAGAATCGGCTTGACGCAGTGGATGTCCTGGCAAATCAGCCGCAGGCGGCCACCCATGTCGATGAGGCTCACGACGATGGCGTCACCCTCGTGGCCCTCAAACACCAGGCGGGCAGGCGGCTCACGGTCGCCGATGCCCAGGGGGTGAACCTCCACGCGGGGCCTGGCGGCGGCCACGGACGGGCAGACTTCCAGCATATGGGCACCCAGGCTGTACATGGCCCCGGGCACGAGGTTGTAGGTGTAATCCTCCATAAAGGCGGTGCCGCCGGTCTTGCCCTCGGCCATTGCCTTTATTATAGCAGTCATTGCGGCAACTTTCCAGTCCCCTTCGCCGCCGTAGCCATAGCCCCGAGCCATCAGATGCTGGCTGGCGATGCCCGGCAGCTGGCGCATACCGTACAAGTCCTGGAAAGTATTGGAAAATGCCTTGCACCCTTCGGCGTCCAGCATTTTCTTCATGGCGATCTCCTCGCGGGCCTGGTAGCGCACGGTCTCGATAAAGTCCGTGTCCTCGCTGGCAAAATCGTAGGCGGCGCGGTATTCATCCAGCAGGGCGTCAATTTCCGCATCGGTCACGGCGTTCATCGTGTCCACCAGCTGTCCCACGGGCCAAGTGTTGACCTGCCAGCCGAGCTTTGCCTGCACTTCGACCTTGTCGCCCTCGGTCACAGCGACCTCGCGCATATTGTCGCCGAAACGCATGACCTTCAATTCTCTCGAGACCGCCACGCCCACGGCGGCACGCATCCAATCGCCCAGGCGCTTCTGCACGTCCTCGTCCTGCCAGTAGCCCGCAATGACCTTGCGGGGCATCAGCAGGCGGGCGGCGATAAAGCCGTGCTCGCGGTCGCCGTGGGCGGCCTGGTTCAGATTCATGAAGTCCATGTCGATCTCTTCATTGGGAATCTCGCGGTTGTACTGGGTGGCAAAGTGGCAGTAGGGCTTTTGCAGGTTGGCAAAGCCGTTGATCCACATTTTGCTGGGGCTGAAGGTGTGGCACCAGGTGATGATGCCCGCGCAGTGCTTGTCGTAGTTGGCCTCGCGCACCACGTCGGAGATCTCGGCGTTGGTCTTGGCGGTAACTTTGTAGACGATTTTGCAGGGCAAATTGCCGGAAGCGTTCAGCTTATCGGCCATCTTCGCCGCGCGGGCGGCGACGGTCTCGAGGACTTCAGGGCCGTACAAAAACTGACTGCCCACGACGAACCAAAATTCATAGGTATGCAACATAAAAGTTTCCTCCTTCTTTTAAATAACCAGTGCCTGCAGTACTCGGTAGGAGCCGGATATGTCCGGCCCGCAACTTTCCCGGAAGCGCACACTTGCCTTACACGACCGGGCCGGGCATGCCCGGCCCCTACGGCGGGAGAAATTTTCAGGACACCACCGCCCGCTCGGCGTTCAGCGCATTTTTATATTCAGTCAGGAACTTCGCGAACCCATCCGTATCGTCGGCATCCGGGGCCAGCGTTACGCTTCTGGCATCAGCGAACACGCAGCGGTTCAGATACGCCGCCAGCGTCTCCCCTGCCCTGCGGTACAGGCGGTAGGCCGCCAACAGCGCCATGCCGTAAGGGCCGCCCTCGCCCGCGGTCTCCATGCAGGTGACGGGCGCGCCTGCCGCAGCGGTCAGATACCGCTGCGCCACACCCGGCGTTTTGAAAATGCCGCCGTGGCCCAGCAGCGTATCCAACGCCACGTGCTCCTGCTTCAAAATGTTTAGCCCCAACGCCAGTGTGGCAAAGGCCGAATAGATATTGGCCCGCATAAAGTTCGCCAGCGTAAAATCACTGTCTGGGTGGCGCAGCAGCAGCGGCAGGCCCGCATCAAAGTGGGTCACGCTCTCACCGGAGATATAGTTGATGGGCACCACGCCGCCGCAGTCAGGCGCACCCTTCAAAGACTCGTTGAACAGCCGGGTGAACAACGCGCCCTTGTCGATGCCAGCCCCGCAGAGCGCCGCGCTCTCGGCCAGCAGATCGACCCAGGCGTTTAGGTCGCTGGTGCAGTTGTTGCAGTGGACCATGGCCACCGCCGCACCGTCGGGGGTCGTGACCATGTCGATTTCCGGGTAGACCTTGGAAAGCGGCTTTTCCAGCACAACCATGGCAAAAATACTCGTGCCTGCGCTGACATTTCCGGTGCGCGGGGCCACACTGTTCGTGGCGGCCATGCCGGTGCCTGCGTCGCCTTCGGGTGGGCAGAACGGCACGCCGGGCTGCAAAACGCCGGTGGGGTCCAGCAGCTTCGCGCCCTCGGCGGTCAGCGTGCCCGCGTCCTCACCTGCGGGCAAAACGGTGGGCAGCAGACTGGCAAGGTCTACAGGATAGCCCTGCTTTGCCGCCAACGCGTTGAATTTTTCCAGCATGGCAGCGTTATACCCGCCGGTGGCGCTGTCAATCGGGAACATACCGCTGGCGTCGCCCACGCCCAGCACCTTGCGCCCGGTCAGCTGCCAGTGTACATACCCGGCCAGTGTTGTGAAGAAATCCAGCTGCGCCAGGTGCGGCTCGCGGTTCAGCATGGCCTGGTACAGGTGCGCTACGCTCCACCGCTGGGGGATGTTGAACCCGAACGCCGCGGTCAGCGCTTCCGCCGCTTGGCCGGTCATCGTGTTGCGCCAGGTGCGGAACGGCACGAGCAGATTGCCCGCCGCGTCAAAAGGCAGATAGCCGTGCATCATGGCCGAAATGCCGATGCAGCCCACCGTGGTCAGCGGCTGGCCGTACCGGGCCTGCACATCGGCGGCCAGGGCGGCGTAGGCGGCCTGCACACCACGCCAGACTTCGTCCAGCGGGTAGGTCCAGACACCGTTTTCCAGCCGATTCTCCCAGGTAAAGTCACCCTGAGCGACCGGCTTGCAGGCATCGTCCACCAGCACCGCTTTAATGCGGGTGGAGCCGAACTCAATGCCGAGGGTACAATTTCGTAAGGTAAGCATGGATTTTCCTCCTTGACAAGTGGAGCTTTGTTTTCTATGATGAAACTGTCTGGATGTTCAAAATGAAGGGGGGCAACCTATGGGAACGGTTTTCAATAAGGAAGAAATGCTGGTTTTGTTGCAGGATTTCCACCGCCTGACCGGGCTGCGCACCGTGGTGTTTGACACCTACGGCATGGATATCCTCTCTTACCCGCCGGAGCTGCCTGCCTACTGCAAGCTGGTGCGCGGCGTGCCGGAAGGGGTCATCGGCTGCCATCTGTGCGACCAAAACGCCTGCCGCAACGCCACGCGGCGGAAAGAGACGGTCATCTACACCTGCCACGCCGGGCTGATCGAGGTCATCACGCCGATTTTGATAGACGGCGCGGCGGTGGGATTTCTGCTGCTAAGCCATATCGTGCAAGGCGCGGACGAGGCGGCCGAGTGGGCCGTGGCCAAGGAGCGCTGCGCACCCTACGGCATCGACGAAGCGGCGCTGCACAGCGCCTACGATGCCCTGCCCCGCACGCCCTACCCGACGCTGAAATCGGCATCGGACCTGCTGGCGTTGGCAGCGTCCGCGCTGTACCAACAGGGTTTGGCGCGGCTGAACCCCGGCAGCAGCGAGGCACGGCTGGGCCAATATCTGAGCGACCACCTGGCAGAGGAACTGACCAGCGAAAAGATCTGCCGGGCGCTGTCCTTGAGCCGCACCGGGCTGTATTATCTCTCCCGCCAGACCTACGGCTGCGGCATCAATGAGCAGATCACCCGGCTGCGGGTGCAGCGGGCCATGGAACTGCTGGCCACAACGTCCCTGTCCAACGTGGAGATCAGCCGCCTGACCGGGTTTTCGGACTACAACTATTTTTACCGTGTGTTCCGCCGACAGACCGGCCTGACCCCGCGCCGCTACCGTACCTCTATGGTAGCAGATACCTAGCCGCCAGAATAGGAACATCTGTTTTAAAAATTGGATTTTTGTTCAAAAAAATGCCCGGCTGCACCTTGCAGCAGGGCGTTTATAATGGCGGGACTCGAAGC
>ERZ780177.3767-NODE-3767-length-11010-cov-2.117663_pt1 | contig 11010 bp, 6 predicted proteins | sample MGYA00510973_ERZ780177 | MGnify/ENA primary metagenome ERZ780177 (study PRJEB29588, sample SAMEA2144396) | human gut metagenome | biome: human gut; feature: human-associated habitat; material: faeces | place: Denmark | collected 2008/2010 ...
TTTTTATTTGTAAAATAGGGATTATTAGACTATCAGTGAACGGTTACCTTTCTGGTCTCTCCATCGACTATCACTATGTAAATGCCGGACGGACATTGAAAACTCTTCCTGTTTTCGCTGACCAGTATGCCGTTGGCGGTATATATCCGGATCGATTCGGGATCTCCCGATATATACAGTTCTCCGACACCTCCTGCAACGATGACATCGGTTTTAGGAGGATCGGGCCCACGCCCCGGCTACGTCTGTTTAGGATGTGACCGGCAATCCTGTCCAGAATAAGTGTATTTTCGATAGAGTTTGAACGGTACATATCGAGGATTCCCTTTGTTCCCGAATAATAGGCAATGGATGACTCTTCGAAGACGCCGTTGTTTTCGAAAGCATTGATGTAGCTCTCCAATCTGCTATAATAAGAATCCTCTTTTTCGTACAGCACGTTGCTGTCGAACTCCATTTCCAGTCCCATTCCGAATTTTCGGGCAGTGTTGCAGGCTTGATCCAGCCGGATGTCGGGTATTTCCTTGCTAAAGAAATGGTTCGGTTGTAGGAAAGCGGTATCGAATCCTAATTTTTTCCATAAGTTATATCCGGCTGCATTCCAATATGGAATCCAATAGAAGCGTTTGTCCAGTTGATGAATGTATTCGCTGACATCTTTGGGTAGATCTCCGCACTTGGCTGTACTCTCTTCGAGCCAGTAGAAACCTGTCAGTTCCAGATTGTTGTAGGTTTCTTCTGCAAATCGTTCCATCAGTTGGTCTATATACCATTTGGCGGCTGTTATCTGATCGTCTCTGTTTGTGAAATCCAACGTCTTCCCATCAAGACTTCCCCAGTCGGTTTGACCGGTGATGGGCGATACGACTCCAAGTACAATTCGGTGTTTGAATGACGGCTCTCCGATGATCGTTTTGTAATGCTCGATACACGAATTTAAGGCATCGAGAGACTTACCCTTTTCGAATACTCTGTTCAGCAACCATTCCCAGTCGCTTCTTTGGGCATTCCGTGTTCCGTAGCTGGAACCGAATGCTATCTGCCAGCTATCTGTAAATTCGAAAAAGAGAAACGAGTCGAAAAACCATTCCATACGACCATCGGCAAAAGTGTGGACCACGTAAGGACGCAGTTCGTCTTCCGTCCACTCGGGTCGATGGTTACCGCCCTGATAGATGAGGGCCATATCCGAGACTACATCCGTTTTATAAGCAGCTGTTGCCGTACTTGCACCGAGGAAAACGGTAATGACCGTAATGGCGAGTGTGATATATGTTTTTTTTAAAGTTGACATCATTTCTTTTTATGGTTTATGGCTTTTTTTAATATAGGTAGTATTGCGTCGACGTATTGTTCGAATCCACAATCGGTGAAATGGATGCCGTCGACAGTCGATTCGCCGTTGGCGGAGATTAATGACCTCCCTTTCACCAGATATATTTTTTTCAGTCCCTGCTTTTTCAGTGATGAAAAGGCTTGGTTCATAGCATCATTTTTGTCCTTAATCTCTTTGGCCATTCTAAGGTCGAACTTAGAATGGGGGAAAATGGGGTCCTCGACAAATATCAAAGGGACGTCCGGATGCTTTTCTCTCAGTATCCGTACAAACTTTTCCGTTTTTTCCAGAATCTGTTCGGGAGATGCATTCGGCACATAATCGAGCACGTAAGCGGATGCATCCACATGGGCCATCATCTCTGCCACTTCATAGTCGATGAAAGCATTGCCACTGAATCCCAGATTGATGGTTTCTACGTTTAGTTTTCTTCCTATCAGGTTGGTGGCAGCCATTCCGGGACGTGAGGCACAGGCTCCTTGCGTAATGCTGCTTCCGTAAAATATGATGGGTTTTCGGGTATCGGGGTAGGGCAACGAAGGCTGCTCGATGTGAGACGGTGCAGTGACTCCGATCTGCAATGAATGAATCCCGTCGTACAGGGGAAGGTAGAGCATATATTCACGCTCGGCGGCATTCATGCCGGATATGATTTGCCATTGATTGGTTTTACCCGAAGGTTGCGCACTGTTCACAAACCGCCATTTGCCATCGATAAAGCAGTAGAGGTCGAGTCCCTTGATACCGACCGGTGCCATGTGTTTCATGGAATTGTTGAACGTATTTTCCCATTTCACAGCGATCACGGGCGAGTCGGAACGGAAGCGTACTGCAATTCCGGCGGAATTCTGTCCTAAGTTCCACACCGCTTCCCGCGTAGTTGGTTTCAGGAAATAGGGAATACGGGAAAAAAACGGCAGGGAATCGGGGTATATCTTTCCGATAACCGGGAACCGGACGGCGTCGAAATACGTCAATGAGTCCGCCCCAGAGGTACCGGACGACTGTGTGGTACTTCCGAAGAGAATAAGAGTCGATAGACATACATATAGAAAAATCAATGCCAAGCGTTTCATTATCCGGTTATTTTAAGGGAAATTTCATGACGTTTATTTTCTCTACGGGGCGAAGTACATTGTTTACTTTCCAGGTTCTACTTTTGCTGATGTTGAGAGGAAGCGTAGCTCTGAAATCCTTGCTTGACGCGCCGAAAGAGAGCGTATATTCCCCCTTGGATGTAAGCCATTGCGAGTTAGCTTCATCAAATGAAGCCAGATCGTAATCGGTAAATTCAAGTTTTACCGTTTCGCTTTCCCCCGGCTTTAATTCCCGTGTTTTTCCGAAAGCTTTTAGCTCTGCGCTTGGTTTTTGGATGGAAGTCTGCGGAGCGGAAATGTATAATTGTACGGTCTCTTTTCCGGATACGTTTCCTGTATTGGTTATCTGGATGGTCGCTACCCATTTTCCACTCTTTCTTTCGAGCTTCGGCTTGCCGAAAGAGAAATTCGTATACGACAATCCGTATCCGAAAGGGTAGACGATGGCTTTATTGGCCGTATTGAAGTAGCGGTAGCCTACCCAGATATCTTCTTCGTAATTAGTATAATCGAAGTTTTTGCCGCTTTTGGTCTCTCCCACCATCGGGAAGTTTCTGGAGGAAGGAATGTCAAAGTAGTCTATCGGGAAAGTCATCGGAAGTTTGCCGGAAGGATTTGCTTTTCCGCTGATTACATCTGCTATGGCATCTCCGCACTCCTGTCCCGGAAACCAAGCCAGCAGTATGGCATCCGGTTCATCCTTCCAGGAGTTCATCTCCATGACCCCGCAAACGTTCATTACCACCGCTACCTTTTTTCCTGCAGCGTGAAATTGGGAAGATACGTTTTCAATCATGAATTTTTCTTCGGGCGTAAGGTAAAAGTCACCTTCCAGTGTGCGGTCGGACTCTTCGCCGGAACCCCTGCCGATGACGATGAGTGCGATGTCGGAATTTTTAGCTTCTTGCCCGATGATGCTTTCCGCTTTTGACAGATCCATTTCGGCGATTACCGTCCGGTTGTATGATAGTTTCTCCCAGTCGGTGCTTTCCGGATGTTTGTCGAGAAGGTCATTCTGAAATTCCACGAATTTTGTATAGAGTCCTTTCAATCTGTTGCTTAGTGTATAACCGCCCTTTTCGAGTCCGGTAGATATATCTGTGATATGAGCTTTGTTTACGTTGGAAGATCCGGTACCTCCGGCAATGGACTTGTATGCAGTGGCACCGAACAAAGCTATTTTCGCGCCTTGGGATATGGGGAGAAAAGAACGGTCGTTTTTCAGGAGCACCATTCCTTCGGTAGCGATACGGCGTGCCAATGCTGCATTTGCAGCAAGGTCGGGAGCTTCATTATATTCCCATCCTTTGTTAGAGATGGATTTGGAAATGAGTTTCAATACGTACTTCACACTTTCGTTTAGAGTGGTTTCGCTGATCCGGCCGTTTTTTACTCCAGCTATTATTTCATCTACCTGAGATTGTTCTCCCGGCATCATCAGGTCCGTTCCGCCATTGAGTTGGTCGGCAGTATCCCGTTTTTTATACCAATCGGTTACAATCAGACCGTTATAATTCCATTCGTTCCGGAGAATCGTCCGGAGCAGTTCCGGATTGGCTTGTGTATATTGCCCTCCTATTTTATTGTAAGAACCCATCACGGTCCACGGATCGGAGTTTTTGATACATATTTCGAATCCTTTGAGATAAATTTCACGGATGGCACGTTGGGAGATGCGTGCATCGTTGTAGAGTTTACCTGTTTGCTGATTGTTGGCAATAAAATGTTTCAGGCTCGCTCCGATTCCTTTGTCCTGGATTCCGTTGATCATGGCTGCGCCCATTATACCGGAAAGATAGGGATCTTCGGAAAAATATTCAAAATTGCGTCCGCAAAGAGGGTTGCGCATAATATTGATGCCCGGTGTGAGTACGATGTCGACACCGTAGGCCAGAGCCTCATCACCGATTGCATTACCTTCCAGCCGGGCTATGTCCTTGTTCCAAGTGGCGGCCAGTGCTGTGGTCGAGGGGAAACAGGTGCAATAAGAAGTATACGGTTTGTTTGGTAGGACAGGAGTGATTCGTACTCCTACCGGACCATCTGCCAGATTGATGGAGGGAATATCCAGGGAATCGATCGGAAAAGTATATCCTGCAGATCCTGCAACTATATGGCTGACTCCTTTATCACTACCCGGACATCCTACTAAAAGCCGGGCTTTTTGTTCCAGAGTGAGTTGGCTGACAATATGATTGATGTCTTTATCGTTGTAGTGTGGCTTACTGCCGTTGCCGGCAAAGAGATTGCTGACAGAAAAGATGAGTACATATAAAAGGGGTATGATGGCCTTGTGCATGGTGTGGTAAATGTCTTGATTTGTTCTATGTAACTGGTACTATTTTTATGAAAATGTAGAAAGAGCCTGTCTGAATTTACTTTCGGATGATACCGGTCGGAATTTGAACAGGCTCTTGAAATAAAAACCTTTTATTTGACTATTACTTTGGTTGCATTGTTATCGGTTTTGACAATATATGTTCCCGGAATACATTTCACGTTATTCTCATTACGGCTGATGAGAATACCGCTTATGGTATAGACTTCGATAGAAGCAGGTTCACCTTCAATTGTAATTTCTCCGGTACCACCGATAACGGTTGCTTTAGGAGTTTCTGTTTTTTCAACACCGGTATCTGTACCAACTGTGAATGAATATTTTGCAATGTATCCGTTAGGATAATACTGATAAATATAGGCTTCGGTTTCGCTGACAGCTTCTGCTGTCAGATGATTTCCATAAAAAGCATTGTTTGTATACATGGGATTACCATCATCTTTTTGTTCCGAATACTTGGTTGCTATTCTTACATCTGCATCACTGTCTTCTATTTCAGATGTAGCTTTAGTAGCCAATTTGGATACGGTGAAGCCGTCGGCATTGTTATCGCCGGAAGGATATACGATGTAGTCTTTACCTCCTAACTTGAAGATGTAGAACCCTGCACATCCGCTATGGCGGGGAGTTATATAGTAAGACTCATGTGACCAGTTACCGTCATCATCTAACGCTAACTTTTGGATGGAGTTACAATTTGTTTTATTATATAATGGACTCAGAATAGCTAAGTCTTCGCCATTTTCCCAACTGGATATTATCGTGGTGGTAGCAAAATTTCCCGATACTCCGAATGGGCTTTCATAAGTATAGGTGTACGTATTGGCTACGTCTTGTTGGCCGTTTATGATTGGTATTTCAATCAGTTGAGGATACCATGCTGTACCCATATACAGGAGACCGCCAGTCGTTTTGTCGAGTACGTTACCTCTGACATGTCCCCAAAAGTCGAGACGCCCCGGTGTAATTCCGCTTAATGGAATATCTATTACGTCTGAACCATCTGCAGGAATAATTCTCAGTTCGTTTCGGGTACTGACATAATTGGTGTTAAAAGTTCCAATACGCACAATGATGTTTCCCGCATCGTCAAATGTAATATTGGTTCCTTCTCCGGAAGGGATGTCTGTTATTTTCCCGGTTTCGTCCCATACCTCAATTTGTTTGGTGTCTTTGTTTTGGAGATAGAATTTTCCATTCATACCGAATCCTTGACGTGCACTTGTGTGTAATGGAGCGACGTCTGTATTCATCCATAGCAACTTAAGATTTGAATCCATAGAAGACTTCGCATCTGCAATAGAAGGAGTCAAAACGAACATGCCGGTTAGCATGATCGTTGCTGTAAGTAATTGTTTTTTCATCATTTTTGAAATTTAAGTTGAACAATAGAAATTATTTTGATTTTGTTTTTTGTCATTGTATCATTAATTTAGCTATCCTGTTGAATGTTTTATCTGATAAGGTGATTATATAAAAACCTGGGGTCAACGATTCTGTGGGCAGTACTGTCGGTGTATTGCCGTTTTTCTTGTATTCGAAACGATGGATCAACCGCCCGGTGGTACTGTAGATGCAGACAGTACCGCTTCCGTTGAAATCGATATAGACCTGGTCTCCTGTTCTTGCAGGATTGGGATATACATTGATAGAGCCAGTGGCGGTTGAAACGATTCCTGTGCCGGAACCGTTTACGGTAACAAGTAAAGTTGTGGTCAATTCACCTAATGAAGCAGTTAGGGGGTGAGTACCTGCACCGCTACATAATACGGTAGTACCGTTTTCTTGTACTTCTCCCAATTCGGTACTGCAGGAAAGAGTTATTCCTTTCACGTTTGTATCGATGAGCAATCCTTGTGCGTTGTAGCCGTATATCACTGGAGAGTAGTAACTGTTCTGTTCCGCTTTTTTCGCATAATCGGCAAAGCGGATTTGAGCTATTTCCTTATCTGTAGTGGCAGGAGTTGTAATGAAAAGGCCGTTTTTTACAGCTCTCAGGCTTCCTTCGCTCGGCGTGTTGATAACGCCCAGTTCCTTGACATACAGGGTAGAGGAACCTCCTCCATCAAAGTTCAGCGCTTCCGTACACCCCAGATTGAGCAGTATTGCAGCCAGATCTTTAGAGGGTACACCGACCGATACTCCCGGTTGACGACCGTCGACAACAAGTAGTATTACCTTTGTTCCATCAGTGTTGTAACCTATTGCCGTACGAGGCTCACGATTGACCAGGTGATCCAGGGAACCTTGTGTTTCAAGAATCTTTCCCTCTTGAAGTAGCATCGGGCATCCGCCACACATGTCTGTGATGTCTGTTGTTGCCACATTATCGAAATAAATGGTCGGGGTAACTTCGAACTCCTCGCCAAGTTGCATCTTGGTCAGTGTATTGGTCGTAAATCCTGTTCCGGAAAGTACGAACCCATTTTCTGGAATCGCCATATTGCCGACATCTTTTACCGGTGCAACCGTTACGCGCATCCGGGTAGTTCCTTCTGATTTCAACGGGCCGTCGACAGCTACGGCACCGACCTCTACTCCTGCCCCTTTGGTACCCGTAGTGCTGCCTTTACGAGAAGTATACAATATCATCTCATTGTCACTGCGTATGGCATTAACGGCTTTGATGGAAGCCTGTCCGGCGTTTGGCGAGACTAATTTGAAAGTAGTATAAGGAGCACCGGAATGAAGTTTTTTATCTTTGTCAATACCTATTGCATACCATCCGGTCCCCTTATAACTTTTATACATCTCTCCGTTCGCAGCCGTAGTACCGACAGGCCCCATACCACCAATGAAGTCGGCATTTACACCGGCAAAATAGATGTTTTCCGGATCATTATGGGACGCCGGCATGTTCGGTACGGTTACATTGCTTGTCAGATTATCCTTTCCCATTATCAATTTCAAGTTCACATTCGGATTGGTCATGTCCGTGGTTGTATAGAATACACGCAGCTTCACCGGACCTTCCAGCATCAAAGTTGTCTGGGTGGTACCGGGGCCTATCACTACATGCGACAATGTATCTACACGATATTCGACGTTTTGCAATTTCCAGGTGGTGGAAGCAAAAGAGCCGAACGGGATGCAACTCAATAAAAACAATAGTAAAGAATAGCTGTTTTTCATGATTCTATAAATTAATTCGTATGCCTTGCAGGGCTTTTACAGTCCGTTTTTTATTATTGTCGGGCAATATTATTTCATGGTCCACGCTGTCCATGTTCACGTAATATTGTACTCTTTGACCTTTCGGAGAAATCCATTCGGAGCCGGCTACCACATTCATTTTGCCGAATCCGTGAACATCGGTTATCGGATTATCCCCTTTCGGGATGATCTCCTTTACATATCTTCCTCCTACAAAAACATCGTGTTGCTTTTTACGAAGCACCGAGAGTGTTTTTAAAAAGTCGGCTTCTCTTTTGGCTTCCTCCTTCATTAAAAGCGTAGGATCTACCCAACCCAACTGTGAACCGTACAGAAAGCATTGCATGGTCTGATACAGGAAGTCGCCACGATTTACTCTGTCGGTAGGCGAATAGGTATATGCCGATGTGATAAGTCTGTCGGAATAGACCATTGGGAACAAAGGTACTATCTTACAACCGTTGTGGGGTGAATTGACCGTGAGCAACAGATCGAACATGTCGATGTAACATTCTGCATTCTCTTCGCTGATTAAGATATTTTCCGGTTCCAGGTGATAGGTGCGGAGTGAATCCATCAGATGGCGGTAAGATTTGTGCCAGTAGTCACCTCCGCCCCGGGCATGTCCGTGATTGGTGGCCCAACAAGGCTGGGGAGCGGCGGCAGCGATCTGGTCAATATAAACTCCATTGGTTTTCAGTTCTTTCTGGATTTTAATGACAAGATCGGTAATGATCCCTTGCCACAGTTTGGATGCGGGGCAGGTGACGGAGTTCAGTACTTTGGATGTGGGATAAATTTCGGTATAGAGCGTTCCGTCCGGTTTCCGGCATGAAGCTGAGGCACCATTCAGGGCAGCATAACTGTCGCTTGCGGGATCCCACAACCGCCCGTTGATATAAGGGACGGTGTGGCAACCTCTTTTCCGGACTTCGGCTATCATCTCGGCAAAATCCGTTTTTGCGGGGAAGTAGTCCGGATAGTGGGTGTCATAAGGGTGATGATGCCAGAAGTACCAATGCACGAAGGTGTTTTTGCCATATAAATCGATGGCTTTGTTTACGGCTGTCCGTACGGTGTCATTCACTCCTTTGGCTCTGATCCAGGTATCGGTATCTAAGAGCCATTGAGGGATGTTGCGCGATGCTAACGGTTTGCTTCCCCATTCGGTGGTAAACGTAAAAGGACGATACCATTTCGTTGCTGCATCCTGCCATCCGAGATGGGAGTATCCGATCACTGTCGGCCACGGAAGGGCAAAGGTCTTGCTTGTATGGTCCGACCATCCTTCGGAGGCTACAATGTCTGTTAAGAGAGTTACGCTCTTATCGCCCACTGCGGCTCTGAAATCTTTGCCGCAGGCTTCTCTGTCCTCGGTAGCATAATATACTGATCCGTCGGGGTTGTGAAGAAGCAGGAGTTGCATGGAACCGGTCACCGAGGGATAGCTGGAAGTATATACCTGCGGGTTACTTAGGTTATACTCTGCACCCCAACCTGCCGAGGTGATCAACTTGGCTTTATCGGGACGGGTTACCGTGATACGGGGGAATTGCGTATTACTTACCAGCCATCCATCCGGAGTGCCCGCTTGAATATCCCAATAAGCGAGTTCCGAATCGCCGGGAAGGGAAACGGTCATTACTACCGGAACCAGATCTTGGTAAGTAAGCCGCATGTTCCATTTGAAGGCAATGGCGACATGTCCGTCCTTCGTTGTCTTTGCCCATCCGGCATACTCGCCGTGAGAGGGGAAAAGTACCGGGTTTTCTCCTTGCGGTCCTTTGTAGGTAAGCGTCCAGGGAACGGTATTGTATCCTTTGCTCAATACTAATTCTTTTCCGTTAAGTGTCAGCTTTGAGATGTCGAAAGCTTCCCCTTTGGGAAATTCCACTCTCACTTTGCTGTTCCGGAGTGTTAGGGTCGAGTCGGTTTCGGTCACTTGCGTACCACTGGCTTGGCCCCACGCTGTAGTAAAGCTTGCGAGAGAGACAAGAATAGATATTAAACAACTTTTCATCATGATATTAAATAGATTACTGGTATTACAAAATTTAGATTCAATATTCGGGATTGGTCAGATTCGGATCACGGTCTGTCTCAAGACGTGGAATAGGCCACCATGTAAATCTTGAAGCCCAGAATCTGTTTTTATCGCGCACCCTGAGTTTATCTTTGTAGCTTTCATAGGAAGGAACATCGTTCAGGTCGTGACGTTCGTCCGTTTTGAAATTGGGAATATCGGTAGCTTCCAGCCCTTCGTATCTGATGTCGGTTTTGGGTTGTCCGTAAGAAGGATGCTCGTTCAGCATATCACTGATGCCCCAACGGCGGACGTCGACGAACAGTAATCCTTCAAGTGCTAATTCGACTTTGCGTTCACGGCGTATCAATTGGCGCATTTTAGTTTGATCTCCTTTTCGATCGGTGGATACATCCGGCATTCCGACACGTCCGCGCACTTCATTGATGGCAGAGTACACCGATTCGTCCAGTTCGTTGAGTTCTATCTTGGCTTCGGCATACGAAAGGAGTATTTCGGCATAGCGCATCAAGATCAGATTGCTTGAAGAACTCATCAGTTGTTCTGTGTTCTCATCGGCATATTTACGCCATAAATACCCTACTCCATTGTTGACGAGCGATGGACTGGTGGTGGTTACATCCACATTCTGAGCAGTATACCAGGCATTTCTACGAGGATAGAACCGGGTTTTATCATCGTATATGTTGAGAACGAGTTTCAATGGATTGTTGCCGTCGGTATTGGTATAATTTATGGTGTCGCCATGACCGGCCAATGTTGCATTGAAACGGGGATCCCTGTTTCGTGTGGGGTGTTTCGGATCATAAAGTTCCGATTCGTCGATACGTTTGCCGTCGATGCATTCATAGGTATCTACGATTAAGGAACTGGGGAAACGTACTGATGAGCCATAATTACGGGATGAATGCCCGTAACCTACGGTATGCAGTTTTTTTGTTCCGCTTGTGGAATACATCAATTCCCATAGCAGTTCATTTCGGACATCGCTTTTGGCCTGACCGGTTAAGTTGAACAGGTCGGAGAAGTTGGTACCCAATTT
>ERZ780177.3768-NODE-3768-length-11001-cov-4.592454_pt1 | contig 11001 bp, 10 predicted proteins | sample MGYA00510973_ERZ780177 | MGnify/ENA primary metagenome ERZ780177 (study PRJEB29588, sample SAMEA2144396) | human gut metagenome | biome: human gut; feature: human-associated habitat; material: faeces | place: Denmark | collected 2008/2010 ...
ATGAGATGCAGGGGAAAACCGCGCCGAAATCCGCGTTGGGCAGGGCCATCGGTTCTGCTCCTTTCCTCGATTTTGCAAGCAAAGCATACCGGAAGAAGGCGCGGAAAGCTATTCACCAAGTCTAACGAAGAAGCATGGCAAAACAGAAGCGATACCACCAAAGCGGCTACGCCGTCCGCAGCCAACAGGCAAGGGAATGAAAAATCAGCCGCCCTGCGATTCGCAAAGCGGCTGATCCATTGTGCTTACGCTGTATTTGCATTACAGCTCCATTTTTGGTGCGTAATCCGCGGCAACTTCCTCTCGGACATCGTCCTCGGTGGTATCGAGCTGCCGTGGCATCTGCGTCATCGCAAGCTCCTGCAGATGACCGATCCGGCGCTGCACGCTTTCCGTGATCGCATGGATACGTCCCTCATCGATATAGTCGGCAGCTTCCTCGCAAGACAGTACGCTGGAGATCAGCTCGTCTACATCGGAGAGGCGATCAAAGTCGATCCAATCAAAATCGGTCACCAGCTTCAGCTGCTCGGCGTGGTGGTTTTTGAAGGGCTTGCAGACCACATCCTTTTCCGAGCGCATCTGACCGGGCATCTTATCATAGCCAAGGGAGGAGCCGCTGTCATAGATCGGAGCCATACCGAGCCATTCCAGCGTTTCCGCGTTTCGCAGTGCCCCAAAGTTATTGAAGTGGCGATCCTCGTTTGCGATGATATAGTCCAGCACCAGCATCCGGTCTAAAAACGGCGTAATGTTCCCGATGCCGAGCAGCTCGCAGCACTCCAATAGATGCCGGTATCGGGAGGTGCTGTTCTTCTGCTTTTTCGCCTGCAGCAGCCTCCACGCCGGGATCAACTCCGTATTCTCCGTAACAAAATCCTCACAGACCGAGTAGGGTGCATCCTTGCTCCAGATGACTGTATATGATACATGAGGAATGCCGAGCCGCTCCATGATGCCGGAGGCGATCACCTCGTTGAACGGCTGCTGACGGAACGGGTTGCTGCCGCCCTTGATCAGGCATCGCTTCCCATCAAGGATCTTCCACCGCTTTTTCAGATTGCCGTCCGATGTGCTGTCGGGGGAGCTGAAATTGAGTGCGTCCTTCTTCTTTCTTTCTCCGAACAGCACATCTCCGATGTCCTCCGAGAAATCATTTTGGAAAAAGTTGATGTCCTCCCACCGAAGCTCCGCGCCTTCCGGACAGATCCAGTACTGATCCGAGAGGCTCAGCCCGTAGCAGCGGACGAGCAGCATTTTGGTGTCTGCCACCCCCAACGATTCCAGTGCTTCCCGCACACCGCTGCGGCTTGCCGGAATAGAGCGATCCCGCCACCAGTCGTTAAACGCCGCACGGTCGGCGATCTCGTTTCGCACAGGGATGCCGATAGGCAGATGCTCCGGTGCGTAGACACTGCCAATTTTTTGTATAAAGCCGGTCACATCGTCCAGCTCGAGCTCTGCCACGGGGGTTCGTTTATGCATAAAGGTGCATTTCATACCTGTCGCCTCATTTCGTCTGCTTTTCTGTGATTTCAGTATGCGCAGCTGCGCCTGCAGTTCCTTGCGCTTTTCGATTTTATCTGCCAGCGGTGCGATCTCACTGTCGTGCAGATAGCGGCTCTGCTTGACGCCGTTTTCCGACCACTGGTGATAGTAATAGACCTTTCCGCCGATGGTTTTTTTGGAAAGATACCCCTTCGGCAGTCCGGCAATCTGCTTGGTCAGTTCCGTGATGCGCCTTAGCTGCTCCCTGTTATCCATGTCTGTCACCTCGTCTTTCGAGGATATTATACCCCGACTTAACCCCCGTTGTCAACGCTGTGCTTCATAAAAGCGCGGCGGCGATGCGCGACATGATAAACTCCACGCAGGGTATCGCCACCAACATTATGTGAAGCTCAACATAACAGTGTTTATTTAATCATGGTCGTTATGAGAAGAACAGATGTGAAAACTGCGCCAGGAGAGGATTCCTGGCGCAGTTGCTTCACATAATGTGCTATGCTTTTTGAGACCCAAAACTTTTCAACCACTCCATTGTACTCCGGCTTTTCTGCCAGGAAGGCATTGAGGGAACTGGAGAATCCGAAACTCGTTCCAGAGCTTTCTGCTTCATTGTAAGACTTGAACGGGCATATATGTCTGTAGTTTTAATGTCGGAATGTCCGAGGAAATCGCGCACATGAACGAGATCATTATCCGCGTCGTAAATGTGCATTGCTTTAGTATGGCGCATCAAATGCGGAGGAATTTTCTCCGGTATGGAAGGATCAATCACTGAAGCGGCCTTGGCATATTTGTTCAGGATGTACGTAACCCCTGCACGAGTTAGCTTTTGCCCGTTGCGGTTCATAAATAGCGGCAGATGACTTTTTTCCGGTGCAAGCATGTGCATTTCAGTAAGATTTTTTTTCAAGTTCTGCGCCGTTGCCGGCAAAATGGGAACTACCCTGGTTTTTCTGCCTTTACCAAGGATCTTGACACTTGCAGGATAATCAAGACGGACATCTTCAATACGTAAGTCACAGATTTCCTGCACACGGGCTGCTGTATCATAAAGAAAACACAGGATAGTGGCATCTCTTCTGCCGCTGAGAGTGGATGTATCCGGCTGGCGCAGGATCAGCGCAATCGCCTCTTTTGTCAACGGATTAATCGCTTTGCGCTCAGCTCTTTTCACTGGGATTGCCAGTATTTGCTGGAAATTCAGCAAAAGGCGCGGCTCTTTTATCTGCAGGTATTTAACAAATGAGCGGATGGCTGCAAGACGTTGGCTACGCGTCGCGGTTCCATTGTTTCGCTCTATCCTCAGCCATTGCAAAAAATGGTCAACGAGTTCCGGCGTCAGATCATCTATGGAAAGCTTTTCAATCCTCATCCCCTCTACATCCTGGCAATAGCCAAGGAATAGCCGAAATGCATCGCAGTATGATGAAATCGTGTTCGTACTGATATTTTTAAGTTCGGGCAGGTAATGGGAAAGAAACTCCGTCAAATGTGCGGCGAAATCAGCAGTTTTCATTCGGCGCCTCCCACGTTGGAATCGTATCGCCAAGATAATCGCACTGCTTTTGAATAAATTCAGGGTAACATTCCGCTGTTAAATGCAGATAGATTTGCGTCGCACTCATGTTGCAATGGCCGAGATACGCCGAAAGGTATGGAAGTGTAGTCACGATGTCGCTCTTGGATTTTTTCAGCTTTTGCATAGAACGAACGGCAAAGGTATGACGAAGGTCATGAACCCTCGGACCGTATCCACGTCCTTTATGCGCAATTCCACAATGCCATAGCGCATCCCGAAACCGGTTGTAGACTGTGGTTGTATGGTAGCAGCTTTTTCGGGGATTGGGGAAGAAATAGTTGTTACCGGAACTTTCCGCATGGATTTCTTCAAAATATTGTTCGTAGTCCGCCCACAGACTTTTAGACAGAGGAACATATCTTGGTTTGTCATGCTTTGTTTCCCAAATCTGCAAAACGCCGTTTATAAGATCTACATCTTTTACACGGAGCCGGGTTGCCTCTCCGGCACGTAATCCACAGCAGATCAGAGTCTTAAACAGCAAAGGAAAGACAAGGTGCGCAGTAGGGCATTGCCTGCTTGGAACCATCGTTTCAAAATATTTCATAATACGTGCCAACTCATCGCTCGTAAAAATGCAGGGAGAAAAGTCAGCATCATCTCGAGATGAAATGGTAAGTTCGGGGTAGTACGCGGCATAGCCATTCAATTGAAGATATTTGGCAAAGCGTTTTGTGAAATTAAGCCGCCATTTTTGATTTTTACGCTTTTCATTGGGCCGCTTTTCAATCCATTTCTCAACGACCAATTCCGGCAACACTGGAGTATTGATTCCTTGTTCTACGAGAAACCGGTCCAATGTTTGAAAGGTTTTGGCTTCTTTTTCATACTTACATCCGCAGGCCCGCTTTTCTGCAATAAAAGCACTTATTTGACTTGCCAGTCCGCTTCTGTACTCGTAAGTTCTGCTCATAAGAGATCACCATCCTCAAACGACAGGGCGCATTCACGCAGGTTTTCAATATCCAGACGGATGTAATGTCCCAGAGATTCTCGGTCCGAATGGCCAAGAAATGAAAAAATGATATCTGGAGACACATCGGCAGATAGCAGTTTTGTCGCAACGGTTGCCCGAAGAGAATGCAGGCCGTGATGCGCATGAATTGGCACTTTTACCCCTGAACGCGCGACATACCTATGGAACGCTGAATGGATTGATTTCATCTTGCCATATGGAGGGTTCAAACTGACAAACAGGTATTCGCATTTTGTTTGCGGACGAATATGCAGGTAGTCAATAATAGCAGATCCCACTTTTTCGCTGAGAGGAAGTGTGTTCGGCTTGCCCGTCTTGCTTTGCACAAAGGAGATTGAACAAAGCTCCCAGTCAATATCGGACAACTTCAAATTGCAGATATCTTTGCTTCGCACACCAAGTTCAGCGGCAATAGTAATGAAAGCATAGTCTCGTTTTCCTTTTGGGCTGGCTCTGTTCACGGTTTCCAATACTGCATTGATTTCCTCTGACTCCCAGATTTTAATTATGCTCTGTGCTTGTCCCAGACGATATTCAGGTACATGAGGTGCAAGATTTTCGGATGTATATCCAAGCAGATACAGATACGACAGGAACTTCCGCAGTCGGCTGAGTTCACAACGCACTGTACTTTTTGCATGGCCTCTCAGAGTCAGCAGATATGCCGAGACATGTGAGCTGTTAAGCTCTTCCAGCTTTGTTATACCAGCATTCTGAAAGTACCGCATAACTACGGAGATATAATTTCGCATCGTTTCTCTGGTGCATTCTGAATAACCGGTTTTGATGAGATATTCTTCCTGCGCATCAAGAAAGGAGTTGAATTCCGGCAACAACTCTTGCAGAGGATTGAGCATCCCCTTTCCCCATGTACCTTTGGTGGCAAGCAGATCAAGCATTTTCATGCTTCCGGCTTTGCGGTCAATTGTGGACTGCCTTAAAGGTGGAGTGCACTTGCCGAGTTCTGTGATGAATTCATCTTTATGCGAGGGCAAATATGTTTCATATCCCTTTTTATTGCAGAACTCTTGAAATTGCTTCCATGTCAATAGGGTGTATTCGCTACTGCGTATGGAATATCCCTGTTCTTTTAGAGTTACTGCACCTTTGTCAATGAGGTCTTTGATTAGCTTGTTTGGCAATATACCCACCGCCCTTCATGTAGAAATTTCTCCTATTACAATGACAATTCTACTTGAACAAGCGGAAAAAGTAAGCCCTTACTTTAAAGGTTTTAGCTGCTATGATTAAAGGTTGAAATGTGGAGTATTATGTGCAGTAAAATCCCCAGAAGCCTTGTATTCATGCCATTTTTGTGCCCATCATTAACATAATGGCTTTGTCCCAATAAACACTGTTGCCCAACGCTTTATAGCGGGCGCTGTCCGAAGCGCCGGGTATATCTGTCCAGCCGTCCGGGAATCCCTGCAGTCTTTCACACTCCAGCGGAGTAAGACGACGAATGAGATGGGCACAGGCTTCTGCCTGTTGGCAAATCAGGTCGGTTGCGTCCTTGTACTGACGGGCACTCTGGGTACTTGCCACATCATTATGCCGAAAGTCATCCACACGCTGGCGGCTGTAGACCGCGTGGCGGTCTAATCCCGAGGATTGAGTTATCCCGAGGGAGCCGGTCACCATACTGCTCTTTGCTTGAGGTAGGGCGCTTTTTCTGGGCATTACATTATCAAACCTCCGAATAATAAATTTGCGGCAGCCGGAGGAAACCAACCGGTCACCGCCTTGCGGTTATTGTTGAATTGTGGTAAAATCACGCTAATCCATACAGGCGCTTTATCATCTCCTCATCGTTTTCCCAAATAGGCGCAACGGAACTTTCATTCAAATTTCCAGAGATTTTTTGGATTGCCTGACGCTTTGTCTCCGTATCTGCCCATGCATAGACACGAGTTGTGTTGACATCGGCGTGTCCAAGAAACTCCGAGAGAAGAACGAGCGGCATACCGGCACGATACAAGTGCATGGCTCTGGAGTGTCGGAGTTGGTGGGGATGTACCCGCTTGGGAACTTCAGAACAAATATGGTTTGCAAGTTCGCCATACTTTTTCATAAAGAGGGACACAGCATCAGTTGACATCCTAGTCCTGCGGCCATGGAGTGTTGTAAAGAACAAGTAATCACTATTCTGTCTTTGTTCAATGGGATGAACGGTATCCATATACTCTTTGAGAAGGGTACTCATACTCGGGGAAATCGGTACCACGCGCATTTTGTTTCCTTTTCCAGTGAGGCAGATTGCAGTATACGATTTACGAAGATCAAGGTCACCGATTTTTGCATTGACCAATTCTCGGCAACGGGCTGCAGTGTCGTACATCAGCTTCATAAAGCAAAAGTCTCGATATCCATTTGCCTTCAATCGATTCGGTTGCTCCATAAGGGTATTCAAGGCTGGCATCGAAAGGAACTCAACTACTTTACCCGGCATTTTCCGAATGGAAATGTTGCTGATTTCCACTTGGGTATGGATTTTTGCAGGGTCTAGTATTCCGGCGAATTTTGTAAAGGAACGAATCGCCATCAACCGCAGATTTATCGTTGCAGGTGAGCAGTTTCTGGAACTTGAGAGCCATTCAAGAAATCCAGTTATATTGGAATAAGTGATATCCTCAAATCCAATATTGACGTATTCAAGGCCAAGTTCCGTTTTGAAGTAGAGGAGAAGAAGATTCAACGCCTCCCGATACGATTTTTGGGTATTTGCGCTATATCCCTTGTGCCGAATCAGATAGATATCAAGGAAATCCCGCATCGTTTTATAGAATTTTTCATCCTTCAATCTCATGAGCGCACCTCCGTTTGGAGTGTGTCCAGATGTAGTTCTGGAAAATCAGTATAGAGGGTCGGAAGTAAATGTATATAATACGCTGTATCTGAGAGATTTGCGTGTCCCATGTACTCGCTCAAATAGGCAAGGCAGGCATTCACGTCCTTTCCTTCCTTTATCCACTGGTACAAGCGGTGTGTGGCAAACGAGTGTCTCAAATCGTAAGTTCTCGGGGTGACCCCGGCGTATCCGAATATACCTGCGGAATGGAGAAACCGGCGGAACGTGGGAATCATCCATTCCATAGAATACATCCCATCTCCTCTGGCACTTGGACTCTGAAAGAAGTATTTTCGGTCAGGATAAATCGTGTCTGCACGCTGGTCATAAGTCACACATAGGGCGAGCATACTCTCAGAGAGTACAACGATTCGGTCTTTATGTCCTTTGGATTCCAGAATTTTCACAACCCCGTCGCGCAGACTGACATCTTCTCTGCGGAGGCGTCTTGCTTCTACCGGTCTGAGACCGCAGCAGTAGATCATGCGAAAAATCACGGACACGACCAAATGTCTCGTTGGTGCGTTGAGACTGGGAGCGCAGGAGTCTATTTCTCGAAACAATCTGGCTAATTCTTCGTATGAGAAAATATAAGGGATATGGCGACCGGTTTTCTTTGTGAAATCAAGCGGCAGGATATAGGCTTGACAGCCTACGCTGTTCATGTGCCTGGCAAGTTCTCGGATCACGGATACCCTATTCAGCCGAAACAGGTTTTGTTCGGTTCCAGTCTGTTCGGCCCATCTCATGACAATTTTCGCAGTCAAGTGGGTTTCGCACGGGAACTGCTCTCGGCAGAACTCATCGAAGGTACGGAGAATGCGCTCGCTTTCGTAATAATCATAGCCGAGAGATCGTTTCTTTTCTATCAGGCCATAAATGTAGGGAGCAAATGCTCCATGAAATGCATACTTCACAGCAAATCCTCCTGGCGTACTTCGATGCCATTCAGGCTGAGCGAACACATTGCCAACTTTTCACGACTGATACGCATATAGGACTTCATTGAGTCCATCTGCGTATGGCCCAGAATTTCTTTCACGGTATCGACGGGTACCTCATAATTTATCATGGAACTGGCGACATATCTTCTAAAGCTATGGAAGCCCTTTCCGTCTCCCGGAGTGTACTCAATATCCGTGAGTTTCATGTATTTTCTGAGGCGGTCTCCCGCAGCTGTTGAAGTCATGGCATCAAAAGGTATACGGGACCGTACAAAAAGAACTTGAGACTTTGTTTTTGGGCGCTCGTGCAGAATGTAATTCGCAATGGCGTTTCCCACTGACGCTTCGAGGGGTAAACACAGTTCAACGCCAGTCTTGCCCTGTACGAAGCGCACTTCGTGGTGAACCCAGTCAATATCCGACAGCGTTAAACGAACGATGTCGCCTGCTCTCATTCCCAAGCTGGCGGCAATGGAGAACATCGCAGTATCGCGGAGAGATAGGGCCGGACTTTTTGCAGCTGCTTCCATGACGATACCCACCTCTCTTGCCGAGAAAGCAGGCCGCAGTTTTCTCCGAGGCGCAGGACGAGCAGTCAACGCGGTGCTAAAATCATTGCATATTTTTTTGGAAAGAAGGTATTCGCACAGGTGCCTTAGTGTAGAAGTCACTCTATCTATGCTGGACTTCCGTTGAGGCGCAATGACTATGAGAAAATCATTGACTATTGTCAAATCGATATCTTTGCAGTTATGACGGCCATTGGCATCAAGATATGCAAAGAATCTCCGGCAGATATTTTCCTCATCCCGTAAGCTCCCGTATCCAATGGATCTCGTATTCGCTTCATGCTTTCGGAAACCAAATAAGATTTCTTGATAATATGGCGATATGCAAACTTTGGGTTCGGGTTTGAGACGCTGCCAGATTATTTCTCCGGTTTGTGTATACTCCTCAAAGAGGGCTTTTACTTTTCTGATGCTCATCCAAACGTGGTCAGAGACCAAACCATTTTCGTGTTCTGCACGAAAGCGATCTACAACTTCGCTCGTAAAGGGAATACTGTAAAATATCACCCCCTCCGAGCGATATGCCTTTATAATTGGCCGCATCCCCTCGTAGTAATAGTTTCGGATGCTGAACTTGCCAAGCCCCAACCCGCGCAACGCCTCCAACACTTCTGCACATAAAACTTCAAATACAATTTCAGACATAAAAACACCTCTGAATGCAGTTAGTCGGCCTATGCCGCCAGCTACATTATAGAGGTGTTTTTATAATTTTTCTTATCTGGAGGTTATTTGTGGACAGCACACAGAAAGCAGTGAAAAACCAAGAGGTTTGTGAACCGCTGCAAGGCAATCTCGGGATAACTCAATCCTCGGGATTAGATCGGTTATCTGGATATCCAGATAACCGATCGCAAGTTGTAATTGTATATGCAAGATTTTCCTGATATCCACAGCCGTTGCCGCCGTTTTCAGGCTGACGGTCAATGATGTTGCCGACAATGCAGTAAACATCGCTGTCCTCCTGCACCAGCGGCGTGTTGCCGCCGCCTGTGCCGTAGCGGGCGGTAACAGTCGGGCTTATTTCGCCGGATTCCCAGACTCGCGCCTCAATGCCATGATTTTCGTACACTAAGGGCTGATGCCCCTTTTCGCTGGCGCGAAGCGTTCCGGTCGTATTTTCACACACGTCCATCCGCTGCCCGCCCTGATCGTGTAGGTACATGACGGACGGCATACAGTTGCCGCTGGGGCTGCCCTTGAGCGTCGGGGTGACTTCTCCCGCGTAGCCAATCGTTCCGGCCGACGCGCCGGCCCCAGCAGAAAAGGAGGCGGTCAGCACGCAAGGATACACAACACCGTATCTCGTTACATACCCCGGCTGCCCGGAGATCAGCGCCAAAGCCGTCTCCTTTCCGTCCAGATTTTCCAGTGCTTCCGAATCACAGGCACCGTGGACAGTCAGATAGTGCCGTTTGCCAACCAGCTCCAAATCATTGAAATCCGAAACGACCGTCACCTCTCTGGCGCAGAAAGAAAGATCGATCAGCTCGTCCGCTGCGGATAATCCGAATCGCTCCACCGCTGCATTAAATTGCAGCAGTTCATATCGGTCGAAGCTCTCCAACTGCTTTCCGAGCCAGTCCAGTTCGTCCACGTTTGCCATCGTGTTTGTCATTCTGAGCAGAGCAGGGCAGTTTGGTGCGTGAACATTGTCAATCAGGCAGTCCTGCACTCTGGCATCGCCGATCTGGCTTTTTTCCAGCGCCAGAATTGCCTGTTCATATTGATCTTCGGGAATTGGGAACGTGATCGTGACCGGCGCAAAATGTGCGCTGATCCTGTTTTTCAGCGTTGCTTCAAACACGTTTTTCACCTCGGTTTTCAATTTTTTGCATATCCGTGAAGGTACACTCGCCATTGCTGCGCCAGCAAATCAGAGCCAGGCGCATATACGGACACTGGCCCTCGTGCGGATACCAGCTGCACTGTATCGTTGGCGGCGGATCCGGGTGCGACCGCAGCGGCGGCGCGTGGAAACGCGGCCGCCAATATTCTTCTTGACTGTGCTTCATGAAATTCCTCCCTGAACGCAAAAAAGCCGAGACTTCCAAACGAAATCTCGGCTCTTTGCAAATATTACATTGTCTGTTCCATTGTTGGGCGCTGCTCCTGCGTCTGCTGCGGCAAAAGAAGTTCGATTTGCTCTTGCACACTTTGGAGCTGCTTTTCCTCGGCATACGAGAGTGTCGCGTCGTCCTCCAGCGCAAACTCGCAGGCATTTTTAATCACAGCAATCTGCTCGTCTGAAAAAAGGCGCTGGCTTTCCACAAGACCGGCACGGACGGCGAAGTCCTGCTTTGCCGCTTCGTAGTTTTCCATGAAGTAATGCCCGGCATGAACACCCTGTCGGTCGAAGTCCCATTCCCACGTCACAAATTTAGCGCCCGTTTTGCAGGAACGCCCGGCCAGCACCGCATCACCAAAATCTGCGAGGACTTTGTAGTCCTCATCCAAACCGGCGGCCTTCAGCGCGGGCGCACGTTCAAAGATCCGCATGTACTCTTTGACCTGTACGGCGGTCTGCGTGACCGTCCGAAGCTGCCGGTCCACTTCCGGCCCTATGATATCTGCCG
>ERZ780177.3774-NODE-3774-length-10987-cov-6.990121_pt1 | contig 10987 bp, 9 predicted proteins | sample MGYA00510973_ERZ780177 | MGnify/ENA primary metagenome ERZ780177 (study PRJEB29588, sample SAMEA2144396) | human gut metagenome | biome: human gut; feature: human-associated habitat; material: faeces | place: Denmark | collected 2008/2010 ...
TACAAGCTTACTATGCTTTGCTTGAATTCCTCTGTATACTTGGTGTTTTCCATGTGTTTCTCTCCTTTTTTTATTATTATACCATCTTTCGCTTTTTGCTGTCCACTTTTTTAGTATAGCACCATATACTTGGTGTTTTCCATGTGTTTCTCTCCTTTTTTTATTATTATACCATCTTTCGCTTTTTGCTGTCCACTTTTTTAGTATAGCACCACCCCGTTTTTCTGCATACGCTCGGCAAACTCGCAGATGTGGTACAGATTGCTGCCGACTTCGGTATGGTATTCATCAATAAAGCGGCAGGGATACTCCCGTTTCTCTCCCCGAGAGGTCGTGACAATGACCTTTCCGCCGTCTGGGATACGGAACAGTTCTTTATATTGAGGGTCAATAAAGCGGATACCTTGTTCCGCTTTCTGGATATGCTTATCAAGCCATTCCTTCACATAGCAATAGCAATAAAAATTATAGTCGCCTTTGGTAGGATTGCATCGAAGCAGAAAAGCGTGTTTCTCCGTATCCACACGGAAACCGTACTCAGTACAATAGTTGCCCTTTATCGCACTTTCGGGAAAATGCCTTGCAAACGCACTCATATCATAGCGGTTATGCAAAAGCCCTTTATCCTCCCGTAAAGCATTGATGACCGTATCAAGGTCTGCCTTAAATTCGTCAGATTTCCATTGGGGTCTGGTATCAAACCAAGTGGTGTAAAAGCCATAGCCCGTTGTGGCAAAGTCACCACGCAGATGCCCGATAGTGCCTGTCTGCCCCTCAAGCTGCATACTTTGGGCATAGGTGTATTTCTGTTCTGTCGGGGTTAAAAGTCTTGTCTTTATTTCTTTACTCATTCGGCTGCTCCTTTCTTTCCTTTTTTTCTTTCTGCTCGTCTAAAATCTTGCGGATACAGACATCGCAGAAAATAACTGACCCGTCCTTATATCGGGGATAAGGACAGGTCGTGCAGTCATATTTTATTTTATCGCTCACGGTCATCACCGTTTTTCTGCTTCTGGGCAGGCTGATTATAGGGCATACGGCACTCTGACTGGTATCGTTCATTCAGCTTTTGCCGTGCAGCATCAAGCTCATTCGTGTAATAACCCCAGAAATAATTTGAGCCGCCCTTGCAGTACCAACACACATAAGGGTTGGGTGCGTTGGGATTGTGACCGATGACAAGCTCTGTACTCCCGATAGTACAGCTCTCGATGATTTCATAGTTCTGATTAGAGCGTTTTTCTTCGTCCATAAGCACCTCTCTATTCTTTGGCATAACGCCGATAAGCTTTCTCGCCCGTGGCTCTCATTTTCTGAACAGGGCGGCTCCCTGCAAGCTCTGGATACCGTGCCTGCAGCTTGCGGCGTGTCCTGCTGACGCTCTCAAAGCTCGGCAGACCGAGATATTTGTGCTGCGTCATTATCTCCGCAAGCGGCATTGCCCCTGCATCCTTCAGACAGGCATTACAAAGTGCAAGATACAGCACCATATCGTCATTTCTGGCATCCTCATTCTTTTCCAGAACAGCCCTGACTTTCTTTTCAATGGTTTTAAGGTTTCTCATTGTTACCTCCATAAAGGAAAGGGCGGCATCTTTCAGCCGCCCAAACCACTTACTTATTCTTTCTGTTACGGATATTCAGCCATACCGCCGCACCCACAATGAACACGACAAGCACGATTGCGATAATAGTTTTAGCGTCCATCAATTAGTCCTCCTTTTTCTTCTTTCTGTTCTTATAGCCGACAAATCCGAGAACGCCCGCACCGACAACAGACAGAGCTGCAAGGCTTACCCATAAGCCCAGATTGAAGTCATCGCCTGTTTTCGGGGTATCCCTGAACTCATTGTGCATCTGCACGATAGCCGTAGCGTCCACCTTGACCGTTGCCTGTTTATCGGCAGGCAGGATATATCCTGCGGAAGCCTTGTCGCTTACTTCGGATACGGTATAGTCGCCAATCCGCAAGCCCTCAATCACGATTTCTCCGTTCTTATCTGTCTTAAAGGTCTGGTCATAGTCCACGCCTGTCACACGGAAAGAGAAGCCCTCCACCTTACCGTCAGAGGAAGTCTTTACGATTTTAAGAGAGCCTTTCTGTGCTGCATTGATAAATCCTACACCCGCCTTATTTTCCACGGTGTAGGTCTTGCCGTTCTCCTCAACGGATACGGAATACACATTTTCATCAAGCACAAAGCCTGTCGGAGCTTTGGTTTCCTTTACCAGATATTTGCCGTAGCGGAGTTCACTCATCTGGTAAACGCCGCCGTCAAGTTCTTTCATTTCGCCAAGCAGCGTATCGTCTTTATCCAGTTTCCCATCGCCATTAGTATCGGAGTAAACCTCAAATACCGCACCAGACAGCTTGTTGTCGGGATAATCCTCATCAACCTTTGTCAAAGCGATATTGCCCTTAATGAAGTAGTTGACAAGTTCGATTTCCACAACTTCGTCCACCTTGCCGATTGTCACGGCGATTTCTTCCTCGGAGAGTACATATCCCTTCGGGCTTTCGATTTCACGGATTATCCAAGTTCCATACGGCACTTTGGCAAAAGAAAAACTACCATCATCTTTTGATGTGGTAGCTGCAATCGCATTTTCCTTTGTAAACTCGGTAGTTCCTGTCGTAAAGATACCGATAACTGCACCTCCCAGAGCCTTTCCGTCCTCATCAGATTTCTTACCGCTTACAGAGCCGTAAATAATGTCATTTGTGATAGCTTCGCCCTCATTGGCTGTGATGCGGACAGTTTCGGTATCCTGTCCTGCGTATTCAAAAGTAACAGGGTATTTTGCATCGCTGACAATATATGCGGAGTTGGTCGAGATTTCCTGCACATAATAGCTGCCCATCGGCAGGTCGCTGATAGCTTTCCCGTGACCGCTTTCATCAAGGGAAATGACCTCAATCAGACCGTCCGCAGGAATGGTCTTTCCATCTGCGGCTGTGAGTTCCTCCGCCGCATACAAGCCAAAGGTCACATCAAAGATTTCTCCATTCTTGCCAATGCCGTAGGCTTCATCAATGGCAAGGCTCTTGATGAGGTCGATTTCAACACGCTGTCTTTCATTATAGAAAGAAGTAGCCGTTTCCGTTACATCAACATTCTGTCCTGCATACACAAGCTCAACAGAACGGACTTCCTCATTCAGCACCATTCCATACGGAGCTGTGATTTCCTTAACCTCATATTTTCCGAGATACAGTTCTTTGGATTTTACTGTACCGTCTTTTCCTGTCGTAACGGTATCTACAACCTCGCCCTTGTTTGCTCTGACCGTCCCGTCCAGAGTGACAATATCCTCGGCTGCGGTAATTTCATAGACTGCACCCTCAAGACCGCTGACAGAGAAAATCGGCTGATACAATCCCTTATCGCCTGCAACGGAGCTGAATACCTCGCCAGACTTTTCTACGGTAATTGTGCCTTTCTGTGCCATATTGGAACGTACTACCTCAATAACGGTAATGCCGCTTTCTTCCTCGGAATTTTCCTGCACCACATCAAAATAAACAGGCTCGGAATTTAAGACATACCCATACGGGGCTTGTACTTCCACAAGGGAATAGCCTTTGCCGTATTCCAATGTCTGCGGTGTGATAAGGTCGCCGTCTGCCGTAGTATAGAAGGTGTCAATGGTCGTCACTTCGGGATAAGTGAAAGTCATAGTCACAAGATTTCCATTCGGGTCGTAAATCTGGAAGCCTGCACCTGCATACGGGATTGTATTGCCTGTTTCTGCATCTTTCTTTACGATTTTGATATAGCTCTCAAAGTTAGCGTTGTTGATAAGGTAGCGGTAGGTCTGACCGTCCTTGCTGATAAACACATCAAAGTCTTTCATCAGTTCACGCCCCTCCCAACCAGAGGTCTGGCGGACGGTATAAATGCCATACGGCATATCCTTTGTCTGGGCAAAACCGTTCTCGTCACATGTCAGCACATCACGCTCGGTTTCCTTTGCATTTTCATAGCTGTCTGCGGATTTGAGGAACACTTCAAATACCGCACCTTCTTCAGGTGTTTCAATCTGGGTTTCTCCGTTGTCCGTATGCTTGATGATTGCGATATTGCCTTTGATGACCTGTTCATTCACATCGTTTGCGGTACTGTTCAGCTCTACCGTGTATAGCTCTGGTTCTGCACCTACCTTGTGGATTGCGGTATCCAGAAGATACCCCTCGGACGGGCTGATTTCACGGACAGTCCAATCATTATCACAGATATAATACTTGGTCGTAAACTGACCGTTTTCATCAGTCGTGTAGGTGTCAATCAGTTCCTCACCTTTATAGATGCCGTAAACCGCACCTGCAAGGGAAGCATTGCCCTGCGGAGAACCTGTTTCTGCATCGGTCTTTGTCACAGTCACTTGGAATTTCTTCAACACATTGTCGAAGCTGCGTTTTGTGACCTTGTTCCATTCAATCGGAGCTGTCTGGGAAGCAGGAACGACATAGCGGACTGCGGTATCCACTTCCTCAACCACATACGGGGTATCGCCACTGATAAGGACATTTTCAAACTTAGCCAGTCCGTTTTTATCAGTCACGGCATACTCGTCAACAGGCAAGCCGCTTAAAGATGTGCCATAAAGGTGGAATTTCATTCCCTCCACCAGATTGTCCTCGGAAGTCTTGACGATTTCCAGACTGCCACGCTTCAAAGTATTGCTGAAGGTCACAGTAGAGGTTTTTCCTCCGATAAGTGTGACGGTCTGGGTTTTCTGCGGCTCATAACGGTCAATAGACTGTTCTGTGACCGTATAAGTGCCAGGGAATAATCCCTCCACGGAGACAGAGCCGTCCTTTCCTGTCTTAACTGTTTTATTGAAGTTATCACCTTTGATTGTAAAAGAGATGCCCTCCACAACTCCGTCCTCAGAAGTCTTTTTGAGGGCAATCGTGCCTGTCGGCGTTTCGATATTGATATATGCAGACACGGTATCAGCATTCTCCACACCTGTTACCAAATCCTGCAAGTTCGGGTCGCCATAGGCAATGAGCTTTGCACTGCTGCTGACAGTCGGCACATTGTTCCTCTTTGCCGTAATGCGGACAGAACCGCTGATAGCTACAGTGGAGCTGATTGTCAGCTTATTTCCAGACTTCGATACACTCACATTGCTGTCAGAGCTTGAAAAGCTGTAATCGGAAAGGACGCCGTTGCTGTCCGTCAATGTGATGCTGTACTTTCCGTCCTTGTAGGCAAGCTCCTTTGTGATGTCATTCTTACCGCCCGACATAAAGCTCGGAATGGTGTTATGCTCACGCAGCATCGCAACAATCTGGTCATACACTGCCCTTGCTCCGCTGTTGGCATAATTTGAACCGAAGTGCAGGCTGTAAACGGTGGTGCTTGTCTGGTTATATGAGCCTGTGGCTTCACGGCAGCCTGTGACAAACTCCCATACGAGGGTCTGCGTGGCAAGCCATTTTTCATCATCACTTCCCGACAGATTATTTCGGTTGCCCTGATACCCATAGAGCAGGGCAAGCCCAACCGCCTTTTTCTGGTTGGCTGAAAGGGCGTTCCAAGTATCAGAGGAAGCCTTTTTCAAGGTGTTTCCTGTTTTCAGCGGTACTCCCGGCTGAATACAAAACGCATTCTCACCGTCCACAAACATACGGTACTTATAATTTCCCGTTCCGCCTGCGGTATAGCCGCCGATATTCGCACTGGAATTGTACCTCATCGCATTACCGTTGCTGTCATAGGTGTGGGAAAAGGAAATCGTCCCGATGTCACCCGCAGCAAACGCCGTCGCAGGCATTATGGATAATGCCGTGACCGCAGCCATTACAAAAGCCGCAGCCTTTTTGAACAATTTAGGGATTTTCATAGTTACCTCCTGTAATTTGGATTGAATATTTTGCCTTACTGACCGAAAAAAGCTGCCCGTTATGGACAGCTTAAAGTATTTCTTTTCTCGGATAGTTACTGGCAGTAGTTAGGGGGTGAGGTGTGGAGAGGGGGAAACCAAAATAATGGCTATCCACTCAAATGGGCAGACCTCGCCCTCGGTGTGTGGCTATCTCTCGTGAGCCTTGTTCCGCTGCAAGTGTCGGTTATAAAACTCCAACGCCTTGACAACAAAATCCGTTTCCTGCCCTCTGGGAACAGTCTTGGGAATGAGCTTGGTTATCCTCTCGTCACGGAAAGCAGATTTTTCCTTCTGATTGGGCTTTTCTTCCTCCATAATGGACTGGATAACCTCGGAAGTGAGCTTGCCGTCTTGGTTATACTTCTTCATTTTGATAGCCTGTGCCAATGACGGGGTAGCATCGTTGTACTCCATTGCTTCAAGCAGGGTGTATTGCCGTTCCTCGGTCAGATAGGAAATCTCAACCGCAGGGCGGAAAGCAATCTGCCTTTCATCTACCATTTGCAGGATTTCGGGAACAAGCTCCGTTAGACGGATATAGCGGCGTATCTGGTCTTTGCTTTCTCCAACAAGTTCTCCTAATTCCTCATCAGAACGCCCTTTTGATAAATTAGTCGCCAATGGCGACGCATTTTCTTTTGGGGGTCTGCCTGCCTGTCGTTTCATAGCTTCCAACCGCATTTTATACGCAAACGCTTTCTCACTCGGCAAAATAACAGAGCGTTGGAGATTACTTTCCACCATAACAATAATGGCTTCATCACGGGTAAGCTCTTTGACCTCGCATTTCAGCGTTTCAAGTCCTGCAAGTTCACAAGCCTTTTTTCGCCTGTGACCACTGATAAGCTCATACCGTCCGTCCTCTTTTAAGCGAACTGTCGCAGGGGTCATTACACCGTTTCGCTTGATACTCTCAACAAGTTGTTCCATATCTTCGTCCATCAAAACCTTGAACGGGTGGTCTGGAAACTCGTCAATCTCCGATATGGGAATATCCCGTATCTTGCTTAGCTTTGCTTCCTCACGGCTTTCGTCCGTCTGAAAAAGGTCATCGTATGCGGTCAGCTCGATTTTGGTTTCTCTGCTTCTCGCCAATCTCTGCCACCTCCTTTCCTAACTGCTCATAGGCTGCGGCAACCTTGCCGCTTTTGTCGTAAGCAAAAATACTTTTGCCTTCTGCGGTAGCTTCCACCGCACGGATAGAATGAGGTATCTCGGTATCAAATACCTTGATTTTCTTACCGTATGCACTTTTGACCGTTGCCGTAATTTCCTTAGAAATGTTGGTACGGGGCATTACCATAGTCATTAAGATACCGTCTATCCGCAGCTTTGGGTTGATTTGCCGCTTGACCATTGATACGGAGCGAAGCAAAAGCTCCAGACCTTTAGCCGAGAGATAGTGGGGCTGTGTCGGGATAATCACGCTGTCAGCCGCCGCCAGAGCATTGATGGTTATCATGCCTAAGCTCGGCATACAATCAATAAGCACATAATCGTAATTCTTTTTAACCTCATTGACATAGGTTTTCAGCACACGCTCACGGCTCATTGCATTGATTAGCCTTACCTCAAAGCCCGACAGCTCAATGTTTGACGGAAGCAGGTCAACGCCCTCTCTGTGGTGGATAATACCCTGTGAAACATCAAGCGTTTTATCGTCTATGATGTTCTGCATCACAGTAGAGAGCGTTATGGGAATATCGTCTGGTCTGTTATAACCCAGAGCCATCGTGAGATTTGCCTGTGCATCGGCATCAATCAACAGGACTTTTTTACCCTGCTGCACCAGACTTACGCCCAGATTGACCGCTGTTGTTGTTTTTCCGACACCGCCTTTCTGGTTAGTCAGAGCAATCACTTTGCAATTTGACATAGATGCGTCCTCCTTTCACATAGATTTAGCCACTTTGTCAAGGTGGCTATGTAAACAGTACCAGAGAACGCAAAAAAGCCGCCTACTCTTAAAATCAATAAGAATAAGCGGCTTTGTAATTTGCCTTAGACATATTCAATTTTCATTCTCTTGGTCGGTGCATTTATGACCTTAAAAATAAGCTCGTCAATACAATCCGTATATCTGCCTTGCTGAATAAGTTGATTTTTTAACTCTACAAGGCTATGTATCAAAAGTTTTCTTTCGTGGCTATCCAAATACAGATGATTAAATTTCTCTCTCATAAGCACACCTCCACTTCTTTAGCTTCACTATATTGGAAAGCAGGGGAAAGGACAAATCTGCAAAAAGGTACAAAAATAAGCGTACCACTATTTCTAATGATACGCTTATCGTATTTAACTGTTAATCAAGGTCTATGAATACCCTTACAGTGGTATCTCTCCACTGATTTTTCCTTACATACTGTCCGTTAGCCTTTCGGTAGGCTGCTGCCTGCTCAAAACTAAGCGGCAATTCAAAGGAAAGAGAACTCCTACCTATTTGCGATAGCCGCTTGTGCTGCAGCGAGTCTTGCAATTGGAACACGGAATGGTGAGCAGGAAACATAAGTCAAACCAAGCTTGTGGCAGAATTCAACAGATGAAGGATCGCCGCCGTGTTCACCGCAGATACCGATGTGCATTTCAGGACGAACTTCCTTGCCCATCTTAACAGCCATATCCATGAGCTTACCAACACCGGTCTGGTCGAGCTTAGCAAATGGATCGTTTTCAAAAATCTTAGCGTCATAGTAAGCATCTAAGAACTTACCAGCGTCATCTCTTGAGAAACCGAATGTCATCTGTGTCAGGTCGTTTGTACCGAAGCAGAAGAATTCAGCTTCCTTAGCAATTTCGTCAGCTGTCAGAGCAGCTCTTGGGATTTCGATCATTGTACCTACTTCATACTTGAGGTCAACGCCGGCTTCCTTGATAACTGCGTCAGCAGTTTCAACAACGAAATTCTTAACATATTTAAGTTCCTTGATTTCGCCAACCAGCGGGATCATGATTTCAGGAACGATATTCCAGTCAGGGTGCTTCTTAGAAACTGCGATAGCAGCCTTGATAACAGCCTTTGTCTGCATAATAGCGATTTCAGGGTATGTTACAGCAAGACGGCAGCCTCTGTGACCCATCATTGGGTTAAATTCGTGAAGTGAAGCGATGATATTCTTGATTGTTTCAACAGATTTACCCTGAGTATCAGCAAGAGCCTTAATGTCAGCTTCTTCTGTAGGAACGAATTCGTGAAGCGGAGGATCTAAGAATCTGATTGTTACAGGGCAGCCTTCCAGAGCTTCATAAAGAGCTTCAAAGTCAGCCTGCTGCATAGGTTCGATCTTAGCAAGAGCAGCTTCTCTTTCTTCAACTGTATCTGAGCAGATCATTTCACGGAATGCACCGATTCTGTCCGGTTCAAAGAACATGTGCTCTGTACGGCAGAGACCGATACCTTCAGCACCCAGTTCACGAGCCTTCTTAGCGTCAGCAGGAGTATCGGCATTTGTTCTTACCTTAAGAACTCTGTACTTGTCAGCCCAAGCCATGATTCTGCCGAATTCGCCGGCAATCGTAGCGTCTACTGTAGGGATAACGCCGTCGTAGATGTTACCTGTTGAACCGTCGATTGAGATATAATCGCCTTCAGTATATGTTTTGCCTGCAAGTTCAAATTTCTTGTTAGCTTCGTCCATCTTGATATCGCCGCAGCCTGATACGCAGCATGTACCCATACCACGAGCAACAACGGCAGCGTGAGAAGTCATACCGCCTCTTACTGTCAGGATACCCTGAGAAGCCTTCATACCGGTAATATCTTCAGGTGATGTTTCAAGACGAACAAGAACAACCTTTTCGCCTTTTTCATGCCAAGCAACAGCATCGTCAGCTGTGAATACAACCTTACCGCATGCAGCGCCTGGAGAAGCACCCAAGCCCTTGCCTACAGGTGTAGCAGCCTTAAGAGCCTTAGCGTCAAATTGAGGGTGGAGCAGTGTGTCGAGGTTTCTAGGATCGATCATAGCAACTGCTTCTTCTTCTGTTCTCATACCTTCGTCAACGAGATCGCATGCGATCTTCAGAGCAGCCTGAGCTGTTCTCTTACCGTTTCTTGTCTGGAGCATGAAGAGTTCGCCGTGTTCTACAGTAAATTCCATATCCTGCATGTCTCTGTAGTGATCTTCAAGAGTCTTGCATACATTCTGGAACTTTTCAAAAGCAGCAGGGAACTTTTCAGCCATCTGAGCGATAGGCATAGGTGTACGAACGCCGGCAACAACGTCTTCGCCCTGTGCGTTTGTAAGGAATTCGCCCATGAGCTTCTTTTCGCCTGTAGCAGGATCACGTGTAAACGCAACGCCTGTACCGCAGTCGTCACCCATGTTACCGAATGCCATTGACTGTACGTTTACGGCAGTACCCCATGAATAAGGGATATCGTTGTCTCTTCTGTAAACGTTAGCTCTTGGGTTGTCCCATGAACGGAATACAGCCTGTACAGCGCCCATTAACTGTTCCTTAGGATCAGAAGGGAAGTCTGTACCGATTTTTTCCTTATATTCAGCTTTGAACTGTGCAGCCAGTTCCTTAAGGTCGTCAGCATCAAGGTCAACGTCCTGAGTAACGCCCTTCTTAGCCTTCATTTCGTCAATAAGTTCTTCAAAGTATTTCTTGCCGACTTCCATAACTACGTCTGAATACATCTGAATGAATCTTCTGTAGCAGTCCCAAGCCCATCTTGGGTTATTGGACTTTTCAGCAATAACTTCAACAACCTCTTCGTTAAGACCGAGGTTCAGGATAGTATCCATCATACCAGGCATTGATGCTCTAGCGCCTGAACGAACAGAAACGAGGAGTGGATTTTCGTGATCGCCGAACTTCTTGCCGGTGATTTCTTCCATCTTACCGATGTATTCATTAATTTCAGCCATGATATCAGGATTAATCTGACGGCCGTCCTCATAGTACTGTGTACACGCTTCAGTTGAAATAGTGAAACCCTGCGGAACGGGAAGACCCATACCTGTCATTTCAGCAAGGTTAGCGCCCTTGCCGCCCAGGAGTTCTCTCATGTTAGCATTACCTTCAGAGAAAAGGTAGCAATATTTCTTTGCCATTGGTTTTATACCTCCAGATATTTTTTGTCTTT
>ERZ780177.3786-NODE-3786-length-10942-cov-6.587214_pt1 | contig 10942 bp, 5 predicted proteins | sample MGYA00510973_ERZ780177 | MGnify/ENA primary metagenome ERZ780177 (study PRJEB29588, sample SAMEA2144396) | human gut metagenome | biome: human gut; feature: human-associated habitat; material: faeces | place: Denmark | collected 2008/2010 ...
TATATAAATTTCTTTTCTGATTTAAGTAATATTGAAATTGCAAATAAAATTGTTATAAATATTCCACCAAATATGTAAAACATACTATATTTATCCGCATAACTATATATATAATTATCTTTAATAAATAAGTCAGATATCGCAAGTACTAAAAAATTAAATATATTACTTCCAAGCATATTTGATATAGCCATGTTATAATTATTTAATTTTAATAATGCAAATGTTGTAACTACTTCTGGAAGGCTTGTCGTAATTCCTAAAAGAATCGCACCTATAGAACTAGATGAAAATTTTGGATACATATGGGCTATTTTATCAGCTTGATATGTTAAAAGTACACTTAAAACTACCATAACAATTCCAGTTAATATGAATTTTAACAAAATAAATTTCCGTTTCTCTTTTATTTCTTCTTCCTCTTTTTTATCGTTTTTAAATACTGAATACATATAAACTAGATATGCAAAAAATAATAATAGAGACACGATATTTACTATTATATTATGGCATCCTAAAATGATAAATATGTAATCTGAAACTAATATTAAACATTCAAATATGTATTTATTTGATGTGTTTCTAAATAAATTAGATTTAAAAAAATATATGTTATAGACTGCTAAAACAAATATGTTAAACATATTACTTCCTACAATGTCACCAAAAGATAGAGATGCATTATCTAAAACAACCGCAGATACACTTGTAACAAATTCTGGAAGACTAGTTATTGATGCAATTAGAAGTCCACCGATAAAAGCTGCTCCTACTTTAGATTGTTTTGATAAAATATCTCCATAATATGATAGTTTTATACTCATATATATTGTACAAAAAGCTAATAATAAAAATATTATTCCATCCAAAATATCACCCTCTAATGAAGTATATTAATAAATAGGATAAAATATTTATTTTATTACTGAATTGTTTACTTTTAACCTTTAAAATGGTACTATATTAATAGTAGAATAGACTAAAGGTGGTTTAGTTATGAAAAAAATTTTAAACAAAAAATTTATAACAATCGCAATTGTGAGTGTAGTTTTTTTCACAGCAATAATTTATTTGTTGCTAAATGGTGTTGATTTAAAAAACTTGTTATCTGATGTTAATTCAGCGTCAAATTATAAAACTGCAGATTGGTCAGACGCAAAAAATATAGATGCGGGATACTCGCATTCTACAATTTTTTTATCAAAAGATACTAGGTTTTCTGTATATGCTTTCGGTCAAAAATATTCATTAGATAATACGAAAGACTATGATATGAACAAAACTGATGATGATGGTCTTTCATATTATGAACAAACTATAAAAATTCCTAACCCACTAAAAAATGATCAAGATTATGAGGTTGCAGGTGCCAATATCAAAATATATTGGAAAAGATATAATGGCATATATTTTCCAAAAGTTTATATTGAATATCCAAATAAAGAAAAAAATGAGCCAGCATTCATTTTCCCTAGTTTTGGCTTTCTTATTGAAAATGCTGGGACAGATAATAATGGTGAAAGATTTGATGCATATCTAAAAGTTGGTTATGTAAATTTTTTTAAGAGAAGTAAAATAGACTATAAATCATGGGTCGCAATTTTACCATATTATTGTATAGATGATATAAACGCAACAACATATCCTGGTACTTGTACACAGCAAAAAATACAATATGGTGAACCATTGAATTTTGAAATGGCTGTTAGTAGCGGTGCTTCTAATACAGAATTAACATATTATAAAAAAGGAACCTTTGAATATATTCAAACTGAAAATTCTAATTTTAATCATAATGTAAATAAATCAACAGCAGCTATTGATAAAATTGGTGGTTTATTTTCTGATATTGATATTTATAATGGTTCTACCCTAAATGAAGGTGAAGTTAATGGTCATGAAGCTGTTGATTTTCGTGGTTTAGAAAGTGCTACTATATACTATGACACAAAAGGTGAATTACCAAGAAAAGATGATAGTAGTTCCAGAGATACATCAAGGCCATATATAGGTGCAAAATTATCTTATAGTAATGGGATTTTATACATAAGTCAAAAACCATTTAATGTACAAAATTTACGTAAATCTACATCTGCATATGCCCTTGATACGTCGGGAGCTAGTTCTTATAATTTTTATTATTCTGCTGTAAGTTTAGTTCATATATATTTTTCGTATTTATCTCCATTCAAATATAAGTTAGAAGCACCAAAAAAGAAAACAAGTGAATTAGAAGTAACAGATAATACTAGTTATAATTATTTAATTTCACAATATATACCAAATAATTCCACAAATAAACTTCAAAAATTTATTCAAAGTACTAATAATACAAGTTCATTTTATGATTCAATAACAATGTCAGATACTTTTGATGATAATTTAACATTTAATTTATCAGATATAAGTATAAAAAAAGAAGATAATATTGATGTTACGGAATGTTTTTCATTAAGCAAAAGTGGAAATACAGTAACTGCTGTAATAAATAAAACTGCTTCGTCTTCTTGTTCATCAGGTTTAACAACACAAGTTGCAGATTTTTATAATCATACTTATACCATGATTGTTCCTGTAACTACAAAAACAGGAATTGATAAAAATATTATTAAGAATACATCAAAAACTGTTGGTGTAAGTAGTGATAATACAGAAGAGGAATTAACTTCTAATACAACAGAAACAAAGGTATACTATAATGTTATAGAAAATTATAAAGATATGGATGATAATGTGATATCTAATCCAGTAACAAATAGGGTTTACAGAAAAGAAAACTTTACAAGTGAAAAGATAGATATTACTGGTTATACTTATAACCATGTTATTTCTGATTATGATAGTAACGATAATACAATAACAAGTGGAACAATAACAAAAGATGTAAATATTACTTATTATTATGATAAATTAGCAAAAATTACATTAAATTATTATGTATGTAATAATCATAGTGATCTTAATTTATGTAACAAAAGTGAAAATAAGATTATAGATTCAGTTACAGAAACAAAAAAATTTGGAGATTCTTATAATATAGATAATATTAGAAATACTCAGGAAACAAAAAATGAAACTACATTCTTAAAATATGATAATGTTGGTGTGGTTACAACACCATCTATAAGTCCAATCGGTACTATTACTTCATCAACAGTTGATAACAATAATAATATTACGATAAATTTTTACTATAGAAAAAAATCAAATATAACAATAAAATATTATGATATAGAAACAAATAAAGAAATAGAAAAAGAAAATGTAGATAGTAAAGTGCATTATGGAGACATATATAATGTAGAAGCTAAGAAAATAAAAACAGAAAAAGAAGAAATATTTAAAAATTATAATTTTGAAAGATACGATAGTAATAGTAAACAAAAGGATGATTTAAAACAAATAAAAATAGATAATGAAAATGTAACAGTAGATTTATACTATAGATTGAAGACATCAACAATAACGATAAAATATTTAGAAGAAACAACAAATAAAGAACTTGCTGAAACATATACAAAGAGTATGAAATATACAGAGGTATATAATGCAACAGAGATAAGAGATAAGGCAGGAGTACCAAAGAATTATAATTTAGTAAGACATGAAAGTTCAACAGGAGTATTATCAGGAACAATAAGTGAACCAAGTATATTAATTATATTCTATTATGAAAAGAAAGATCCAAAACTAGAAACAAGTGTAAGTAAGACAGGAACAAAAGAAATAACAAGAAAAGATGCAGAAGTAGGATATAAACTAAATTATAAAGCAGTAATAAAAGATTATATAGGAAATGCAGAAGTAACTTATATAGATAAATTACCATATGAAATAGATGAAGAAAAATCAGATATATCAGGAGGAAAATATAATAAAGAAACTAAAACGATAGTCTGGGAAGAAACATATAACAAGATAAATATGGGAAAAGAAATAACATTTACAAAAGAAATAAAAGTAGTATATATTGGAATAGAAGATACAGATAGAATAATGACAAATGAAATAGAAACAACAATAAAATTAGATAATAAAGAAAGTACAGTAACAAGTGATTATGATACAGATATAAAAATTCCAGGAGAAATAGTAATACATTATTATGATAAAGAGACAAAAGAGAAATTAGCGAAAGACATAGAGAAGACAGATTTAATAGGAAATCAATATGTAAGTGAAGAAAAAGAATTTGAAGGATATAAGTTAGTAAGCAAACCAGAAAGTAATGTTCATATATATAAAGAGAAGAAACAAGAATTTAGTTATGAATATGAAAAAATAAAATTTAAAATAACAACAAAAGTAGAAGGAGAAGGAGGAACAATAGAAGGAGACGAAATAGTAAAATATGGAGAAGATTCAAGTAAAGATAAAATAAAGATAAAAGCAAAAGAAGGATATGAAATAAATAAAATAACCATAAATGGAGAAAGTTATGAAATAACAGATAGAAATGAAATAATAATGCCATATTTTAAAGAAGTAAAAGAAGACAAAGAAATAATAGTATCATTTGTAAAAAAGATAGAAAATCCAAAAACACTAGATAATATAATGTCATATATAGGATATGCAGTATTATCAATAATAGGATTAATAATTTCCGGAATTGTTCTTATAAAAAATAAAACTCAAGAGAAAATTTAATCTCTTGAGTTTTTTAATACTTTTACTTTATTTTTTCCGTTACTAATAATCTTATTTTTTACTATAATTCCAGTTGGAATACCTGCAAGTATACCAATTAAAATTACGATACTAATTTGAAATACTTTATGTTGATTTTTATCTTTTATTTCTATAACAACCGTGTTATCGTTTTGATTACCATTTTCTTTTAATGCCGGAGTAACTTTTATATAACTTGGTATATTATTAGTTATATGAGTACCATTTTGATCAATATAACTAAAATTATATGGATCTACCATATACCATGTCATTTTTAAGCTATCATAATCTTTACTTTTTAATAAATCAAGTGCAGATACTTTTTTATAAATATAATCATTAGAATTTCCTTCAGGGTCTTGCATTTTTGTTTGTGTTACAAAATATTCATCATCAAGCCATGTACTATCAACAAAATATTCTTGATTATTTATTTTTACTAGGTTCCAAGCATGATTATTATCTACTATATAATTAGCCTTTAAATTAACTCTTTTACAAAGTGCACAAACAAGTGCTGAATAATTTCCACAAATTTGAGTATCTTTTTCAAGTGCTCCATATAATTTTCCACCTTCATAAAATGATAATATATCATCGCTTGTATTATTTTTTACATCTGGATCATAAATACAATTTTCTAAAACATATATAAGTATTTTATTTAATTTTTCTTGTTCAGAATCTGTTTCTTTAATATCTAAACTTTGGACAATTTTATCTATTTTAAAGTTGACGTTTTCTAACTTTTCTAAAAAATCATCTGTAGTACCTGAAATACTTACACCATTTTTTTGTAATACACTGATATCACCATTTGTTATATATGTTGCAGCCGTATAAGGACCATCAGTGATTTCAAGGGAACTTAAAAATGTTAATTCTGAATAATCAATATTCATATCTTTATCATTCCCAATTGATAATCTTTCTAAATTCTTAAGATTTTCAAGTATTCCAGGTTCAATGTTAAATCCTGATAAACTTAATATTCTGATAGAATTTGATTCCTTTATAAAATTTATCGCATTTGTATTAGTAAAATCTAAACCATCATTATTATTGTTAATTAGTATTAAATGTTCTAAACTTCTTAGTTCATTTATTTTTTTTAGTGGATTTAATGAATTACAATTTTCAAATGTTATTGTAAGTGTAAGTAAATTATTACAATAATTAAGCCATGATAAATCATCATTTTCATCAACATCAATGTTAAAATAGTATACAGGATTAAAGTTATTTAAATCAGAAATTGTTACGTTATCATTATTAGATTTCCCAATTTCATCAGTAATTATTTTTTTAAACTTTTCCGGAATATTAACTATCTTTTTATCATTTTCTTCATCTACTTCATAAAAATTACTATAATTTGATTTTATTTCATGTGCATTTGTATTTATAGTTTTTCCAGATAGTAATGTAAGAGAAAGTGTTCCAGTTAAAATTGCTCTTTGAGTTATATATTTTATCTTTTGTTTATTAATCATTTTTATCTCCTTGATCTGACAAATTTATCAGCGATGATTTATTGTATCATATTTTTATTTAAAAATCACAAAATTGATGAAATATAACATATTTTTTGATATAATCAGCATAAGAGAGGTGTTTTTATGTATTGTGTTAGATGTGGAAAAAATATAGATGAAGGTAGTAAATATTGTACTTCTTGTGGTTATCCAGTAAATGGTAAAGTTAAGGAAGAACATGAAACAAAAGATAATGCACAGGTAATATCTATTTTAGGTATGATATTTAGTTTTATAATCCCAGTAATAGGATTAATTTTAAATATTATATCTATTTGTAAATGTAGTAAATATAAATCTAAAACTGGAAATGATTCAAAATATAAAAGTTTGTCATTCGCAGGACTTATAATTTCAATTATAATGACAATAATTCATATGATTATTATTTTTGTTGTAGTTGTATTTACTTTGGTTGGTAGTGGTTCATCAAAATTAAATGGTACTTGGAATTGTTCATATTTTAATTATTCATATTACGTAGTTACTGCAAAATTTAACGAAGATAAAACATTTACTTGGAAAAAATATAATGATTCCACTAACAAAAATTATTTAGATGGAACATATTTCATTAATTCAAGAGAATATAATAATGGCATTACAACGTATGAGTTTAAGTTAAGAATAGATCATCAAATTGTAAATGGTGATGATAAAGGAAAAGAAAATGCATATATAAAAGCAAAAATATATGACGATAATTATGCAATTATATATAATGAAAAAACAAATAAAATATATCATTGTAAGAAGGTTAATTAATGTTTAAAATAGGTAATTTAGAAATAGAAAATAATGTATGTTTAGCACCTATGGCTGGAGTATGTAATAGTGCATTTAGAAGAATAGTTAAAGAATATGGTGCGGGACTTTTATTCGCAGAAATGGTAAGTGATAAAGCATTAATGTATGATAGTGAAAAAACAAAAAAAATGCTTTATATGACAGAAGAAGAAAGGCCAATTGCTCAGCAAATATTTGGTAGTGACAAAGAAAGTTTTGTTATTGCAGCTAAAAAAGTATATGAATTAATGCATCCAGATATTATAGATATTAATATGGGATGCCCTGTTCCAAAGGTGGCCCTAAGGGCACAAGCAGGTGCAGCACTTTTAAAAAATCCAGAAAAGGTAAAAGAAATTGTAGAAGCAGTAGTAAATGCAGTACCATGTCCTGTAACTGTTAAAATTAGAAGTGGATGGGATAAAAATAATATTAATGCAGTAGAAATAGCAAAGATAGTAGAAGAAGCAGGTGCAAGTGCAATTACTGTTCATCCAAGAACTAGAGCGCAAGGTTATGAAGGACTTGCAGACTGGAGCATAATAAAAAAAGTAAAAGAAAATGTTAATATTCCAGTAATAGGTAATGGTGATATAAAATCAGTAGATGATGCTATTAGAATGTTTAATGAAACTAATTGTGATGCAATAATGATAGGAAGAGCATCCTTAGGTAATCCATACATCTTTAAACAAATATCACACTATTTAAAAACACATGAAATTTTAGGTGAACAAACAAAAAATGAAAAAATCGATATGTGTTTAAAACATATGAAATATTTACTTGAAATAAAAAATGAAAAGGTTGCCATACTTGAAATGAGGACTCATGCAGCATGGTATATAAAAGGAATGAAAGATTCAGCAATAATAAAAAATAAAATATTTAAATGTGAAACAAAGGAAGAATTAGAAAAAGTATTATTGGATTATAAAAATTCTGATTAAATTTGGGAAAAAATAGTAATAAACTATTGGTTTTCCCTTTTTTTATGGTATAATAAAAAAGGATTCGAGGTGAAAAAATGAGAGAGTTAACAGAGCAAGAAATTGTTAGAAGACAAAAGGTTGATGAAATTAGAAAAACATGTAATCCTTATCCTGAAAGATATGAAATTACTCATACACTAAAAGAAGCATCTAATTTAGAAGATGGTACTGATAATGTTAGTGTTGCAGGTAGAATAGTATTCATGAGAAAAATGGGTAAAATGAGTTTCATTAAAGTAAGAGATATTGAAGCAGATTTACAAATTTCTATAAAGGTTGATCTTGTTGGCGAAGAAAAATATCAATTTTTCAAATCAAACTTTGACGTTGGTGATTTTATAGGTGCAACAGGTGAAATATTCACAACTCATACTGGTGAAAAAACTTTAAGAGCATCTAGTTTTGAATTCTTAGGTAAAGCATTAAAACCACTACCTGAAAAATTCCATGGTTTAACTGATAAAGAGTTATGCTATAGAAACAGATATGTAGATATGATTATGAATGAAGATACTAGAAAGAATTTCTTAATTAGAATGAACTTTATTAGAGAACTTAGAAGATTCTTAGATAGTAAAGGTTATTATGAAGTTGAAACACCAATTCTAAACAATAAACCAAGTGGTGCTGTTGCAAAACCATTTATGGCTCATCATAATGCACTTGATATGGATGTATATTTAAGAATTGCACCTGAAACTTACATGAAAAGATCAGTAATCGCAGGTATTCCAAAGGTATATGAAATAGCAAGATGTTTTAGAAATGAAGGAATGGATGCTACCCATTTACAAGACTTCACTATGATTGAGGCATATCAAGCATATTATAATTATGAAGATAATATGAAATTTATAAGAGAATTACTTCAAACAGTAATCGGAAAAGTATTTGGTACATTAAATATTCAAATCGGAGATAAAATGGTAGATTTATCTGGAGAATGGGGAAGAGTTTCATTTAGAGATTTAATAATGAAATATTCTAATATTGATATTAATGAATATAATACTAAGGAAAAACTATTAAGTAAGATTAAAGAAGATAAGATTGAACTTGATAGTGAAACACCAATTGAAAATTTAGGATATGGAAATCTTGTTGACTATTTATACAAAAAGGTTGCAAGACCACATATGCTAGGACCTGTTTATTTAACAGAGCATCCAATGAGTTTATCGCCACTTGCAAGAGCAAATGATGATAACAAAGAAATAACAGATAGATTCCAACTTGTAATAAACGGAGTTGAAATTGTTAATGGTTACTCAGAACTTGTGGATCCAGTAGAACAAGAAAAGAGACTTCATGAACAAGCTATGAATAAAGCAAATGGTGATGAAGAAGCTATGGATATGGATTATGATTATATAGGAGCTATGGAATATGGTATGCCACCAATATCTGGTTGGGGTATGGGAATTGACCGTATGGTTCAACTTCTAACAAATAGCGATAATATAAGAGATGTAGTTATGTATCCACTTATGAGACCACAAGAAACTACAGAAAATTAGGAGGAAAAATGAAGAAATATAATATTTTTAAAGTATTATTGTTAGTTTTAGCAGCAGCAATAATAGTAAGTTTTTTAATCCCTAGTTCAACAATTGGTTATTATACATCAGGTATTGAAAAGGGAACTATTAATCCAATAAACTTTGTTGATTCTATATCAAATGGATTAACATCATTTAGTGTATTTATCAGTGCATTTATATTTATTTTAAGTATTGGTGTATTTTATGCAGTACTTAAGAAAACTGGTAAATATGAAGCAGTTATTAATAATACTGCAGTTAAATTTCAAAAGAAAAAAGGTTTATTTTTAGTAATAAGCATATTAACATTTGGAATTATGACAGCCGTTACAGGTGACGTTATGCCTATGCTTATCTTTGTTCCAGCTTTTATAGATATTGCTAAAAAATTAGGTTATGATAGTAAGACATCTATCGCATCAACTTTAGGTGCAATCCTTTTAGGAAGTGCTGGTTCATTATATACAAATTATGTAAATCAAATAATGAGTACTACAGTATCATCTAATATAATTGTTAAAATAGTTATATTAGTACTTGGACTTGGTTCATTAATATTATTTACAATATTAACAAGCAAGCCAGAAAAAACAAATTTAGAGAAAGAAGAAGTTAAAAAAGGTTTACCAATGATGATTGCATTTGATGTAATTATCGTATTTCTAATACTTGGTATGGTATCTTGGAATGGATACTTTGGATTTGAAGGATTCACAAATTTCCATAAAACTTTAACTGATTTTAAAGTATTTGATGTTTCATTATTCAATGCAATATTGGGTTCAACACTAAGTGCATTTGGTGAATGGGCTTTATATAATGTTATTGTATTATTAGTAGTAACTACAGTAATATTATCATTAATTTATAAAATTAAATTTGATGGATTACTTGAATCTATCGCAAGTGGAATAAGAAGAGCATTACCATATGCTATGATAGTAATTCTTGCTAACTTAGTATTAGTTGGTGTTTATAATTCAGGATTCTATACAACAATAATTACAAGTATTGCTGGTATGACAGATAAAGTTCTATCTGGAACAACATTATCTGCATTATCTTCAGTAGTATATCCAGATTATACATATGCTACACAATTTACATTATCAACAATTATTTATACAATAACAGATACAAAATTCTATCTTGTACTTGCAGTTATATTCCAAGTTATTTATTCATTATTCTTACTAATTTCACCAACAAGTATTCTTGTATTACTTGGATTACAACGTGAAAATGTAAGTTATAAAGAATGGGTTAAATATATTTATAAATATTTCTTAGGATTATTAATTGTATTCTTTGTATTAATTATGGTAGTAGGTAGAAATTATATTTCAGCATTATCATATGTAGTACTTGCAGTAGTAATTGTAATGCTTGTATTATTTGTAGTACTTTCTGTAAC
>ERZ780177.3793-NODE-3793-length-10931-cov-2.655204_pt1 | contig 10931 bp, 10 predicted proteins | sample MGYA00510973_ERZ780177 | MGnify/ENA primary metagenome ERZ780177 (study PRJEB29588, sample SAMEA2144396) | human gut metagenome | biome: human gut; feature: human-associated habitat; material: faeces | place: Denmark | collected 2008/2010 ...
TGATATTGAAATTATTGATGTCTTGAATAGAAATCATCCTATAGAAATCATCCTATAGAAATCAATCTATACGATATTGTGGATAGTGTCAAATACGTTCCATTGGGAACAGGTGAATGTTTATTAAGTGAGATTGAATGCATAAAGAATGATGGGAAATTCTATTTTGTCAAAGATTCAAGAGGGGTATTTGTATTTGATGAAGAAGGATATTTTATTAATGAAGTAGGTCATAGAGGTATAGGGCCGGGTGAATATGTGTATTCGGACAATTTTTATTTAGATCGTGATAATAAATTGGTATGTCTTATCTGTAATTCTGCGAGAAAAATTTTACAATATACTTATTCTGGAGCTTATTCTAATACAATTCAATTAGATACCGAAGATGCTAACATTGAGTATGCCATGATGTGTGGTCAAGGAGAGCTTATTGCGTATATCCGTTACCAAATGATTATTCTCAAAACCAAAGTGAATACAGTGTGTTCAGAATCAAGAATGACTCATTAATTGGCGAAACGCTGTTAAAAGCAAAAGAAATAGGGACTCAAAATATACATTATCCTTTTCTACATTATCCAATAGCATTATTAGATAATCAATATTTTTTTATATCGGTATTGTCGAATGAGCTTTTTGTATATGAGGGAGGTCAAATAATGCCTGGATATTACGTAAATATACCAGAGAATGAGCCAAGTGAGGATTTTATAGAAGAACATAAAGACTTGAATTTTTTTGAATTAGTTGAAACATTGAAAAAAAGTAATATAGGTTTGGGAATCACTGCCATTGAGTCTTCTTCTGATTATTTATTTATGTCAATTAGCAATAAAAGTACGTTGATATGGGATAAAAAAAGATCAATTCAAATATCTGATATTTATGATCCTGATTTGAAACTTTATTCTGATTTACTTTTATCTGGTGGAGTATCAGATGAACATTTAGGTTTTTATTCTGCAGATTTTCTTTGTGCTAACAAGGAGCTTATATTGAAAGGCAATGATAGATCTCTAGCTAAATTGGTTGGAAATTTATTAGAAGATGATAACCCTGTCGTGTATCAATATTACTTCAAGAAAAATGCTATAGATATATTAATTGAAAAATATGGAATTTGATTATAACATTGTTTGTTGAATTCTCTTGTAAAAAAATGCTTTTAATAGAATTACGATCGAAATTGTCAATGCCTGTTTTTTCTTTTTACATTCTAAAAATACAAAAGAAATGATTGCTATTTGGGAACGTGACCAATTTGGATATCCAGTTTGTATTGATGAAAAGCATGTATCTGGATTTTGGAGATGCGGAGGTGAAAGTTGAAGGTTTGCTTAGACAGCCGGAGGGAAGAGAACCGATTCCGGTGAAGAAAGAAGAGAAATAACAGAAGATGCTACAAAAAGATATCAATATTTGAAGAAATCGAGTAATATACTGCTCCCATTACTTAAATTTTTCAATGATGATTATGTTATGTTTATTTGGTAAAGACAGATAGAGGATATGGAAGTCATTTTACGTATAACAGAAAGCAGAAGAAAGTTTTTTTGATCAAAGAAGGGGAGCCTTTTATTATGTATCTCTGTTTTGGCATAGTTGATAATGCTTTGCTCTCAATTTGCAAACCTGATTTTGTTCATAGAGTGGTAGATCGTAAGTTGATGCCGTCTGAGGAAATTCGTAAAATGGAGGCTTTGAAAGAAGATGATAATCCTGTTATATTGAAATGTTATTTGAAACGATGAAGCTAAATTGGCGAATTGTAGGTCGGATAGGTGAAATATATTAGTGTTATTTGAATGGAATTATGTTAAGTGAATATTTTAAACAAATTCTTTTTGTTCATTTATATATGGCGTGTTTCTTTAAAACCAAAGAGGTGTTGGTTTTAAAGAAACGGGGTCTTGGTTTTAAAGGAACGATACTTTGGTTTTAAAGGAAAACTGTCGTTTTCTATGGTGTTGATAATCAATTGTTTATGAAGATGAGATTTTACTCTTCTAAAATAGTAAATTATTCAGTCAAATAGGCTCTGAAAGTGATGATAAAGATGTGACGACATTTATATTATGGACATTAATCTTTTCACAAAATGGCTTTTGCTCTAATTTTAGTAGACTAAATAATATCTTTTTAGAGGAAAAGCTATTGATAGTTGTGAAATATGTTATCTTTGTAGTACAAAACGAACTAAAATAAAGCAAAATGAGACCTAAAAGAATAATACTGTTGTTTGTTATAGCTTGTGTCGGAGGAGTTATATTCTTTTTTGTATGCAAATATACCTATGATTTTAAAGTAGTTAAGCTTAAGGAGAAAGCGCGAAACGCTTTTATTGGGGCGGTTGATCAAGAACTAAGAAACCGGAGTGTTGATGGAGATTGTTCATTTAATTTGGATGCAAAAGCGGCTATGAGTGCTGAAATTCCAGATTCTGTATATTTTGAAGATGAAACAGGGAAACGTTGGTATCGGTTAGATCCCAAGAAGAATCGTATGAATATTACGAATAATTCTACATTACGCGCTTTGCACTCTTTTGCTTTTGGAAAAAAAGAGCTTCTTGCTGATTCTTTGAATGCCGTATGGAACGAGCAATTACGAAAGTCAAATATTTTTCTTGAATCAGCTTTGTGTGTTTCATTAATAAATATAGATGGAAGTATAAAATCACAAAATACATGTTGGAACGAATGGTGTAATTCTTCAAATTTGGTTTTTACTTCTTATATAGGTTATGCTTGTGAGATAGAGATAATAGGATATTTGTGTTATTCAGTGTGGAGTATAATGTATAAGGAAATCTTTCTCTATCTATTATTATATATAGTTTTGGTGTATGGATTTTATAAATCTTTTATAGTTCTTCGTCGTAAGTTGTATTCGTTACCTAATAAAGAAATAATAGAAATAGAGGTTATAAAAGAAGTTCCTGTTGAAGTACCGGTAATTAAGGTAGTGCAGAATATAGATGCCACTATACATTCATATAAATTGAATGAACGTTCTATATTTTATTCGGAACGGAATATTCTAGTAGTTGATGGGGTTGAGAAAAAGATTCAGCCTCAGACTTGTCGAATATTAGAATTATTTTTAGAAGAAAAAGATCATAAATATATGTTGGAATACAGTGTAATAATGGATAAACTATGGCCTGACGGATCAGGTAATACTTTACGAATGCATAAAGCGGTAGATCGTTTACGTGCATTATTTAAAGAAAATGATCTTTCTATAAACATACAGAGGAAAAATAGTGCATATCAACTAATTTTTGGGGAAAATCTTTTTGAACAGGCAAATAATAAAAATGTCGATGAAATGGAGATAATTTGAATTCTTGTTTGATTGTTTATAAAGAAAATATGGTTAGGTCCGAAATGGTCATATCTATTTTTTGCTTATTTTTTGTCTCAGTACTATTTTTGCACTTTTAATTAATCATTTAGTATATAAATAGTATGAAAAAATTGGTTGTTTTTTTGTTTTGTATAGTAGCGATTTTGCTTGTTCAACATTTAGGTTCTGATAAAAATGTGCAAAGTGCTTTGCTTCTCTATAATATAGAAGCTTTAGCTGATGATGAGCATGTTGCTATTACTCAGTGTTTTGGAAAAGGTTCGGTGGATTGTCCTAAATCTCATAGGAAGGTTGAATATGTTTTTGGAGGATATAGTCTTGAGGGGTTATATTAGGCTTTTGCCTCTTTTGCTCCTTATTTCTTGTGGTACGAAGCAGGTGGAATATCCAGATAATGTGTTCTTTTATTCTCAATTTCCACAAGAAAAAGAGTTAAAAGGAGAGATTATAGAGTTGGATTCTATTTTTTTTCGCTATCCATTTCGCGTACGTGTAGAAGGAGATAAGGTCATTGTGATGGATTTGCACGGTATTGATTATTATGCGCATCTGTTTCAATATCCTAGTTTTCGATATTTATCTTCTTTTGGAAGGCGTGGCGATTCACCTGCAGAAATGCTGTCAATAGAAAATATTCGTTTTTACAATCATAATATATGGACATTAGATGCTAATAAAAGAGAATTAATAAGGTTAGGTTTTTCTTCATCCGATGATTTACTACTCCGTGACGAAGTGGTAACATTGGGTGAAGATATTTTAAGACCGCTTGATTTTGCTATATATAATGATACTTCCTTTATTATTCCAGATTATTCAGGTGATAGTCGTTTATGTTGGGTAAACCGTAATGGAATCTCTATGAGCAAGATTGGTACTATTCCATCAGTAAAAAAGAAAGCATTACAAAATGCCCGTCCAGCTTTAGCGCAAGCATGGCGAAGCTTTCTTGATTACAATTCGCATAATAATGTGTTAGCAATGGTAACGCAATTAGGTGAAGTGCTTGAAGTATATAATCTAAAAGATAGTACGTATGTTGTTCGCATTGGTGAAAATGGAGAACCAGAATTTAAAGTAGCTGATGGCTATGGGATACCGACAGGAATTATGGGATTTAGTGATGTGCAAGTTACGGATAGCGCTATTTATACAGTGTTTCACGGTACTTCATTCAAAGATATTGCTCAACAAAGTGGCCGTTTGCCCGATGGAGGAAAGTATATATATGTCTTTGATTTGGATGGTGAACCACGATGTAAATATGTACTTGATCATTATGTGTGTGGTATTTCAGTAAATGAAACAACTAAAATGATCATTGCAACAGATGTAAATAGTGACCAACCTATTATTAAGTATCATTTCAAATGAGGAGGATATATTTCATTGGTTGTGGTAGGTAGAGTTTATTCTTGACAGCTATTAGCTAAAATAAGCTCTACCCATCCACTTTAAGGAGATTACCACCACCTCTGTCTTCCGTTTTCGTAGGTGAATATTCTTTCTTCTTTTCCACTGTTATGGCATTTCAACCATAATAATGCGTTAGCAGGTACTTGTTTATATTCTAAATACCAATTTGCTGCCGTCTGTTTGCCAAGTGATTTCCATCCCTCTTTTTCTGTCCAATAAAATAGTTCATATTGATAACCTGGAATAATGCCATTAGTATTACTACGTGGGATTAGTTCTATATGAGTTAGTTGTTGTGGACTTCCTAGGTCGACTGTTAACTGATTAGTAGACATTGTGTAATATTTATTATATTTTCCGTCTTGTAGCATTTCAAGACTAGGGTTGTTTACCATTCCGTCATACAATTGAATGGGTTTTAATAATGTTGTATCCTTATTTTCATCCAATCCTATGAAAGATAATTCAGCAAGACAACAGTCTTTTTCTTCAGGAGCAATAAAACGTATATAACGATATTTTTTTGGGGTGTTAATAGTGATTTTTTGTCTATAATATGGTATACCATTTATTGCTGTAAGACTATCTGCTTTTTTAAAGTCCTTTTGGTTAGAAGCTTCAAAATATCCGCCTTTTAATTTAACAGCATGTGTTGCAGTATAAGAGTAGTAAGTATATTTGGCTGATAAATAGATATTGTTTTTTTCTGTTTTATCTGTATATATATAGTGTACATCCCCTTTTTCATCCAAATAAAATGGTTTTCCTGCTGCTATCATGTGTCTGTTTTCATATATTGCAGGCAAATACATGATATTTCTTCCCATATTTTGAAAGAGTGCCTCTTTATTCTGTTTGATTTCTGAGCATGCGATTGGTATCCATTCGCCCTGTTCAGATACACATAAGTATCCGACATTATGTTCTTGGGTATCCATTTCTATTCGGACATCCGAACAGATAATATATTCGTCTGTTACATCTTTTATACAGAGAGAGAATTCTGGGACTATTTCTCCTACATTAGCTATTTCCAGTATGTGTTTTCTGTCAGGTTGTACGGACCAAGTATGTCTATATACTTTGGGAATCGTTTTTGAGTATTGAACTTCTATACCTTCGGGGAGATCTCCTTTTTTTATATCAAGTGTTTTGCCTTGTAGAAAGGAAGCACTACCGAATAAAACACTTGTGTTTTTTGAACTATTATCGTTTTCCAATAATTCTTCTTGTTTAATAGTGACAACTTTTACTATACCGTGCTTACCGGTGTAGTTTCCCCAATGGGGTACATAGTCCATAGTAGCAGGGATTCCTATAGAGCGAAGAAGCATGGCTCTGTAACGTACTATATCATAGCACCGTCCCATTTGCATGAGATTAACAGCTGACATGTTCATAGAATATGGATAAAGTGATTCTATCCCCCTTTGCGTGCGCAGTGAGATTGCTTGTCTGCTACTTACCCTATTAATATCAGTAATATTTAAATATTTACCTGCCCTTTTTGAATATTCATTGTAAAATTGCGGTCGCCAGTGCTCTATTTGTTCATTCCCTAAACGATAAGGTAGAATATATTCACAAAAAGTATCAAAGTCAATCCCTTTTGCCCATGGATTTGTTTTCCATGCACGATAGGCAAATTCTACATTTTGTATTAAGAAGTTTGCCGTAACAGTACGACTATCCCACTTTATCTCAGTTTTTTCTTGTCGCTGTGTCTTTTCGCAGATGGAGTCCATGATTGATGAAAATAGATCATAATCGGGATATCTTGTCATTCCTGGATTGGTCTGTTGAGTTAATACAGTATCTATTATATTAAAAGCACGATTCATCGTGTCCATTTGTGGGCTATGGTATGCATAATGAGCATACATATCTTTGATTAGGAAGAACATTGCTTTTTGTTTAAGGCTGTCTTTCTCTTGATTGTAGTAAGATAAAGCTTTTTCCAGTTCACTTTTACGGTCTTCGGCCTGTTCCAGAGTTTGTTGTAACATCTGTTGGTATGAATCAGTGCAGGAGGTGGTATTCATGCCGTAGATCAGTATGCAGATTATATTCAATATATATTTTCTCATGATTTTTTTCTTATTTTTTATAAATACGTATACCATAGTCATCAATGAGTGGAGGGAAACTAAGCCAAGATTCAAAAGAGTGCTTTCCATCCGACTCATAGTGTACAATATATTTGCCAGGGGCTAATATTGTGTCATATTTTTCAACTCCAATAATTTGTACAGGAATATTGTTTGTCATGGCAGGTTTCCAAATTATCTCTTGTGATTGTTCCTTTATTATCCAGCATTTGTCGGCAAAAACAATAGAATCATTTGTACTTTTATCTTTGGCTATGTATTTACATCGCTGATTTGAATGAAAAATTGTAATATTGGATTCTTCATTGAGTATAAAATATCGTGAAGCATTCATTCTGTCGGATACATAGTTGATAGCTGTTAATGGAGATACTTTTAAATAATCACAGGGAAGCGAATGAGGGAACAATGTATCATAAACTTCTTTTAGTTTTTGGTATTCATTATGGTTGTTTATTCTGCTTGCTAGTCTGATATGCGATTGTAATTCTTTTATATATAATGCTATGTATGGTGATTTTCTTTTCTCTTTTAGCTGTAAACAAAGTTTTTCTTTAGACTGATTGAAGTCTATTTTACAATAATTTGGTTCAAAGGTGTTCTTCAATATATCCAATGCAATAGGAGATAGTAGTAAATCTGGATTTCCGTTAGAATCAAAAGGAGATAATCCTTCTTTATTAGGATATATGATAGCGATAGTTTTTCTTAAATCGATGAATTTAATGCATAGAAGTGTCTGGCTTTCGTCAGACATAGAACTCCACAGTACTACATGCTTGTTTAGCCTAAATGTATACCAGCCTGCCAATTGGTATATGTTTTCTACATACCATGTAGGAAAAAGGTTGGGAATATCTTTACCTATCGGCATGTATTCTGTAATATTCTGCTCGTCAAAATACGAAGAAATGTATTTAGTCGTAGTCAATATGTTTTTTGTATTCCATGAATGCTTCTCTTCTATCTTTAATGTGTTTTTATAAAAATCGTTATAAGCTTCGGGGAATTGCCTATGAATCAAATGTTTCATATAAAATGATATGTTTTCATTATATAGAGGGAGTATTGAAGGCTGGTTCTCGGGAATACGTATAATATCTTTTATCAAGAGTTTTTCTTTATTTATACTTCGTATAGACATGTAACAACGTAAAAGTGAATCTTCATTTATATGTTCATTTCTTATTTCTTTTGTTAGAATTAGTGGTAGAGATAAAGTTTCTATCCATTTCTCTCCAAGATTAGTTGTTTCATTAAAATTATTTTTAGTTAGAGTTGTATTGTCATCTGTTATAAAATAGTTGTATTTTTTGATTCCATATTCTTTCAATAGTGCTTCTATGTGATCGGTCGATGGAGAACGGTTGGAACATGCGGTACATGTAACGATATAGATATATATTAGCATAAATAGTATCAAAGATAGAATTTGTTTTTTCATAATATGATAATTAATAGTAAAATAATTGCTGCAAATGTAGTGGATCTTGATATAAATATGCATGGATTATTATGCAATATATATGGAAAAACTGGTATGCTTCTAGTTGGTCCGAAATGGTCAGATTTTGTCTTTGGGAATATTCTTATCATTGCTTATTTTTGTATATATAATTAATTGAGTGAATACGCTACTCTGCTAATGTGCTATGTGGAAGTCTATTTTTTAAGAATTAGAAACTATTCAGCCAAAATATTAATTGATTATCAGTAATTTGAACAATATATCTTGCTGGCAAATGTGTAACAATGCGTATGCTTTCTTTTGTATTGCTTGTAATTCGTTTAATTTGCTGCATTTTACTGCTAAAATATATGAAATTTGAGCAAAATTACAGAATATTAGATTGAATAGTTGCGATTGTGTCTTTGGAAACGAACGACTCATCTATATTTCATAGAGGTACTAATAGTGAAACAAATATCAATAATAAAAGTTCTACAAGAAATAAATAGCACTCCCATTCATTCTTATATATTGTATGAAAACATTACATTTTATGCGGAACAAAAGATGATAGAAGTAGATGGTGTAAGAAAGAAAATTCCAACTTAGCCTAGTCATTTATTATGGCTCTTTTTAAAAGAAAAGGAAAACGGATACATTTTAAAGGATAATTATAATATGGTAAATTTGTGACCGGATAAAACAGGTACAACATACCGAATTCATAAAACGATAGGGCGTTTACGTCTTTTACTTCAGGAAATGGACAAATCAATAGATATTATAAGAGGGAACGAAACTTATCAATCGTTTCTCTGAAGGAGTCTTGAGTAAATAATGAATACCCCAAAATGGCGATGAAATGGGGAATTTAGAGTTGGTCCGAAATGGTCAGCTCTTTTTTTTGGCAACTCATACCTTGTTTTTTACCTTTGCTTCCATAATTAATCTATTAAACAAAAAATAATATGAAAAAGATAGCTGTGTATGTAGAGGCTTTAGCTACGGATGTAAATAATGATCAGCCAATAGTTAAGTTCTATTATGGTTAGGGATGAGATAATTAATTTGATTAAAAAGGAGCAAGATGATGAATTGCTAAATCTTGCCGGATTATCGAACATCATCTGCTCCTTAAACTCCACAAAAAAAGCAGGTGAGGCAAAGGTAAGAATAATATGATTTTTAGCAAATAAGTTTTTGCTATTGTTTTAGAAATGTGAGTCTTAATTTATAAAGTAAAATGTTTATTATGAAAAAGAAATTAGTAGCTGTAATCTCATTGTTTGTTATTATTTTAATTGGAGGATATACAGTTTATTCTTCACAGAATAATGTGAAGTTGTCTGATCTGGTCTTAGCTAATGTGGAAGCGTTAGCTGAATATGAATCTCCTGATGTTGAAATTACTTGTAATGGGACAAAAAATACTCCTCCTGGTAGATGCTGGCATCAGTATGCTGATTGTGATTTGGGGTGGTTTCATCATCCTGAAGATTGCAGATTTTCTGGTAGTATGAGTGATACTTGTCTTACTCCTTGCGAGTAGAAGTATAGATTTTGTGAGACTGACTAGAAAGAAGAGCTTTTGATAATTATACTTTTTACTTTTGTCTGTAAATCAGAATTGTTGGACTTTCTAGTTAGTTCCTATGTAAAAATATGATACAATGAAAAAAATAAGTGTAATAATCTTGGCAATTGTTATTGTTGCGTGTGCTTCAAGTAATAAAAACGTACTAGACGGAGTTGAAATAGTACCCGTAGATGTGCATAAAGCTTCTAAAGATGCTTCATCTTTTTTAGAAAAAATAGAGATTGTCCCTCTAGAGACCAACGACTCATCTATCTTTCATAAATGTAATAAAATCATTTATAATAAAAGTATGGATATGTATGCTCTTTATACTAGTGATCAAATTGTTTTTACTTTTTCTGGTAATGGAAAATACATTGATAATTCGAAGAGAATGAATGGTCAGGGTCCTAAAGAATACAATATGGTATTAGACATTAATTTTAATCCTTATTTAAAAGGGATTGATATGCTCAATCCATATGGAACAGTATATACTTATAGTCCGACATTTGGACTTTTATCTAAGAGACAATTTAAACCAGAGTTTCCTGTAGATTATCTGATGGCTCTAGATTCAGATAATTATATTTTCAATCATCCTTTTGTATGGACAAATCAAGAAGTATCGTTTATTGACTTAAAAACGCAGCAATCAGTCAATGCTAATTATGAAGGAACTATTTCTGGAAACACAATGAGTAATGATTGTTTTTATCGTATAGGTGAGCATTTTTATTTTGTACCATTTGGAGTAAATTATTATTTTTATCAAATAGATGCGAAAGAAAAGAAACTTACCCCGATTATATATCTTGATATGGGAGATGCTGAAGTCAAGGCTGATGGTTTACCTGGACGGGCAGTAGGAAAGAGGAATAGTTCTGATGAAGAAAAAAGAGAAATTACAAAAGAGGCTACAGAGAGATATTTATTTTTGAAATATTCTTCACAGAAGCTTTTGCCGGTACTTAAATTTTTCAATAATGATTATGTGTATGTTTATTTA
>ERZ780177.3810-NODE-3810-length-10908-cov-2.141804_pt1 | contig 10908 bp, 8 predicted proteins | sample MGYA00510973_ERZ780177 | MGnify/ENA primary metagenome ERZ780177 (study PRJEB29588, sample SAMEA2144396) | human gut metagenome | biome: human gut; feature: human-associated habitat; material: faeces | place: Denmark | collected 2008/2010 ...
CCTGCAGGGCGGGGCCTCCTTTGCCGGGCCGCCTGCCGTGTTCGTCCGTTTTCAGGGCTGTCCTGTGGCCTGCCCGTGGTGCGATACGCAGTACGCCGCCCGGCTGGACGGCGCGACACTGGATTTTGCCGCCGTGCGTGCCAAGCAGGGGCCGGGAGCGGGCTATGCCGATGTGGAGCCCGAGGCGTTGCTGGCAGCCATCCGGGAGGCCGGGCCGCGCCATGTGGTGCTGACCGGCGGCGAGCCCTGTCGCCATGACCTCACGGAGCTGACCTCCCGACTGGTGGCGGAGGGTTTTCGTGTCCAGATCGAAACCAGCGGCACCATGCCCATCCGTTGTCATAAGGATGTCTGGGTGACCCTGAGCCCCAAACTGGACATGCCCGGTGGGCTGGAAGTGCGTCAGGATGCCTGGGAGCGGGCCGGAGAGATCAAATTCCCTGTGGATACGGCCGCGGATCTGGCCCGTTTCGAACAGGCGCTGGCAGCGGCCCGCAGGGCGGCTGTCCGGCCGCTGACGGAGCTCGTCTGGCTGCAGCCCGTGAGCCAGGGGAAGGAAGCCACACGACTGTGCGTGGAGGCGGCTTTTGCCCATCAGTGGCGTGTGAGCGTCCAGGTCCACAAATATCTGGACTTGCGTTGACGCAGCCCTTTGAACAGGGAAAGGCACAACGAATATGAAAGGCGGCATGCACATGGCATGTCGCCTTTTTCTTTAGCTGGTGGCCGCAGCAGCAAAGGATTCTGGAACGTTAGGGACGACTATACCGGATGGAACGGCTGCCGAAAAGGGAGCAAGCCTGCCGATGTGGCTAGGCATCCGGCGATCAGCCGCAGCGTTTCGCCGGGGAAACGGGGCAAGGCTTATGGAGAGGCCATCCATAGTACAGGCAGAGGATACAGGAAGAGGGGATCTTGCCGGGGGGGCATTCCGCAGGCTTCCGGCATCCCGTTCGTGATGTGAAAAGCGTGCGCAAGGTATAGGCCTGTCCCCAGAACGAAAAAAAAGCCACCCGAAGGTGGCTTGTCATATCCGGTGGAGCGCGCGCAACCTAGTGGCGCTTCAGGCGCTTCATCTCGTCCTGCATCAGTTCCAGGCCGACCAGGATGTTACGGCGCATGGCTTCCATGAGTTTTTCTTCATCCTTGTCGCGCATGGCGGTCAGGATGTCCTTGTGCTGCTGGATGAAGAGCGAGATGTCTTCGGGAGAATAGCGGCGGGTGTTGAGGAAACCTTCCACATAGTCCAGCAGGTGGCTGTCCACGGCCAGCAGATGGTGCATCCGCGAAAGAGAGTAGAGCTGCAGGTGGAAGTCCCTGTCTTTGTGGAAGAAAAAGTCGGCATCACGGGTATCGGCTAAGTCGCCGGCCAGCTGCTCCAGCCTGTCCATGTCTTCGGCGGTCGCCTGCTGCATGGCTTCCTTGGCCAGGGCACATTCCACCTGGATGCGCAGATTGAAGATGTGCTCAATTTCCTTGGAAGAGGGCGGCATCATGACGATGGCCCCCTTGTAGGGGATGTTCTGGACCAGGCCGGATTTGTCCAGGCGCATGAGGGCATCCCGGATGGGCCCGCGCCCCACGCCAAGCTTTTTTTCCAAGTCTACAAGGACTAGTCGGGTGCCGGGCAGGGCCTCACCGGACAGGATCATGTCACGGATCAAATCGTAGGCCGCCAGCGATTTGATGGTAGAAGCAGTACTCATGGAAACTCCTTCTGTAAGGTACATATTTTGATAAATAATTTATGAAATTATGTCAAGTGGCCCGGGATGGCAAAAAAAGGAGGAAACTCGCCTGCATGGCACGTTTTTTTGCGGTCCGCCAGCAGGGCGGGGAAGCCTCCGGACATGCGTACAACAGGAGAACGCTGTCGGGGAGATATGTCCGGATACAAAAAAAGGGGCTTTCTCCTAAGAGAAAACCCCTGAATTTGCTGGAGCGGGAGACGGGATTTGAACCCGCGACTTCAACCTTGGCAAGGTTGCACTCTACCACTGAGTTACTCCCGCTCAACGAAAGAGGGTTCTACGCTAGAGACCCCCTTTCTGTCAAGCAGCTTTTTTCATTTTGTCGAAAAATAAAAAATTTATTTTCCAACATGCTGTTTTTGTTAGCTTTATTCTGTAGGCCGCTTGTCGATGATACGCTTGGCCTTACCTTCGGAACGCTGGATGGAATGCGGTTCCATAAGGCGCACCTTGGTGGTGACGCCCAGGAATTCCTTGATGCTCTTCTGGATGGAGCTTTCCAGGCTCTGCAGCTTGCGGATCTCGTCGGCAAAAAGGGTCTCGTTCATCTCCACCTGGACTTCCAGGGTATCCAGGTTGTTCACGCGGTCCACGATGATCTGATAGTTGGGGCTCAGGTTCTGGTTTTCCATGAGCAGGGCTTCGATCTGCTGCGGGAAGACATTGACGCCGCGGATGATGAGCATGTCGTCGCTGCGGCCCCGGATGCGGGTCAAACGCACATGGGTACGTCCGCAACGGCAGGGAGTGTAATCCAGGCTGGTCAGGTCGCGGGTGCGGTAGCGGATCAGCGGGATGCCTTCCTTGGTGAGCGTGGTGATGACCAGTTCGCCCACTTCGCCCTCGGGGAGCTGTTCGCCGGTGACGGGGTCGATGATCTCGGGCAGGAAGTGGTCTTCCCACAGGTGCATGCCGCACTTGGATTCCAGGCATTCCATGGCCACGCCGGGGCCCATGACTTCGGAAAGGCCGTAGATGTTCAGGGCATTGATGCCCATTTTCTGCTCGATGTCCTGGCGCATCTCTTCGGTCCAGGGCTCGGCACCGAACACGCCGGTACGCAGGGGCAGGTCACGGAAGTCGATGCCCACTTCCTGGCCGGCTTCCCACAGGTGCAGGGCGTAGGAGGGCGTACAGCACAGGGCCGTGGCGCCGAAGTCGCGCAGCAGGTAGGCCTGGCGACGCGTGGCGCCGCCCGAGGCCGGGACCACCGTGGCACCGATGCGCTCGGCACCGCCGTGGGCGCCCAGACCGCCGGTGAACAGGCCGTAGCCGTAGGCCACATGCACGATGTCCGTCTGGTTGACGCCGGCGGCGGACAGGCTGCGGCCGGCCAGTTCGGCCCAGTTGTGCAGGTCGCGGGCGGTATAGCCCACCACCACGGCCTTGCCGGTGGTGCCGCTGGAGGCGTGCAGGCGGACGATGTTGTCACGCGGCACGGCGAAAAGACCGAAGGGATAGTAATTGCGCAGGTCCTGCTTTTCGGTGAAGGGCAGGTTCTTCAGATCGGCCAGGCTCTTGATGTCGCCGGGCTTGATACCGCTCTCGTCGAAGCGTTTGCGGTAGAAAGGCACATTGGCATAGACACGGGAGCAAAGGTCCTGCAGACGGCGCAATTGCAGGGCTTCGATATCTTCGCGGGGCAGCGTTTCCTTGTCGATATTGAAAATCACGGCGTTTCTCCTTGAAATCCTGAGTAGTCTATGGATGACGCAAAAGTCCCCCAAGGTCAAGATATCTGCTTGAAAAACATGGATAACATATTGCAATGCAATGTCTTTTTTTATGCCCGGAACAATGCGCCGGGCTATCCCCGGGCCGGGCGGGATTGTTGCCCTCGGGTACGCTTTGAGGTATGGGAGGGACATGCAAAACCTTATCTCTACCCCCAAGAAATATTCGGAACTGCCTACGGCGGAAAAAATGGCCGTCATCAAGGCGTGGCTTGAGGAACACAAGGCTGTCGACGTGGCCGAGATCGACCTGGCCGGCCAGGGTGCCTTCACGGACGCCCTGCTGGTGGTCAGCGCCACCTCCGTGCGTCATGCCCAGAGCCTGGCGGACGGCGTCTCCGCCCTGTGCCATGAACAGAACTACGAATACCTGCGCATGGAAGGCTACAACACCGGCCAGTGGATCCTGGTGGACTGCAACGACATCGTGGTCAACATCTTCCAGCAGTCCGTGCGTGACCTTTATCAGCTGGAGAACCTGTGGGGCGCGGCTGCCGCTGCCCTCAACAAGGAGCCTCGTGCATGACCCCCACCCTGTTGCTCATCCTTGACGGCTGGGGCCTGACGGAAAAAGGGGAAGGCAATGCCCCCTGGGTGGCAGCCACGCCCCATCTGGATGACCTGATGGCGCGCTGCCCCCACAGCCGCCTTGCCGCCTCCGGGCGCGAAGTGGGCCTGCCTGCCGGCTATATGGGCAACTCCGAGGTGGGACACCTCAATATCGGTGCGGGACGCATCGTCTATCAGGACATGACGCATCGACGTGGCCCTTGAGGACGGCTCCCTGTTCCACAACCCCGTGCTGCAGGACGTGCTGGAAAAAACACGCCGCAGCGGCGGCCGTCTGCATCTGGCGGGCCTGCTCTCCGACGGCGGTGTGCACAGCCACATCAACCATCTGGTGGCCCTGTGCGCCATGGCTTTCGCCGCCGGTGTGCCGGTGCGCATCCACTGCTTCATGGACGGGCGCGATACCCCGCCCCAGAGCGGCGCCTCCTATGTGCGCAGCCTGCTGGAACAGATCGTCTCCATGAAGGACGTGCGTGTGGCCAGCCTGGCGGGGCGCTTCTATGCCATGGACCGCGACAAGCGCTGGGAGCGCGTGTCCGAGGTCTGGGATCTCATGGTCCACGGCAAGGGCCGCAAGGCCACGGATGCCGTGCAGGCTGTGGAAGATTCCTATGCCGAGGGCGTCAGCGACGAATTCATCAAGCCCGTGCTGCTGGAAGGCGAGGATGCCTCCACCCTGCAGGACGGCGACGGCCTGTTCTTCTACAATTTCCGCGCCGACCGCATGCGCGAGCTTTCCCAGGCCTTCGTAGACGCGGACTTCACCGCTTTCGAGCGGGGCAGGGTGCCGCAGCTGGCTGCCGTGGCTTCCATGACGGCCTACGACGCCCACTTCCCCCTGCCGGTGGCCTTCCCCAAGGAATCCGTGACCATGGGCCTTGGCGAAGTCGTTTCGCAGCAGGGCATGCACCAGTTGCGTCTGGCCGAAACGGAAAAATACGCGCACGTCACCTATTTCTTCAACGGCGGTGTGGAAGAGCCCCTGCCGCTGGAAGACCGCATCCTCGTGCCTTCGCCGCGCGAGGTGCAGACTTATGACCAGAAACCGGCCATGAGCGCCCGCGAGGTCACGGACAAGTTCGTGGAAGCCTGGCAGAGCGGCCAGTACGACCTGGTGGTCTGCAACCTGGCCAACGGCGATATGGTGGGCCATACGGGCGTGCTCTCCGCCGCCGTGGAAGCCTGCACGGTGGTGGATGAATGCGTGGGCCGCATGGTGGCTGCCGTGGAGGCCCGCAAGGGCCGTATGCTGCTCATCGCCGACCACGGCAACTGCGAAGTCATGAAGGACGGAGAGGGCAAGCCCCAGACCGCCCATACCACCAATCCCGTGCCCTGCATCCTGCTGGATGCCTCCGGCAAGGAATGGCGCCTGCATGACGGCAAGCTGGCCGATGTGGCCCCGACCCTGCTGCGCATGTGGGGCATCGCCCAGCCCGAGGCCATGACCGGGACGCCGCTGGTGGAGGAAGCCCATGTCCGGTAGCCAGAAACCTTTGGAGCCTGTGGCTCCTGACGGCATGGAGCTGCTGTTCTTCTACCGCTGCCCCCACTGCCTGCGCCATGTACCGCTGGTCAACCCGGTGGAGCCGCGCAATGTGCGCTGCGACGGCTGCGGCAAGCAGTTCCCCATCATCCCGGTGGACGAGCACGGCCTGCATTATGTGCGCATCATGCTGGCCAACGGCAAGGCCGCTGCCAATCCCGACTATCTGTAAGCGTCGCCATACGGCCGGAGGAAAGTCCTCCGGCCGTTTTCTCTGCCGCGATGCTTTTTTCTCCACGCTACCAAATATACCGAGCAAACGACATGAAGATCTGTCCCGTCATCTTGTGCGGGGGCGCCGGTACACGCCTGTGGCCCCTGTCCCGTCGCAAGTATCCCAAGCAATTCATGGACCTGGGCGGCCATACGCTGTTCGAGGACACGCTGCAGCGTCTTGCGGCCGTGCCCGGACTGGCCGCGCCCGTGGTCATCTGCAATGAAGAGCAGCGCTTTCTTGCCGCCGCAGCCCTGCAGCGTCAGGGACTGAACGGCCGGATCCTGCTGGAACCGGAACCGCGCAATACGGCACCGGCCATCGCCGCTGCCGCGCTGGCCGTGACGGCCGCCTGTGACGTGGAAGACGGTGATCCTGTCCTGCTGGTCCTGCCTTCGGACCATGTGCTGGAGGATCTGCCGGCTTTTGCCGCTGCCGTCACACAGGCTGCGGAGTGTGCCCGCGAAGGGGCCCTGGTCACCTTCGGGGTCACGCCGGACCGCCCCGAGACCGGTTACGGCTACATCGAAAAGGGGGATGCCCTGGCTTCCGGTTTCGCGGTCCGCCGTTTCGTGGAAAAGCCCGCGCAGGAGGCTGCCGAGGCCATGCTGGCGCAGGGCGGCTATTTCTGGAACAGCGGCATGTTCGTGTTTCGCGCCTCCCAGTATCTGGCCGAGCTGGAAGCGCAGGCTCCGGCCATCATGGCCGCGGTGCGCAAGGCCTGGGCCCTGCGCCGGGCCGATTATGACTTCATCCGCCTGCATCGGGAATCTTTTGCCCACTGCCCCTCTGATTCGGTGGACTATGCCCTGATGGAGAAAAGCGCGCATGTGGCCATGGTGCCGCTGCCGTGCCGCTGGAGCGATCTGGGATCCTGGGAAGCCATCTACGAAAACAGCACGCAGGATGCGGAAGGCAATGCCTGCGTGGGCGATGTGATGGCCCAGGACAGCCGGGGATGCTACATCCATGCCGGGAGCCGCCTGGTGACGACGCTGGGCGTGAAGGATCTTGTGGTGGTGGAGACCGGCGACGCCGTCCTGGTGGCCGACAGGGCCCGCAGCCAGGAGGTCAAGACCCTGGTGGCCCGTCTTGCCGCCCAGGACCGGCACGAGCAGGAGATGCATCTGCGTGTGTATCGTCCCTGGGGCTGGTATGAGACCCTGGCCCTGGGCGAGCGATTCCAGGTCAAGCGGATCCAGGTCAATCCCGGAGCAGCGCTTTCCCTGCAACGTCACCGGCACCGGGCCGAGCACTGGGTCGTCATCGCCGGGGAAGGTCTGGTGCGCGTGGGGGACGAAGAGATGCACCTGCATGTGGACCAGTCGGTCTACATCCCCCAGAAGACCATGCATCGGCTGAGCAACGCTTCGGCACAGCCGCTGGAGATCGTGGAAGTCCAGACCGGTGATTACCTGGGCGAAGACGATATCGAGCGTTTTGACGACCGTTACGGGCGTGAATGAGCCTGAGATGGCCTGAGGCCATCACCAGATACCAGGGCTGCGGGAGAGTTCCCGCGGCCTTTTTTATTTTTGGGGTCAGCCTGGTGAGCGTCACGACGCGAAACGAAATGGCGGATGATTTGGAGGATGGCCCAGGGACAGGCATCAGGCAAACGTCCCCGATAACGTCTCGCAGTCCTTCAGAGCCCGTCTGGTATACGACGCAGCCAGATGGATGAAACGGATCTTTTTTGTAAGCATCCGGACGTTTTTCCTGATGTCACAGGGCGATCGCCGGACACAGGACAGGCCCGGAAAAAAGTTTTTTGGCGAGGAGGGGGCGAGGGGAGGACGCAGCTTTTGTCCACCAAAGGGGGCCTTTCCCTCGCCCGCAGGAAAACACGGGTGCAGACGGATGCGTCGCAGTTCTCCCGCTTTTCTGCAGGTATAAAAAAGGGGGAGCATCGCTGCTCCCCCCAAAGATGACACATGGTCGAAGATTACTCTTCGTCGCCTTCCCACTTGATGAAGCCGGGATTGACGTTGACCATAGCGTTGACGATCAGTTCCACCAGACCGCCGTAGGCGAAGCTGTTCTTGGTGTACAGATCGCTGTGTTCCAGCATTTCGCGGATCTGGCCCTTGCAGTTGGAGCAGGGAGCGCAGATGTACTTCTTGGTTTCGGGGCCAAGGCAGTCCTTGAAGGCCTGGGCGATCTGCCACATCTTTTTACGGCCGGAGATGTTGCCGCGCCATTCGTCGATGTTCTGGCGGGTCATGATGGCGAAGCCGGAACCACCGCCGCAGCAGTAGTTGTCCACGCCGTGGCAGGGCATTTCGCGGAACTGCGGGGCGATCTTGTGCAGGATGTCGCGCTGGGGCTGCACCACACCCATCAGACGGACCACGTTGCAGGGGTCGTGCAGGGTGACGGGGAAGTTGTTGCGCGAGGGATCCAGCTTCAGACGACCGGACATGATGATGTCACGCAGGGTTACATAGCAGGATTCGCGGGGCACCTGGTATTCGTAGGGGATGACGCGGTCGGCGATAACGGTCATGGCCTTGTGGGCGTGGCCGCATTCGCCGATGACGATCTTCTTGGCACCCAGTTCCTTGGCGGCCTGCATGTGCTGCAGGGCGATACGGGCGGTCTGGGCGTCGTCATAGAACACGCCGTAGTTCACGCCGTCATAGGCCACGGCCTTGCTGGACAGGGTCCAGGAAAGGCCGGCTTCCTGGAAGATCAGGGAGAAGCTGGCGATGTTTTCGGGCCAGGCCATGACTTCGCCGGCGTTGTGGATCAGCAGGATGTCGGCGCCCTTCACGTCGAAGGGGGTGTGGATGCCCACGCCGGTGATTTCGGTGTAGTCCTCGTCGATGAACTCCACGTTTTCTTTCACCACGTCGGGGGTCATACCGGTGGAGGAGCCCACCTTCATCTGGTTGATGGTGCCCTTTTCGTGCAGTTCGCGGGGCGAGAAGCCCAGTTCCTGGCTGAACAGCTTGCGGATTTCGCGGGCGATCAGGCCGTTATCCACACCGATGGGGCAGGTCTGGGCGCAGCGACGGCAGAGGTTGCAGCGGTAGGCCAGTTCGCCCAGGCGGGCAACGGTCTTCCAGTTCAGGCCCATGTCGCCGTAACGCCATTTGGCCAGGGGCTCTTTCTTTACATACTGCTTGTAGATGCGGCGGAAGATTTCAGAGCGGTAGTTGGGGCGGTACATCTCGTTCTTGCCGGACATCTCGTACAGATGACAGGCATCGGAACAGGAGTTGCACTGGGCGCAGTAGTCCATGCTGGTTTCCAGCATGGGCAGGAAGGTCCAGTTGTTCTCCTTGCTGAACAGCTTGCGCATACCGTCCAGGAAACGGTTGACCAGCTCTTCTTCTTCCTGGGGGGTCTGGGGCTTGGGGATGTTCAGCACGCAGACTTCGTCCAGGATGCAGGCCACTTTGGCCTTCTGCTCGTCGGTAACGGGGCGCCAGGGCATCTTGACGAGGTCAAGGCCTTCCACATCGGGGATGTCCTTGAGGTCGATGCTGACCATCTGGCCTTCGGCCGTGGAAATATCAGTCAAACGCAGCGTATCTTTCATGATATACTCCCTAGTCCTTCTTGGGGGATTCGGTAGCGATGTCGAGCCAGGTCTTGGTGCCCTGACCGTTGATGTGGTCGGCAGCCCAGCTCACCTTGAACTGCAGGGCCTGCTTCATCTTCTCGTTGTTCTTCTGGCTGAAATCGGTGGGGGTGTCGCCCCAGCGGATGTCATGGTAGGTGAAGTACTTGAAGAGCAGGTGGCCCATGTGGGTCATGGGGATCCAGATCAGCACGAAGAAGCCGAACAGCATGTGGATCACGAAAGTGGTGCTGTTGATGTCGGCAAAGTTGAAGGTGAGCAGGTTGTAGATGAAGTCACCGGACATGCGGGCAAAGGAGGGGTTGAAGGCCCAGGCCACCAGACCCACCAGGGCGAAGACGATGAACACGCCCAGGTTGAAGAAGTGTTCGGGGGTGGAGTACTTGCGCAGGCCTTCGTCGTGCAGACGACGGCAGATCAGGCCGATGCCGCCGCCGATGATACCGAACATGCCCAGCAGGCTGATGGCATTGATGACGTTGTGCACGAAGGTCAGGAAGCCGCCGTCGGGGTTCATGCCGAACAGGCGCAGGAAGGCGGCCACGACCAGGATGATGGTGCCGCCCATCAGCATGTACAGACCAAAGTGGAAGGGATAGGTGCGGAACCACAGCTTGAGGTTATGGGTGAAGGTGGCGTGCAGGAAGAGCACTTCTTCCAGCAGGGCCTTGATATCGCCCAGGTGGTCGACGTGGCGGGGCTTGGTCCACCAGTCGGTCTCTTCCATGAAGCTGCCGCCGTAGGAGCCTTTGGGGCCTTCATGCGGCACGGGGTAGAGCTCCCAGCGGACGTGCAGGGGGCTGGCAGCCAGATAGCCTTTCACCTTGATGGCGGCAGTCGCCACAAAGCCGATTACTGCAAGGTAGGCCAGGATGTAGAACAGAGTTGTCATGCGTTTTCTCCCATGAGTCGAGATGCCTGCGGCATCGTGGTTTCTGCGCATGACCGAGCCAGATCCGGTCATGAGCAAGAGGTGCAGCGCACCAGGAACCAACCTCTCCAGAACAATGCGCCGGGATCCTGCGGCTCGGATCATGCCGGGGCACGACCTGTCGCCGCCTGGTCTCAGGCGCGGAACAATTCCTGCCTTCTACCGTAAAATGCAAGAAATGCAAAGATGGCACGCAGATTCCCAAAATACTCCGACCTGACTATGTTTTCTTATTTATGTAATTATTTTAATGTTTTAATATGAATGAAGCCATGCTTTGCGCGTATGAAAAATTTTTTGACCTCCTTTTCACAACACGTCGGCTCCGGCGGAGGGGGATGCGTCTTAGCCAGCAGGTCTTCCCGGCCATGGCCGGGAAATTTTTCTCTCTTATCAGGAATTAGTCACAAAAAGAAAGATGGGAAGGGCTTCTCTACATTTTGTTGCACTGGGGACGACCCCACCCGGTCCCAGCCGCAGGGAGGAAGGCGCCGGGACAGCGGCCGGCAAGAGAGGCAGGGCCGGCGATGGCGAGAGGGCAGGGCGTGCTGCATACGGTCCTTCGGCCGATCAGCCA
>ERZ780177.3826-NODE-3826-length-10865-cov-3.614246_pt1 | contig 10865 bp, 8 predicted proteins | sample MGYA00510973_ERZ780177 | MGnify/ENA primary metagenome ERZ780177 (study PRJEB29588, sample SAMEA2144396) | human gut metagenome | biome: human gut; feature: human-associated habitat; material: faeces | place: Denmark | collected 2008/2010 ...
GGAAGGCAACATCATTCCTTACATCGGCGGGGAGGAAGAGAAGAGTGAGCAGGAACCGCTTCGTATCATGGGTAAGGTTGTCGATGGTAAGATTGAGAAGGCAAAGCTTCCTGTTATCACGACACAGTGTATCCGTGTGCCGGTTCTTAACGGTCATACAGCAGCAGTATTCGTAAGCTTTGAGAAGAAGCCTACAAAGGAGCAGATTATTGAGAAGTGGAGAAGCTTTTCAGGTCTTCCGCAGGAGCTTAACCTTCCTAGCGCACCTAAGCATTTTGTCCAGTATCTTGAGGAGGATAACCGTCCACAGGTTGCTCTTGATGTAAATTATGAGAACGGATTTGGCGTTTCATTCGGACGTCTCAGAGAGGATACGGTATTTGATTACAAGTTCGTAGGTCTTTCACATAACACAATCCGTGGTGCAGCAGGTGGAGCTGTCCTGATTGCAGAGCTTCTTACGGCTCAGAAGTATATCGAGGCTAAATAATGAGCGTCATTATACGAACCATGACTATAGCTGACTATGATGGTGTCAGCAGCCTGTGGCTTTCGATTAAGGGATTTGCAATACGTTCTATTGATGATTCGAGAGAAGGTGTTGATGTTTTTCTTAAGAGGAATCCGACAACAAGTGTTGTGGCTGAGGACAATGGAGTGATTATCGGGAGTATTCTGTGCGGGCATGATGGGAGAAGAGGGACTCTTTACCATGTGTGTGTTGCGCAGGACTACCGCAATCATGGAATAGGAAAAGCCATGGTGGTAAAGGCTATGGAAGCGCTTGAGGCAGAGCATGTAAGCAATGTCACGCTTATCGCTTTTACGGAGAACGATATCGGAAATGCTTTCTGGAAGCATATCGGATGGAGAAAGAGGGAAGACTGTAATTACTATGATTTTGTTCTCAATAAGGAGAATATCATCAACTTTAATAAATAAAAAGAAACGAGGAAATACAATATGGCAAATTATCCGACACCACATATAAATGCAAAGCCGGGAGATTTTGGCAGGACTGTACTTATGCCGGGCGACCCGCTTCGCGCGAAGTTCATCGCTGAGAATTTTCTCACCAATCCTGTGCTTGTGAATAATGTAAGGGGAGTTCAGGGCTATACAGGAGAGTACAAGGGAGTTAAGGTTTCCGTTATGGCGAGCGGTATGGGAATGCCTTCAATCGGAATCTACAGCTATGAGCTTTTTAACTTCTTTGATGTCGACAATATTATACGTGTAGGCTCAGCAGGCGGTATGCAGGAGAATGTGCATGTAAGGGATCTTGTAATCGGCATGGGAGCATCAACCAACTCCTGCTATGGAGCACAGTTCGGTCTGCCGGGAAGCTTTTCGGCAATAGCAAGCTATCCGCTTATGGCAGCAGCTATTGAGTCTGCTAAGGAGAACGGAGTGGACTATCATGTTGGAAATATTCTCTCATCTGATACATTCTACAGTGATGACGCTGAAGCTTCCGCTAAGTGGCGCAAGCTTGGAGTAATGGCAGTAGAGATGGAGGCAGCAGCACTCTATATGAACGCTGCGAGAGCGGGGAAGAATGCACTTGCGATTCTCACAATCTCCGATCACCTTCTTACAGGTGAAGCTACAACAGCAGAGGAGAGACAGAATTCTTTCACACAGATGATGGAAGTTGCCCTTGAGACTGCGGTTAAGATGAGTAGATAAATAAGTGTCTTAAATTTGGGAGGTGTTTTTGGTGGCTGATGCAGTAACAGATGTATTCGCAGCTGACGAACAGCAGCTTGCCGGTATGAAGGCATGGTTTTTTAAGGAAAACATAAGAATAAATGAGGAAAAGGCAGCCATAGAGCACGAGAAAGAGCGTATGGCGAAGGAAAATGAACTGTTTGAGAAGAAGCTGGAGATTCTGAAAAAGGAATTGTACAGGCTTGCAGTAGAGAAAAAGGCTGTTGAACAGGAAAGGATACGCCTTGAGAATATGAAGAAACAGTCATATTCCGAAAAGCCGGGCAGTGCCTACAGCACGCGGGGACAGTCAACAATGTTCTTTCGAGGTGTCGGAAGCGAACTGGCTCTCAAGAAAAGGTACAAGGATTTGCTTAAAATATACCATCCGGATAACCTGTGCGGGGATACCGATACGGTGCAGCGCATCAATCAGGAATTCGCATCTCTTAAAAAGAAATATGATAATTAAAACGGTGGCTGAAAGACAGCCCCCCTGAACTTAAAGAACCCGACCATGACAGCCTGGTCGGGTTCTTTTTTTACGCAGGTGTTGGTACAGGAGCTTTTTGCTAGTTGTTTTATGTTTTTTTGTGTGGTTTTATAATTACTTAGTAAGCATTTACATAAAATATGCAAATAAAAAACAGAATTTTGTGCAAGAAAGTACTTACATTTTAATGTAAGAGTTTTCAATTTGTAAGAAATGCATAAAAAATTTTCATATAATGGTTGAATTATGTTTAAAAGAATGGTATTATAACCTTACGTGGGTATGTATAAGCGGAGATTGTGACCATAATTTCGGTATACATGCTAAAAATTCTTTTAAGGAGGATATTATGAAACACAAGTTATTAAGACGTGTTTTGGCGTCGGTTATGGCATTACTTCTCGTAATCGGTCTATTGCCGACGACTTTTGCGGGAGGAGGAATTAAGGTAAGTGCGGATGACGGCACACATATGTTTGATGTAACAACACTTACAGCAGCTAAAGATAAGGAAGCGGTTGAAGACGGAACTCTGCTTGGCGATGGATATTTTAAGTCAGTAGGTAAGGTCACTAAGAGAACTAACAGTGATGGAAGTGTTAAGGCTGTTGAAGTTGATAAGGCTTTAACAGGTGGAATTGAATTTACTGTAACAGGTACAGCTACACTTACAATTGAAGCGAGCAGTACAGGTGGAAGCAATTCATCTGCCGTAGGCCTCATAAATGTGGCAGACCAGTCTGCTGTTGCAGAGAAGGATGCTGCTACAGCAGTAACAGGCACAAGCAGGACAACGCTTACATTTGAGAATATTGCAGCAGGAACATACAGAATTGTATCTCCTGAGAACCCGGATATGAACAGAGGTGTCAGAGTCTTTTCTGCCAAGGTTGAGGAGACAATTCCTGTTCAGATTAATGAGTATGCTTTAGATGCTACAGCTCTTACAGCCAGTGGCGATAAGGCAAAGGTTGAAGATGGAACTTTATTAGGCAGTAATAATTATTTTAAGTCTGTTGGTAAGGTTACCTTAAGAACCAACAAAGATGGAAGTGTAAAGGCGATTGAGCTTGATAAGGCTTTGACCGGTGCTATTGAGTTCACTGTAACAGGAACAGCAACCGTAGTTGTCAAGATGAGCAGCACAGGTGGTTCTAATTCTTCAATGGTTGGTCTTATTAATACAGCTGATAATTCAGTCATTGCCAACAAAGAAGATATCAGCTCTGTAACAGGAACAAGTGCAACAGCTCTTACATACGAAGGTCTTACAGCAGGAACATACAGAGTTGTATCTCCTGAGAACGCAGATATGAACAGAGGTGCCAGAGTATTCAGCATTTCTGTAACAGAGACAACAGGCGGTGAGCGTCCTGCAAGAGCAGACTGGTCAGGAGTTGCAGCTCCTTCTATCACAGAAGTTAAGCAGAACGGTGGAAGCATTGAAGTTTCCTATACAATGGAAATAGGCTATGACGGAGCAGATTCGATAGCTGTTGATATGCTTGGAGCAGACGGAACAGTTGTCGACACAAAGACAGGCTCAGATTCATCTAAGCCGGTTACATTCACTCCTTCAGCTTCAGGAAGCTATTCCTTCAAGATCACAGCTAAGAGAGCAGATTGTGATGACAAGGCAGGCAACACAACAGAGGCATTTGCGTACGTTCTCCCACTTGGCACACCTGCTATTGAGAGTGCTACAAGCACAGGAAACGGCAGCGTAAATGTAGTATGGGGTGCAGTTGCGGAGGCAGCAGGCTATGAGGTATATGCAGGAGAGAAGCTTGTAGGTACTACAGAAGCTACAGAATACACAGTTACAGGTCTTACAGTCGGCGAGAAGTATTCATTTACAGTCAAGGCTGTAAGAGGTGAGGATAAGAGTGAGGCTTCACAGGCTGTTGAGACTACTGTCACAGCAGAGCAGCAGCAGGTATGGGGCTTTACAAGATATGGTTCATCAACAGACAGCGCGAACAATGGTTATGAAGGAAGTGCCAACGATGGCAGGGTAACGGTATACAGTGAGGGCGGTAAGGGTAAGATCGTTCCTAACTCAACTGATGGTGTTGCATTCTACTATACAGCAGTTCCGACAGACCACAACTTTACACTCAGAGCTAAGGTTCATGTTGATAAGTGGAAGCTTTCCAATGGGCAGGAAGGTTTCGGTATCATGGCTGCGGACCGTCTTGGACAGAATGGAGAGACTAACCCAATATGGAATAACCAGTACATGGCTATCGCTTCTAAGATTGAGTACTTATGGAATGCCGAGAAGAACGCTGTAGATACAACAGGTACTAAGTATTCAATGAAGTTAGGTCTTGGTGTTATCGCTAAGACAGGTGTAACAAAGGATAATTTAGCTAAGCTTGAAGCTAACGATACAGCTACAGTCCAGAATGAGTTCAAGAGTGTTACAACGACCCTTGACACAACAGCAGCACAGAACGGACTTGGTGCAGGAACCTATAATATAGTGGGTAATGCTGAGGCAGCAGTTGATGGAACTATCGCAGAGCTTACAGATTTCATTCTTGAAATCCAGAAGAACAACACAGGTTACTTCATTACATATTATGATGAAGCCGGTAATGTTATTGCACAGCAGAAGAACTATGACCCTGAAGCACTCAACAGGATTGATTCAGAGAATGTATATGTTGGTTTCTTCGCTTCAAGAAATGCAAGAGCTACATTTACGGATATCCAGTTCTCAACGGTACTTGCTTCTGATGATACAGCAGCGGAGGAAAAGCCTGTAACTTATGTGACACCTATGGTAAATGTTACATCAGCTAAGGTTGCAAATACAGAGAGCTATACATTCAGCATGAATGCAAATGTTGACGGAACAGTTGACATCACATTAAATGGTGCAGTAGTTTCAACAGGTACTGCAGTTAAGGCAGGTACAACTCTTGATGTTCCTATGACACTTACATCAGAGTCAAATAATGAGATAGCAGCAGTATTCACACCGGATCCTAACTATGTTCCGGGTGCTGATATGAAGCTTGCAAATACAGATCCTATCAATATCAACCTTACTGTTGTGAGAAATAATTCTTACGCAGCACTTACCAATATCTATGTTGCTCCTAATGGAACTTCATCAGGTAATGGTACAAAGGAGAACCCGGTAGATATCTATACAGCCGTTAAGTATGTACAGCCGGGACAGACAATCGTTATCACAGAGGGTACATACCTTCTTGACAGCACTGTAAGAGTAGAGAGAGGTGTCAATGGTACAGCAGACAAGAATATCCGTATGGTAGCAGACCCTGCTGCAGCGACAAGACCTGTATTCGACTTCCAGGGCAAGTGTGCAGGTATGGTATTCGGCGGTGATTACTGGTACTTCAATGGATTTGATTGTACACATTCACAGAATGCCCAGAAGGGTATTCAGGTATCAGGCAGCCATAATGTGCTTGATAACATCAACACATATCATAATGGAAACACAGGACTTCAGATAAGCCGTCTCTACTCAACAGATACAAGAGAGCAGTGGCCTTCATATAACCTCATTCTCAACTGTACATCATACGGTAACGCAGATGCAGGTTATGAGGATGCAGATGGCTTCGCGGCTAAGCTTACAGTTGGCGATGGCAACGTATTTGACGGATGTTTAGCTTACAATAATGCAGATGATGGTTGGGATTTATTTGCAAAGGTTGAGACAGGTTCAATCGGTTCTGTAACAATCCAGAACTGTGTAGCTTACGGAAATGGTTACCTCGAGGATGGTACGAATGCAGGAAACGGTAACGGCTTTAAGATGGGCGGAGACAGCATGTCAGGTTATCACAAGCTTATCAATTCCTATGCTTTTAACAACAAAGCAAAGGGTATCGACTCTAACAGCTGTCCTGATATTCAGGTATCATCAAGCATCTCATACAACAATGAGAGCTACAATGTAGCATTATATACAAACAACGCTGCAAATACAGATTTCGCAGCAACAGGAATCATTTCATTTAAGGATTCCAATGTTAAGAGCGGTCTTACAACAGGCGAGCAGTTCAAGCCAAAGGGTTCACAGGACACAGCTAAGTATCTTGCGGATACTAACTATTACTGGGATGGTTCTAAGTCGGCTAACAGCTCAGGAGCTGCAGCGGATGTGGCTGCATGGTTTAAGACACTTGAGTTCACGGGAATTACAAGAAATGAAGATGGTACACTTAACCTTAATGGTTTCCTTGAGACTACAGATGCCGTAGCAGAGGGAATCGGTGCACGTCCTACAGGAACACCTTCAACCAAGGTTGTTCTTGACGGCAATACACAGACTCCGGAAACATCAGGCACACCGGAGACACCAAGTGGTGCAGCAGCAGGCAGCTCTGTACTCTCAACAGCAGACAGCATTGTGACAGAGAAGGTCGGCAAGGATGGCTATGTTTCAAATGATGTATTCACAAAGCTTATCAATGATAAGAAGACACTTGTTGTGGATGTTACTGATGAGAACGGAAATGTTGCAGCGACATTTACTATTGATGGTTCAACATTTAATTCACTTCCTGATTCATTATTCAGATTCAATGTGAAGTTCAATGACTATGCTCCTGCTTCTGAGAAGGCAAAGGAGATATTAAAGGTTGAGGATAAGGATATGCTTGTATGCACATTCGAATCAGTCGGATATCTCAATGGTAAGGTAGCAATCACTGTTAAGGCAGAGGGCTTCGCAGCAGGTACACAGCTTAAGCTTTACTACTACAATGAGGAGCTTAACACTGTGATGGATAAGGGTCAGACAGTGACAGTAGGTGAGGATGGCAAGGTTACATTCACAGTTGACCATTTCTCAACTTATGTGCTTGTAAAGGCGGACGAGGCAATTGTCACAGCTCCTTCAACCGGTTTCGATTCAACCGCATCAGTGCTTATGGGTATTATATTCTTAGCAGGCAGTGTTGCAGGTGCATGTCTCCTCAGAAAGAGAAGATATATAACAAAATAATAATGACGGTAATTCTGGTTCATTACAAGAATATGCCTCCGGCAGCAATTTCTGCCGGGGGCATTTTTGGTTACAAGATGTCAGCAGAATATAAATAATAAGTTGATAAATAATTATTGTGGTGTTATGATTAGAAAAAGTTAAGAGGAGGAGAAAGGTTGAAAAATTATAGTATAAAAAAATCATGTCTGATAATAGCTTTTGCAGGGCTTGTACTGTTTGCTGTGCTCAATGTGGCTGCCATCACGGGAAAAGTGGCACTGATAGGCAGAATCCTTATGCCGTTCTGGATAGGGATATTTATGGCATTTATACTTAATATGCTGATGGTTCCGATACAGAAATTTCTGGAGAGGTTTGTTTTTAAAAAGAGCAGGAAGCCGGCGAAGGCTGTTTCCATTGTGTTTTCGTATCTTATTTTTATTCTGATAATTGTAGCTTTACTGGCATTTGTTATCCCTGAGCTGACTAGGAGTATTGCTAAATTTATCAATAACTGGAGCACATATATAGCCCAGTTTCAGGAGATGGTCAATGAACTTACAGTGAAGTATGACTTTGATACAATTGACCTTAACAGCTTTGTCGCAAGCTTTTCCGATAATATAGAGCGGTTCGCCAACAAAGCATTGACATATATCGGAAATATGGTGCCGCAGGTTGTTTCTTTTATGAGTAACATTGTGAGCTTCCTGTTCAATATTATTATGGCGATTGTGATTTCTGCAAATATTCTTGTCTATAAGGAAAAGCTTATAAACCAGATATCAAGGACAGTGAAGGTCAGCCTTCCGAAGTTCTACGATAAGCTGGCGAAGCTTGCGGTTGTAACAGCGGATACGTTTAGAAGATATATTTCAGGACAGTGCATAGAGGCTCTTATTCTCGGCAGCTTATGTTATATCGGAATGCTCATATTCAGATTCGATTATGCGCTGCTTATAAGTACGGTTATTGCCGTCACAGCTCTTATACCGGTTGCAGGTGCCTACATAGGCGGTGCAGTGGCATTTATCCTGCTTGCCATCATATCACCGATTAAGGCAGTCATGTTTATCGTATATCTTGTGATTCTTCAGCAGATAGAGACGAATCTTATATATCCGAGAGTTGTCGGTTCATCGCTTGAGCTGCCGGGAATATGGGTTATATTCGCAGTCACTGTGGGCGGTGGGGCATTCGGAATACTTGGAATCATGTTTGCCGTGCCGGTCATGTCGGTTGTGTATAAGTTTATGAGGGAAGCTGTGGTAAAGAGAGAGAATAATCAGTCCGTTAAGAATGAGATTGCAGAAGCAGCGGATAAAAATGATGTTTCCATAGACATGGTCAAAGCAAAAACGGAGGATGAAAAGTTAAAATAAATCAAGAAATGACAATAAACTTGCACGGTTTAGCTGTGTAAGTTTTTTGCGTTTTAATGTTGTAAAGTATTGTAGTAATTTCTGTTGACAAATCAGAAATCTGTTGTTAAAATACTAGGTAACGTCCGACATATTTATGAGCTGTAAATACAGTTATAGAAGAAAATTGTGAATATTCAACAGAATGAATTGTTATATATTCTATAGCATAACAGTCGGAGGATGATTAATGGAGGTGCTTATGAGACAGAGAGTATTTTCACTGTTGGTTGAGAATGAAGCCGGAGTACTCAGCAGAATAGCCGGACTCTTCAGCCGCAGAGGTTACAATATCGATAGTCTTACTGTAGGTGTCACAGAGAATCCTTCAGTATCAAGAATGACTGTCGCAGCTTCGGGCGAGGAGGATGTCCTTGACCAGATTGAGAAGCAGCTTTCAAAGCTTATTGACGTGAAGAGCATTGAGGTTCTTCCGGAGGGAGCATCTGTATGCAGAGAGCTTATACTTTGCAGAGTGAAGTGTGACGCAAGTGAGCGTTCACAGGTTATCACCGTAGCGGAAGTGTTCCGTGCTAAGATTGTTGACGTAGCACCCGAGAGTGTTATGATAGAGCTTACGGGAAATGAAGCTAAGCTCACTGCTTTCCTTGGACTTTTAGATGGCTATGAGATTCTTGATTTAGCCAGAACAGGTCTTACAGGACTTAAGAGAGGTGTCATTGCGTAGTTTAAGCTACCACGCAACTACATAGAAATACTTTTTATATTCAGGAGGATATTAAAATGGCAAAGATTTATTACCAGGAAGACTGTAACCTTTCCTTACTTGATGGTAAGACAATTGCAGTTATAGGCTATGGCTCACAGGGTCATGCACACGCACTTAACGCTAAGGATTCAGGTTGTAAAGTTATTATCGGTCTCTACGAGGGAAGTAAGTCATGGGCTAAGGCAGAGGCTCAGGGCTTTGAAGTATATACAGCAGCAGAGGCAGCTAAGAGAGCAGACATTATTATGATTCTCATCAATGATGAGCTTCAGGCTAAGCTTTACAAGGAGTCAATCGAGCCGAATCTTGAGCCGGGCAACATGCTTATGTTCGCTCATGGTTTCAACATCCATTTCGGACAGATTGTTCCACCTAAGGGCGTTGATGTAACAATGATAGCACCTAAGGGACCTGGCCATACAGTAAGAAGTGAGTATCAGGCAGGTAAGGGTGTTCCTTGTCTTGTTGCCGTACATCAGGATGCAACAGGTAAGGCTCTTGACCTTGCACTCGCTTATGCACTCGCTATCGGTGGTGCAAGAGCAGGTGTCCTTGAGACAACCTTCAGAACAGAGACAGAGACAGATCTCTTTGGTGAGCAGGCAGTTCTCTGCGGCGGTGTATGTGCGCTTATGCAGGCTGGATTTGAGACACTTGTTGAGGCAGGCTATGATGAGAGAAACGCATACTTTGAGTGTATCCATGAGATGAAGCTTATCGTTGACCTTATCTATCAGTCAGGTTTCTCAGGAATGAGATATTCTATCTCTAACACTGCTGAGTATGGTGATTACATCACAGGACCGAAGCTTATCACAGAAGAGACTAAGAAGACTATGAAGAAGATATTGAAGGATATTCAGGATGGTACCTTCGCTAAGGATTTCTTACTCGATATGTCAAGTGCAGGCGGTCAGGCTCACTTCCGTGCTATGAGAAACTTAGCAGCAGAGCACCCATCAGAGAAGGTCGGCGCTGAGATTCGTAAGCTTTATAGCTGGAACAATGAGGGAGACAAACTCATCAACAACTAATTTTTGAAATATAATGATGCGTGCATCTTATAATATAAATTAGTACATATGACATGATTATAAATAAAAGGAGTACATCGCTTTATGCCGGTGTGCTCCTTTTTTGACAATATGGGTATGTAAACTTTACAAGGAGTTAATATTATTTTATAATAGCGTTATGAGCAGGTTGTGAATATCCGTTTTACTTTAGGATGATAGTGTGGAAAATCCGATTTTTCACACACAAGATTTGTGTCTGCGCACACTTGACACAAATCTTATGTGCAAAAGTCAAAAACTTTCGCACTATGCACAAAAAAGTGTGCAGAAATGAGGAGTAATATGGTACTTATAGCAGGAGTAATAGGAATCGTTGTTATAGCGGTAGTGGTAGTAGTGGCAGCAGTAGTGGCTGTTACGGCAGGAGTTAAAGATACACTTAAAGATGATGAATAAAATCCGGCAGGAAAGGAAATGACCGATGATAAGAGTTGGAGATATAACGATAGGAGAGGGGAGTCCA
>ERZ780177.3828-NODE-3828-length-10862-cov-6.244564_pt1 | contig 10862 bp, 7 predicted proteins | sample MGYA00510973_ERZ780177 | MGnify/ENA primary metagenome ERZ780177 (study PRJEB29588, sample SAMEA2144396) | human gut metagenome | biome: human gut; feature: human-associated habitat; material: faeces | place: Denmark | collected 2008/2010 ...
GTTTCCGCCGCTGGCGGCGGTCGTCGCCGTTGCTCCCAGAGGGAGAGGCTTTCGAGCGGCGCTGACCCTATAAAATGCATAACCCTCCTTCCCGTCGGGCATACTGCCCAAAGGAAGGAGGGTCTTTTTGTGCAGACCTTTTATAAAATCTGTCTCATCCTCATGATCGTCGGCGGCATCAACTGGGGCCTTGTGGGCCTGTTCCAGTTCGACTTCGTCGGCTGGCTTCTGGGCGGCAGCGCGTCCATCTGGTCACGTATCGTGTTCACGCTGGTGGGCGTGGCCGCTATCTGCGGTATCCCGGGCCTGTTTACAGACGAGACCGGGGAGTAGAGACAAAAGAAAAAGGCTCTCATGCCGGCAGGAAATACGGCACGAGAGCCTTTTTGATACCTATAAAGAATCCCGCCCGGACGTCTGCGGCAATCAAACCTACCCTTGCGGACAGGTGGGTGCTCTGTCTCCGGTTTCGCGCTTCCTCATCGAGCCTTCATGGTCGACCCATGACGGGGAGGTCTGCAATCCACCGACGAACTCCAAGCTCCCGTTGAATGATTAGTAGGATCATATAAACCGCAACAAATCGCGCCGGGCAGGAAGTCTTTGCTGAGAAATCACTCGATCTCGAACTGGTCGCTCAGACGCTTCTCGAACAGCTTGCTGACTTCCAGCAGGGTCTCATCGTCCTCGACCACGTCGAGATACTCGCCCTCGTCGTCCTCGCCGACGCTCAGGATGACCAGCTGGGCGTCCTCGTCCAGGTCTTCCTCATTCTCGGCGTATTCGACAACGGCCAGGTAATGCACGCCCTTATGGTCCAGAGCGTCGATCACTTCAAACGTGACCTCATTGCCGTCCTCGTCCTCGAGGGTCATCAGGTCAGGCTGATACTCCTCTTCGGTCTCAGCGGCGGACTTGTTCATATCTTCTGCCATAAGTCGCGTTCTCCTGTCAAATATCTAAAAAATGGGATAACTGTCATACCCTGCCCGCTCTGCTCCCTCTGAGCTGTGGGTTCCGGGTACGCCTATAGTGTAGCGTTTTTTTGCCCGCTCGTCAAGATGTTTTTCGCATAGAAATCCAATAACAAATTTTCACGCTTTTTCCTCTCGCTTCCCGGGCCGGAATGTGATATACTATAGCGATAGCTTTTGAAAAGCCATCGTTGCTATAACATATGGACAGGGAGGCCCGTTTATGAGAGCCTTGAAAAAAATAATGGCGGCATTGGCCCTGACGGCAGTTCTGACCGGGTGCAGTGCGGACAATATCCTCTCCAGCATCCAGGGCGGGAAGGCCGGCACGGTGCAGACGGTCAGCCGCCCGGCTGTGGAGTCGGCAGAGCTGCAGTTCACCCACCCGGCGGCGGGGGACACCATCGCGGTGTTCGATACCTCGGCAGGCGTGTTCAAAGCAGTGCTTTTTTCCACCGAGGCCCCGCAGGCCGTGCAAAACTTCACGACATTGGCCCAGCAGGGCTTTTACAACGGACTGACCGTCACCCGGGTGGAGAAGGACTTCGTGGTGGAGGCCGGGCAGGGCGCGGACGGCAGAGGTACCACCATCTGGAATGGGAACCGTTTCTCCGCCGAGACCACCGATAAGCTCCACCACTATTCCGGCGCACTCTGTGCCGCAGCGGACGCCTCCGGCGACTGCGCCAGCGTCTTCTATGTCATGGAGACCCTGCCGGGCAGCAGCTCGGTGACGCAGGAGCTCATCGACCAGATGAACGCCGCCGGCTGGCGGGCCGACGTGGTGAGCGCCTATCAGACGGCGGGCGGCGCACCCTACCTCGACTACACCGACACTGTTTTCGGGCAGGTGTACGAAGGGATGGACGTGGTGGACACCATCGCCCAGACCGGCGTGGATGAAGCTCAGCGCCCCACCGAACCCATCACCATCAACAGCGTGACCATTACGAAATACGAATAAGAAGCTGTTTTTCCGCCCTCCGGGCGGTGGGACAGCTGCAAAAAAATCACCCGCCAACTGGCGGGTGATCTGCGTTTATAAGGGAAAAGGGACAGGTCAGGTCGTCTTTACCTGTAGAGTGATGGCGATGTAGGTTTGCCCCTGATGGATCTTGGCTGCTACGCCTACCTTGGTCCAACGGCCAGCTTGATTAAAGTTCAAGCTGGAAGCATCACTGTCGCTAGTGATGTATTTGATGAGTTCTTCCAGCTTGGTGCCCTTATAATCGTATTGGGCGATAAGGGTCAGAGTGGATTTTTCCCGATCAATCTTTACATTGTGGTAGCCCTTGTACCCTCTGAAGCTGCCTTTCAGTTCGGCGTCCAGATTGGCTTTGGCAATGTCCTGCATCCCATCGTCATATGCCAGACTTGCGGTGGAGCGGTTGCCTCGGATGGCCCGCATCACCTCGGCTTCGGCTTGGGCCTCCGGGCCGGAAGAGCCGCCGCCACCGCTGCAGGCGGTCAGGAGCAGAAGGGTCAGTGCACCGGCCAGAAGCAGGGCAGTCAGCTTTCTCAGTTTTGTCATGTGGGTCGCCTCCAATCGTTTTTGTTTTGGTGAGTCCAGTTGTTTTTTCTCATGAAGAAGCGTCCTCTCCGGCCATCTGGTCAGGGGGTTCTTCTACCCTCATTTTATCGGAGAAGAGCCGGTGCTGTCAAGCTGGAAAACTATACAAATTCGGCTCAGAAAAATTGTGAAAACAAACCGGAAAACGACGATTTTCTGCGGACTTTGCAACAAACTGTCCGGACTTCGCAAAGAAACTTTGCCGCAGGGGCGGCGGGGGCGTTCAGACCTCCCCCGGGTGCTCCTTCCGCCACTGGATGTAGTCGTCCAATATCACCGTCGCGCTCACCGAGTCGAGGATGCTTTTCCGCTTCGCGCCGAAGGTGCCGCTCTCGTCGAGGAGGTCAGCAGCGGCGCAGGTGGTCTGGCGCTCGTCCCACATCCGGACGGGCAGGCCGCTCCAGATCTCAACGGTTTTGGCAAGCTTGCGGCTCTTGCGGGCGCGCTCGCCCTCGGTGCCGTCCATGTTCAGCGGCAGGCCGATGACGATGAGCTCGGCTTCGATTTCTTTTGCCACCTCGCAGACCCTGGCGGCGACTTTGTCCCGGGCCTTGACGGTGATCTGAGGCGTGATGGGGGAAGTCAGGAACTCGGTGCGGTCGCAGGTGGCGAGGCCGGTGCGGCTGTCGCCGTAATCTACTGCTAAAATTTTCATGCAGGTGTCCTCTTTCTGAGATGATTTTTTCTTCATTGTACCACAGAATAGATGTCGCTGCAATTTTGTGGTACAATGATAGAAAAATGAGGGCAAGCCGCCCACGATAGAAAACTGACCCAACGGAGAGATTCACCATGTTAAAACTACTTTTAGGCGGCTCCGGCAGCGGAAAGACCACCCTGCTGTACCAGCGCATCCGGGCGCGGGCCGAGGCGGGGGAGAAGAGTATCCTGCTGGTGCCGGAGCAGTTCACCTCGTCCACCGAGGGCCGCATCCACCGGGAGCTGGGCGACGCGCTGAGCGGACTGGTGGAGAGCTTTTCCTTCACCAGCCTCGCCGAGCATATCCTGTCGGCGGAAGGCGGCTCTGCCGTCCAGACCCTCAGCGATGCGGGCCGTGCCGTGCTGGTGCGCCGCGCCCTCGAGGAACTGCAGGACAACGTCCATTACTACTACCGCCACCGCCGCTCGGCCGCCTTCTGCCAGATGGCCGCCGAGACCATCGACGAGCTCAAGAGCGCGGGTCTCTCGGGCCAGCAGCTCTATGAGCTGGCGCAGGACTGCGGCACTGACAGCGCCAAGCTCAGCGAACTGGCCCTCATCTTTCAGGGCTACGAGACCCTGCTGGCTGGGACAGGCATGGACCCCTCCGACCGGCTGGAGCTGGCCGCATCCCGCCTCGAGGCCGCGCTGGCCCGGGGCGAACTGCCGGAGTTCCTGCGGGACAGGGCCGTCTTTATCGACGAGTTCGACACCTTCAACGCCCCGAAAAAGCGGCTGATGGGCGCCCTGCTGGCCTCGCTGCCCACCGTGACGGTGGCCCTCTGCGACGACGGCACCCCGCTCGTGCCGGGGGACATGAGCCTTTTCTCCGGCGCGAAGCAGGTGGCGGCGCAGCTGCGCCAGCTGGCCCGCCGGAACGGCACTGAAGTGGCCGTGCCGGAACTGCTGCGCCGGGATGTGCGCCACGCCGACGCCCCCGGCCTCGCCGCTGCGGCCCAGCTGCTGGCCGCGGGCCGGTGTGACCCGCCTCCGGCCTGTCCGGAAATAAAATTATTCGCCGCCCCCAGCCGGGAGGAAGAAGCCCGCGCCGCCGCTGCCGCCATCCGCCGCCTCATGCGGCAGGGCGTCCGCTGCGGGAAGGGGGCGGGGGTCTGCCGCGACATCTCGAAATACCGCGCCGCCGTGAAGTACGAGTTCCGGATGGCGGACATCCCCCTCTACTGCGACGAGCCGACGACGCCCGAGTTCAGCGCCCCGGCCACGGCGGTGCGGTGCCTGCTGGCCATTGCCCGGGGTGCGGAGCTGACGGAACAGCTCACCACCCTGGCCAAGACCGGCCTCTGCGCCCTCACCGAGGAAGAGGTCTGCGCCCTCGAGAACTACGCCTACACCTGGTCGCCGAATGCGGCGGCGTGGCGCGCACCCTTCGAGAAGAACCCCCGGGGCTTCGGCGATGTGGAGCCTACCGACGAGGACAGAGAAAACCTTGCTCGGGCCGAAAAGGCCCGCGCCCTTCTCATCACCGCCGCCGACGGCCTGCGCGGGAAGCTCCGCTCTGCCAACGCCGAGCAGATGAGCCGCGCCCTTTACTTCTGCCTGAAGGAGCTGGGCGCGGAGGACGCTCAGGCCGCGCAGGTGGAGGCCATCCGGGCCGAGCGGGGCATCCCCGCCGCCGAGGAAGCCGCCCGGGAGTGGAATGTGGTCATGGGCTTGCTGGACGAGATGGCGAGCCTGCTGGGCGGCCAGAGCGTCACCATCCCCGAGTACGAAGAGCTGTTCGGGCTGCTGCTGCGCTCGTCCGACCTCGGCCACATCCCCCAGACGCTGGACGCCGTGGTGCTGGCCAGCGCAGGCAAGATGCGCCTTGACGCACCGGACTATGTCTTTGTGCTGGGCCTCTCCGAGGGCGAATTTCCCGCCGCGCCCGGCGAGACGGGCCTGCTGACCCACGCCGACCGCGACGCCCTGATGGCGCAGGAGATCGAGCTTCCGGACTGCTTCGAGAACCGGGTGGTGCGGGAACAGGTCTGCTTTTATAAGGCCCTCACCGCCCCGGCCAGAGGCCTCTGGCTCAGCTGGCCGAAGGGGCAGGGACAGACCCTCTGCGCCGCCCTCGAGCCCATCGTGGACGTGCTGAGACCGGGTGCGCCGGAACTCGATCTGACCGACCTTGCCGCCACTGCCGCCGACGGCCTCGACGTGCTGGGCGGCGGCTGGCCCCTGACGGAGATCGAGCGCGCCAGCCTCACCGAGGCCCTTCATGCCCCCGGCGGGGCAGAACCCGAGGGCCTCGCCCTCCTGCGCCGGATGGCGGGCCGCAGCCCCCGTCAGGTCAGCGACCTCGAGGCGCTGGAAACGCTGCTGGGCCGGCGGCTCCGCATCTCGCCCAGTCAGCTCGAAAAATACTACACCTGCCGGTACTGCTATTTCCTGCAGTACGTGCTGGGCCTGCGACCCCGGAAGCGGGCGGAACTCTCCGCCGACCAGAGCGGCACCCTCATGCACTGGGTGCTCCAGATGGCCCTCGACCCCCACCCCGGCCCTGACAACCCCTGTGCAGGACTGAGACCCTTCCTCGACCTCGACGACGAGGCCATGGCGGCGCTGGCCGGGCTTCTCGTAGATGAGTACGCAAAGCGCTACCTCCCCGAGGACACGGCCCGCTTCGCCTATCTGCTCTCCCGCCTCAAAAAGAGCATGACGGGCCTGCTTTGCTACCTGCGGGACGAGCAGCGCCAGTCCAGCTTCAAACCGGTGGCCTGTGAGCTGAAGATCGGCCCCGGCGAGGACGCCGTGCGGGGCCAGACCTACCGCCTCTCGGATGGCCGGACGGTGCAGCTCATCGGCACCGTGGACCGCGCCGACGAGTGGATCGAGGACGACGGCACCCGCTGGGTGCGGGTGGTGGACTATAAGACCGGCACGAAAAAGCTCGACCTGCGGGAAGTCTACTGCGGCCTCGACTGTCAGATGCTGCTCTACCTGTTCAGCCTGACCCGGGACGCCGACGGACGCTTTACCGGGGCAGAGCCTGCGGGTGTGCTGTACCTGCTGGCCGACCCGGCCCCCGAGACGACCACCCGGGGCAAGGCTGCCCGGAGCATGGAATACAAGCTGGACGGCCTCGTCCGGGACGAGCAGAAAGTCTTTGACGCCATGGACGCCGAGGAGACGGGGCGGTATCTGCCCTTCAGCTTCCGGGGCGGTGTACCCAGCCCCTACCAGAAAGAGAAACGTGCCGACAAGGCCAAGCTCTCCCGCATCCAGCTCCATCTGGACGACCTTGTGACCCAGATGGGCGAACAGCTCTACGGCGGCTGCATCGCCGCCGAGCCGCTGGTCACGGGCCGCAGCCCCTGCCGGTGGTGCGACTACGGCTTCATCTGCTGCCATGAGGACGGCATCGGAGAGCGGGCGCTGGACGCCCCTGCAAAGCCTTTTGAACCGGAAGAGAAAAAGGAGGAAGACCAGTGAGCGAGACAAAATGGACCCCGGCCCAGCGTGCCGCCATCGACGACCGGGGCGGTGCGCTGCTGGTGAGCGCCGCCGCCGGCAGCGGCAAGACCGCCGTGCTGACGGAGCGGGCCGTCCGGCTCATCACCGACCCGGAACATCCCGTGGACGCCGACCGGCTCCTCATCGTCACCTTCACCAACGCCGCCGCCGCAGAGCTCCGCGCCCGCATCGGGCAGGCGCTGCTCCGCCGCAGTCAGGCAGAGCCGGGCAACACGGCCCTCCGCCGCCAGCGGATGCTGTTGCAGAGAGCCCCCATCTGCACCATCGACGCCTTCTGCCTCGACCTGCTCCACAAGCACTTTCAGGCGCTGGACATCCCGCCGGACTTCACCCCTGCCGACCCTGGCAGCGTGGAGATGCTGCGGAACGCGGCCCTCTCCGAGACGCTGGAAGCGGCCTATCAGGATGCGGACTTCTGCGCCTTCGCCGACCTCTACGGCAAGGGCCGCACCGACAAGGCGGCGGGGGAGGCTGTTCTGCAGGTCTATGACTTCCTCCGTGCCCTGCCGGACTACGATAAAAAGCTGGACGAGATGCTGGCCCCGTGGCAGGACGAGAACGGCTTTGCCCGCACCTGCTGGCATGATATTCTGATGCAGGAGGCCGCCCGCTCTGCCCGGGCCGCGAAGGAGCTGCTCTGCGCCGCGCTGAACGACTGCAGGGAGGACTTCGTGACTGCGCAGGCCGACGCCGAGGCCAGCAAAAAGACCCCTGTCGCCAAGGAAAAGGCCGTGACGGCAGCGAACGAGAAGTTTGCCGAACCCCTCGAGCGGCTGGAAAACTCCGCCGCCCTGCTGGGCGAGGTGGAGCGTCTGGCCGGGGCGGGAGAATGGACGCCCCTCTACGACAGGCTGACGCCCTACGTCCTCGGCATGGAACAGGCCCCCGGCCTCAAAAATATGAAAAAGCGGCTCACCGGTGAGCACAAGGACGCCGTTAAGACCCGGGCCGACGAGGCCGCAAAGCTCTTTGAGAAAATCGAAGACCTCATCAGTTGCAGCCTCGACGAAGCCGAGCTTGACCGCCGTGCCGCCGAACCCTGCCTCCGTGCCCTCTTTGCCGCCGTGCGGGACTTTGACGCCCGCTTTGCGGCCCGGAAGCGGGAGCGGCGGCTGCTGGAATTCAGCGATTTCGAGCATCTGGCCCTGCGGCTCCTGCGGGACGCCGACGGCCAGCCCACCGAGCTGTGTCAGGGCATCCGGCAGGGCTACGCTGCCGTCATGGTGGATGAGTATCAGGACACGAACGCCCTGCAGGACGCCCTTTACCGCTGTCTGGCCAGCCCGGCAGGGGATGATCTCTTCCTCGTGGGCGACTTAAAGCAGAGCATCTACCGCTTCCGTCAGGCGGACCCCAGCATCTTCCGGGAAAAGCTGGAGAGCTGGCCCCTCCTGCCCGGCGGCGAAGCCCGCCCCCGGCCCGAAGACGGCAGGCCCGGCGAGAACGCCATGCTGGCGCTGGACGCCAACTTCCGCTCTGCCCCGCAGGTGGTGGCGGGCATCAACTTTATCTTCGAACAGCTCATGACGCCTGCTCTGGGCGACACGGCCTATGGCGACGGACAGCGCCTCGTCTGCGGCGCACCCGGCGCGTACGAGGGCAGTGTGGAGGCCCACTTCCTGCCCGACGATGCCGCCGAGACGGACGCACAGTATATCGCCGGCCGCATCGAGGCGATGGTGGCCTCCGGCGAGCCGGTGCGGGACGGCGGCACCACCCGCCCGGTGCAGTACGAGGACTGCTGTGTCCTGCTGGCGGCGAGAGGCGACTTCCCGGCCTACGCCGAGGCCCTGACGGCCCGGGGCATCCCGGTCTACGCCGACGCCCGGGAGAACCTGCTGGACGCGCCCCACATCCGCCCCCTCATCGCCCTGCTGCGGGTCATCGACAACCCCGCGCAGGACATCTATCTCGCTGCCGCCATGCTGGGGCCGATGTTCGGCTTTACGGACGACGACCTCGTCCGTCTCCGGGCCGGGGCGCAGACACCCGATAAGCACACCCGCATCAGCCTCTACGGCGCAGTTTTACAGGCCGTCCAGAGCGGGGCGGAGGATGACTTCACCCGCCGGGTGCAGGCGTTCTACCAGCGTCTGACGGCCCTGCGCCGGATGGCCCGGAGCGTGCCGGTGGAGGAATTGCTGGAAGAAATTTTTGTTTCCACCGGCTACCTCGCCGCCCTCGGTGCCATGGAGAACGGCCAGCGCCGCCGGGAGGACGCGCGGCGCTTCGCCTCCTTCTGCGCCGGGGCGGGCGCGGGCGGCATCTCGGCCCTCGTCCGTGCCATCGACGCGGCCACGCTGGCGGGCTCCACCGGGCAGGAGACTGCCCCCGGCGGGGCGCGGCCCGGCTGCGTTACTATCATGACCATCCACCGCTCCAAGGGCTTGCAGTTCCCGGTGGTGTTCGTGGCTGACACGGCCCGGCAGTTCAACGCCGCCGACACCCGCCAGCCCGTCCTGCTCCACCGCGTCTGCGGCGCGGGTCTCCGTCTCCGTCCCGAGGGCGGCGAGGGAGCCTATAAGACGGCGGCCTACACCGCCCTCTCCACGGTCCATGCCGCCGAGATGCGGAGCGAGCAGATGCGGCTTTTGTATGTGGCCCTCACCCGGGCGCAGGATAAGCTGATCTTGACGGTCCCGCTGGGCATCGGCCGGACGTCCAACCCCTTCGCCAAAGCCGCCGCCTTCCTCGCCGCCGGGGCGGGGGAGACCCTGAACGCTCAGGCGGGCAGCTTCGCCGACTGGCTGCGGGCGGCGCTCCTCGTCCACCCCAACGGCGGGCCTCTCCGCCGTCTGGCGGGGAACCTCGAGCTGCCCTTTGCGGACACCAGAAGCACCATCGCCCTCACGGTGCAGGCCGATGTCTTCCCGCCCGAAGAAGCCCCCGCCGAGGCGGAAGAGCCGCCCCGGCCCGAGGCCGACCCGGCCCTTGTGGAGACGCTGCGGCAGGGCTTCGGCTGGCGGTATCCGGCGGCAGCACTGGCGGACATCCCGGCCAAGGTCAGCGTGACCAGCCTCGTCCACGCTGCTGAGCAGACCACCCTTGAGCGCCCGGGCTTCCTCTCGAAGGACGGCCTCACCGCCGCCGAGATGGGTACGGCTCTCCATGCCTTCCTCGAACACGCAGACTTCGGGGCGCTGGCCGCTGTGCGGGACGCAGAGGACGCTGCCGTTCTGGATGCCGTCCGCGCCGAACGGGAGCGTCAGGCGGCGCAGCTCACGCTCCCCGCCATTGCCGGGAAGCTGGATGTCTATAAGATACTCCGCTTTGTGCGCAGCGAGGCGTTCCGCCGCATCTGCGGGGCAGAGGATGTGCTGCGGGAGCTGGCTTTTATCACGTCGCTGCCTGCCGCCGAGGTCATGGCTGCCCAGGGCCGCGCCCTGCCCGACGGCCCTGCCGCCGACGCCGAGGTGCTGGTGCAGGGCATCGCGGACATCGTCCTCATCTACCCCGACCACCTCGAGCTTCTGGACTACAAGACGGACCGCCGCAAGACTCCTGCCGACTTCGTCCGCGCCTACCGCGCTCAGCTGGAGCTTTACGCAAAGGCCATTGATAAGCGCTTCGCCCCCCGGCGGGTGACTTATAAAGGGATATATTCGCTGGAGCTGGGAGAATTGATACAGGTATAATAAGAAGACAAAACCTTGCGGAATGCCAAGGCCTCCCCTCGATAGGGGAGGTGGCATCGCGTAAGCGATGACGGAGAGGTTGGATCTGGCGGTGGCCTGCGGGCAGGCTGTCCTTCGTCCAACCTCTCAGTCTGCTTCGCAGACAGCTCCCCTAGTAGGGGAGCCTCTGGCAAAGAGGCAAGGTTTTAAGGTGCAACGGAAAAGCAAACATAAAATTTCAAATTCCCGCATAAAAATGCTTGACAGCCTCCCCGGGGTGTGGTAGAATATCCGAGTAAAGAAAGCAGCTACGGCCTGTGCCGCGCTCGCCTTGAGGGGTAAGAATCCCCGGGCTATACCCTGAACCGATTCGTCTTGAAGACCGAATCGCGCTTTTGAGTGAATTTTGCGCGGCTGTCCCGAAACTGGGGCGGCCGCGTTTTCTATGCCAAAAAACGCAACACTATGGACTATTGTTTGGAGGTGCATTCATTATCGCTACCGCTGGAAAGTCGAAGGAACTGGAGA
>ERZ780177.3833-NODE-3833-length-10858-cov-2.366657_pt1 | contig 10858 bp, 9 predicted proteins | sample MGYA00510973_ERZ780177 | MGnify/ENA primary metagenome ERZ780177 (study PRJEB29588, sample SAMEA2144396) | human gut metagenome | biome: human gut; feature: human-associated habitat; material: faeces | place: Denmark | collected 2008/2010 ...
AAATATGCAGATGAGGCATATGAACTGCTTCATAATGAGTTTTATTGATTTTTAACTTGAGGGTATGATGAGAGAGTAAGATAGAAATATGATGCCGGGGCACTACAACTTTGAGTAACTGTAGTGTCCCGGCTGTTTTGTGGGGAGTAAACTCTCCCTTGCACAATAATTCTCAATAGGATAGAATAAAAGAAAAAATATAAAGAGGTGCAAGGATATGCGTGAAATACAAGCATCAGTGATCACGGACACCATCGAGCGGCTTTGTATCGAAGCCAATCAGGTGCTTCCGGACGACATCAAGAAATCTATCCAGGCCTGTCGTGCGAGCGAGGACGGACAGATTGCCTGTGGAATACTTGACAACATCATCGAGAACTACCAGATTGCAGAGAATGAACAGGTGCCAATCTGCCAGGATACCGGAATGGCATGTGTATTCCTCGAAATCGGACAGGACGTACATATTGCAGGCGGAAACCTCACCGAAGCAGTTAATGAAGGCGTCCGCAGAGGATACACCAACGGCTGCCTCCGCAAATCCGTAGTGAAGGATCCGGTCCGCAGAGGAAATACCGGAGACAACACTCCGGCGATGCTTTATACAGAAATCGTACCAGGCGAAAACATCAAGATCACAGTTGGCCCCAAAGGCTTCGGAAGCGAAAACATGAGTGCTATCCGTATGTTTAAGCCGTCTGCCGGCATCGAAGGAATCAAGGATTTTATCCTTGAAACAGTCGAAACAGCCGGACCGAACCCATGTCCACCGATGGTTGTTGGCGTTGGAATCGGAGGAACTTTTGATAAAGCTGCCCTTCTTGCTAAGAAAGCCCTGATGCGCCCGGTAGATTCCGAGAACGAAGATCCATATTATGCAGACCTCGAGAAAGAAATGCTCGAGAAGATCAACCAGCTTGGGATCGGTCCACAGGGATTTGGCGGAAAGACGACTGCAATCGGTCTGAACATCGAAACAATGCCGACTCACATTGCCGGTATGCCATGTGCGATCAACATCAGCTGCCACGTAACACGGCACAAAACGGAGGTGATCTAAGATGGAACGTCATATTACATTACCACTTACCGAAGAACTTGCGAAGACACTCCATGCAGGTGACACCGTTTATCTGACAGGAACAATCTATACCTCCCGTGATGCCGGTCACAAGAGAATGTGCGAAGCACTTGCCAGAGGAGAAGAACTTCCGTTTGATCCAAAGGATGCCACAATCTATTATGTAGGCCCGACCCCTGCAAAACCGGGTCAGGTCATCGGTTCCGCAGGCCCAACTACCAGCGGCCGTATGGATGCCTACGCACCAACCATGATGTCTGTAGGAGCCCGTGGCATGATCGGAAAAGGCGCCCGTCTTCCGGAAGTCGTAGAGGCTATGAAGAAATACAGTGGCGTTTATTTCGGAGCGATCGGCGGGGCAGGAGCACTTCTTGCGAAATGCATCAAGAAAGCAGAACTTGTTGCCTACGAAGACCTTCAGTCCGAAGCACTCCGCAGACTTTATGTAGAAGAGATGCCGCTGGTGGTCATCATTGACTGTGAAGGTAACAACCTTTATGAGCAGGGAAGAGAAGCCTATCTCAAAGAGCATAATAAGAAAGAAGGAAAATAGTATGGCATTGTTTCATACCGCCGAAATGATAAGTGAGATTCAGAAAAAACTTCAGATAATAAATGTCAAAAATTATGAACCCGAAGTTCTGGAGATGTTTACAAAAGATTTTTCACTGAGATTTTGCTGGAGCAGCAATGCCCTGGAAGGGAATACCCTTTCACTGGATGAGACAGTTTCTGTTATTGAATATGATGAAGTCAGAAGCGGACATACATTTCGTGAATATAAAGAAGCTAAGAGTCTTTACTATGCAATTCAGAAAATGCTTCTGCCATTTCATAAACAAGAAATAACAGAAGCGTGGATAAAAAAAACAAATGGATGTATTATGGAGCAGTCTGGAGAATATCGAAAAGGAAATTTACGAGCTGGCAGGTGAAACGTTCAATATTGCTTCACCGAAGCAAGTCGGTGAGGTGCTGTTTGATAAATTAAGAATTGTAGAGAAGGCAAAAAAGACTAAAACCGGGCAATACGTCACTTCGGAAGAGGTGCTCGAAAGCCTTCGCCACAAACATCCTGTGGTAGAAAAGATATTAGAACACCGGGGACTGAAAAAGTTATTGGGAACATACATCGATGCACTCCCCCAACTCATCAATCCGCGTACAGGACGGGTACATACTTCTTTCAACCAAACCGTTACCGCCACGGGACGTCTTAGTTCAAGCAATCCGAACCTACAAAATATCCCGATCCGCGACGAGAACGGAAAAGAAATCCGCAAAGCATTCATCCCCGATGAAGGCTGCCTTTTCTTCTCTGCGGACTACTCACAGATTGAATTGCGCATCATGGCGCATCTGAGCGAGGATAAGAACATGATCGACGCTTTCCTCAGCAACCATGACATCCACGCTGCCACCGCCGCAAAGATTTATAAAATTGACTTGCAAGATGTAGGCTCCGATATGCGTCGCAAAGCCAAAACTGCCAATTTCGGCATTATCTATGGTATATCCGTATTCGGCCTCGCCGAACGGATGAACGTAGAGCGGAAAGAAGCCAAAGAACTTATCGACGGCTATTTCGAAACCTATCCGGGAGTGAAGGCTTATATGGATAAAAGTATCCGGGTTGCACAAGAAAAAGGCTATGTGGAGACTATTTTCCACCGGAAACGCTTCTTGCCGGACATCAACTCACGAAACGCCATTGTACGCGGATATGCGGAACGGAATGCCATTAACGCACCTATCCAGGGAAGTGCGGCAGATATTATCAAGGTGGCTATGGCACGTATCTATCAACGTTTCCAAACGGAAGGAATACAAGCCAAAATGATCCTGCAAGTACATGACGAATTGAACTTCAGTGTTCCCGTTGAAGAAAAAGAACGTGTAGAAGAAATTGTTATCGAAGAAATGGAACACGCATACCGTATGCATGTACCTCTGAAAGCTGATTGCGGGTGGGGCAAGAACTGGCTCGAAGCTCACTAACATTATTTAACTCGCTATCCGAAAGCTAGAAAAAAGATTTCTTTTTAAACGAAGTGATTCGTTCTATATCCGGCAGATTGACTGCCGGATATTTTTTTGTCACTAATCTTGGCAAAAAGCAAACTACTGCCAGCACCCACACTTGACAATTTGATAATATTTCACTCCCAAAAATGCATAAATATCAAATTAATATGTAAGTTTGCAGCGTAAAACTGATACATCAGTAGACAAATGAAAGTATAACTTAAAACTAAAATAGCCATGAAAGCAAAAGTATCCTTAAAAATGTTCGTTTTATCCGCTGCTCTTCTTATTGCATCTTTCACCGCTTCCGCACGTAACAACGACGGTCAGTTGATTTACAATCCGATAGAAGAAAATGGCATGACAGTAGGCCAGACCGTTTACAAAATGGACGGAAATACACTTGCCAACTATATGAAGTACAATTATAAGTACGACGACAATAAACGCATGACCGAAAGCGAAGCCCTCAAATGGGACAGCAACAAGGACGAATGGGTAAAGAATTTGCGTATCAACTATATTTATGAAGGCAAGACCGTCACTACCAATTACTATAAATGGAACGCTAAAAAGCGTGCTTATGTACTGGTACCCGAGATGACTGTAACAATGGATAATACAAATATGTAACAAAAACTCTCTCTCATTCTAATATTCTAACAAAAGAGAACGCCGCTCCTGATGAAGAAGAGGCGTTTTCACTTTATATAACCGTAGGCTGTATCACAAGACATAAAACCGTTCCTGCAATTCTTTCAGATAGCTTCTGGAAATGACCAGATCACCTTTATCGTGGAAAGGCGGATAAAGTTGGCAACACTTTCCATCGATCATAGCCAGATAATTTACATTCACAATGGCCGATTGACTGATTTGCACGAAAGCCTGCGAATAACTGACGATATCCTCCGCTTTCGTGTTCCGTTTCAGGTTCAACCGGGTTTGATTAAACAGAACCACCTGCCATTGACGTTTATCTTTCAAATATTCAAAAAATCCGATTTCTTCCAGCCGTAAGAGCTTGAATCCTGTCACCGTGCTAATCATAAACATTCCCTGTTGCGGCATCAGAGCTATAATAGAAGAAGCAAAAGAGGGAGGCGCCACTACAGCAGAACGCACCGCTTTCCAATAACGGTCTATGACAACTTTCAAGTCTTCCGCGCTAAAAGGTTTCAACAAGAAATCGAAAGCCGACTCACGCAAAGCCTGAAGCAGATATTTATCATAGGACGTATAGAACACAACCTTCATATCCCACAATACATCATCCTTTATCTCACTTAGCAAATTAAGCCCCAATATATCCGGAAGCTCCACATCAAGAAAGAGTAAATCCGGATGCAACTCCATAATCATCTTTTTCCCTTTTGCACCACTGCTTGCAATTCCCTTTATCTCAAATTCACGATAAGGCTCCAGTTCACGGCGCAAAGCGTCACTTGCAGAACGTTCGTCATCAATGATGACCACTTTGTACTTTTCTTCTGTATCCATCATAAATCATAAGAAAAACGAAACGGGATATATACCGAAACTAATGTACCGGTCTGTCCACTGTTTCTATTGGTTATTTCAAAACATATTTTGTCACTCTTGTTTTTCGTATTCAGCAGTTGAATGGTCTGATACAACACCTTCAGTCCGGTACCCGTTCCCCGTGTTGCCGAAGTTACGTGCGAAAGATACCCGCGGCCGTTATCACAAATCGTAATACAGATACCATTCTTTTCATAAGAGACATGTACCGTCAACTCCTTTTCACCATCTTTCCCAACCAGTCCATGCTTGATTGCATTCTCAACCGGGATTTGTATAATCATCGAAGGAATCATCACACGACTTGCATCCAGTCCTTCCTCCACTGTAACCGTTGCCGTAAAATCTTCGCCGACGCGTCCTCTTTCGAGATTAATATACGAACGTACAAAATCCAGCTCGTCTTGTAAGGAAACACTTAGTTTTTCCGTCAGTTCAAGACTGCGTCGGAGATATTTAACCAGCTCCAACAGGTTATTCTTCACATCTTCCGACCCCGTGAACTGATTAATCTCACGTCCCAATACATTGAAAGTGAAATGGGGGGAAATCCGGCTCCGCAGGTTCTCCATGCGGACACGGTTGATTTGCCGGAAAAAGCGTTCACGAAGAAATTCTCTTTTCTTCCGCATATACCAGATGATACCGCCTGTTCCTGCAACTAGCAGCACACAAACAAGTACCCATATATAAACGCTCAACTTCAAAGCTTTCACTTCACCTGCCTGCCGTTGAATCTGCATTTCTTTCCGCAATACAATAGTGTCCTGACGATAGCGCATATCCAGTTCTGCGACACGTGTCTGTACCCGTTCGCTACGGATAGAATCATCCAGACGACAGTCACGCTTCAAATATTCATAAGCACGGCGGTAGTCGCCGGCACGCTCGAAGTAATGCTGGAGATATTGGTTGCGTATTGTCAGCATATTGGCATCAAGATGTCCCACAGGAGCGGTACGTTCTATCATTTTATGAGCCAGCGCCATATTTCCTTTCTGTAACGCCAGTTCAATCATTTGAGTTTCGATATAGTATACAGCCGAGTTATGCTGAATTTCCGAAAAGAAACGATAACTCTCGTCCAAGCATATCTGTGCTGAATCCAAGTTATTGGTCAACAAGTATAATTCTCCCAGGTTTACTTTGATAAAGTTCTGTTCAAACACCATCTGCGGATAAGAAGATACGAGTGCATTGGCCCTGCGCATATATTTCAAAGCCTCCTGATAGTTTTTCCGGTAATAATAATGGTTGCCGCGATTGTTGAGATAGGTCCAACGTTCTCCCACATTCATTTCGTCAAAGAATTTTCCTGCCAGCTCATAATAATGGTTGGACAAATCGAAGTCGCGCAAGTCCATATAAGTTTGTCCCAAACCGTAATAGACAGGGAATTTCGTATGTTCGGACAATCTCAGAGAATCGCAGAGAAACAAGGCGCGGCGGTAATAAGAGGCAGTGTGCGCCAAGTCACTGCGATGCAGGCAGGCGTCAGCCATATTGATACAAATGTCGGGAAGAAGGTGCAGGCGCTTTCCTTTCAGACGATATGCATACGCCTTTTGATAATCAAGTATGGCAGAATCGGGACGGTTCAACTGCATCCAAACGTTTCCTTCAACATTATAAACATCGGCCAGGACATCGTTCCAGCGAGGACACTCGGAAACATTGCGGGAGAATTGCTTAACCTGTCGATTGTAATAAAGTATGGAGTCAAAATCAGAAGAAACAAAGAAGGTTTTACCATAAAGGGCGAGCAGACGATAATACACTTGTGAGTCTTGCACTTGCACCAGCGCGTCACGTACCTGCGAACGGGAATAAAGTACATTGGAGAAAAGAGAATCCTGAACGCGGACTTCGAGAGAATCGACAAGTTCCTGCTCACAAAAAGGCTTATGGCGATGCCTGTCAGCACACCCGCAATACAACAATATCAAAAGCCCGAACAAGCCAAACAGCTTCATAGTAGTCCTCCCATTCATCAACCCCTTATTCATGTCATGTTTTGAATGTGACAAAAATACATTATTTATCCTGAATCCCAGCGAATTTTATTATTTTTTTAATACCTTTGTGCCCATATAAATATGAGCAACTGACCTAATGAGTCCACTGAACTTCACCCACATTTTGACACAGGCAGTCGATGAGCTATCGGAAAGCGAATCTTACAAAGGACTGTTTCATCAACACAAAGATGGCGAACCACTGCCCTCTGCTAAAGTCTTGTATGAAATTATCGAGCTTTCACGCTCTATCTTATTTCCCGGATATTACGGAAATTCCACTATCAACAGCCGGACAATCAATTACCACATCGGTGTAAATATTGAGAAGTTATTTGATTTGCTTACCGAGCAAATCCTTGCCGGATTGTGTTTTGGAACCAGTATAGAAGGAAGATGTAATGCCTGCTCCGATTCCAAGAGAGAAGAAGCAGCCCGCCTTGCCGCCAAGTTTATCAGCAAATTGCCTGTCATGCGCAGAGTGCTGGCTACCGACGTAGAAGCCGCCTATAACGGCGACCCTGCCGCCGAAAGTTATGGCGAAGTTATTTTCTGCTATCCCGCTATCAAGGCCATCAGTAACTACCGCATCGCGCATGAGCTACTGGAACTGGGTGTCCCCCTGATTCCGCGTATCATTACGGAAATGGCGCACAGCGAAACAGGTATTGATATTCATCCGGCCGCCAAGATTGGCAGTCACTTCACGATCGACCACGGCACAGGTGTGGTAATCGGCGCAACGAGTATCATCGGAAACAACGTCAAACTCTATCAGGGCGTCACTCTGGGAGCCAAGAGTTTCCCGCTGGATGCGGATGGAAAGCCTATCAAAGGCATCCCGCGCCACCCGATACTGGAAGACAATGTAATCGTTTATTCCAACGCCACTATCCTGGGAAGAATCACTATCGGACGCGATGCAACCGTAGGCGGTAATATCTGGGTGACGGAGAACGTCCCCGCAGGAGCAAGAATCGTACAAACCAAAGCAAAAAAATAAAACCAAATAACTATATATGAGCGAACAATTCGAGATGATAGCCAAGACCTTCCAGGGACTGGAAGAGATACTTGCAGAAGAGCTGACAGCACTAGGAGCCAACGACATTCAAATAGGCCGCCGAATGGTGTCATTCACAGGGGATAAGCGTATGATGTATAAGGCTAATTTCTGCCTCCGTACTGCTATCCGTATTCTTAAACCGATCAAGAACTTTACGGCAAAGGATGCCGACGAAGTTTACAATGAAATACAGGCAATTCCTTGGGAGGAATATCTCGACGTAAACAAGACATTTGCAATAGATGCAGTAGTATTCAGCGAAGAATTTCGCCATTCGAAGTTTGTTTCGTACAAGGTGAAAGATGCAATCGTGGATTATTTCCGTGAAAAGACAGGCAAACGCCCGTCTGTACGCATCAGCAATCCGGACGTATTGTTGAATATCCATATCGCACAAACGACCTGCACCTTGTCTTTGGACTCGTCCGGTGAATCACTTCACCGGCGCGGTTACCGCCAGGAAGCCGTAGAAGCTCCGTTGAACGAGGTATTGGCTGCCGGTATGATTCTGATGACCGGCTGGCGGGGAGAATGTGACTTGATTGATCCGATGTGCGGTTCGGGTACTATTCCAGTGGAAGCTGCATTGATAGCAAGAAACATCGCTCCGGGCGTATTCCGTAAGGGATTTGCATTTGAGAAATGGGTGGATTTCGATGCGGATATGTTCGACGAGCTTTACAATGACGACAGTCAGGAGCGTGAATTTACACATAAAATTTACGGATACGACAACAATCCGAAAGCGAACGAAATAGCAACTCATAACATAAAGGCAGCGGGGGTATCGAAAGATGTCGTACTGAAACTGCAACCGTTCCAGCAATTCGAACAGCCGAAAGAGAAGTCTGTCATCATCACCAACCCTCCTTATGGAGAGCGTATTTCCACCAATGATTTGCTCGGACTATACCAAATGATTGGCGAGCGCCTGAAACACGCGTTTGTAGGAAACGAGGCATGGGTTCTCTCCTACCGGGAAGAGTGTTTCGACCAGATTGGTTTGAAAGCCAGCCAAAAGGTTCCTTTGTTCAACGGGCCACTGGAATGTGAATTCCGCAAATATGAAATCTTTGACGGAAAATACAAGGAGTTCAAGAGTCAGGAAGAAGCAGGAGAAGAAAAGAAAGAGACGGAAGGAGAACAAGCGTCTAAGTTCAGGGAAAGAAAAGAATATAAACCTCGTCGGGAAGGAGAATTCAAACCCCGTAGAGAAAGTGAGTTCAGGCCGCGCCGGGAAGGTGACTCCAGACCTCGCAGAGAAGGAGAATTCAAGCCGCGCCGGGAAGAAGGAGAATTCAAGCGGGAAGGAAACAGAGAGAGAAAACCGCAGGGAGAATTCCGTAGCCGAAGAGACCCGAAAGCTCCGAGAGAGTTCAAAGGAAATCGGGAACCGAGGATTCCGAAGAAGGAAGAGGAGTAAACAAGCGTTAATAGTTAATTGCACATTCACAAGAAATTAGCAACGAAAAGCAATTTAATGGATTATTCAATGCTTTTGCCAAGTTGGGTGCTGCTATTCGGATAAAGAGCACTTCTTTGGACAGAGTAAAAATAAAAGGATTTAAAAACAAATAATAAAGAAAAGAGCAATGAGTAAAGTTGGAAAAAGAGCCTTCCTTTTGTTGTTGGCAATCCCAATTGTAATCAATGTTATGGCACAAGAAACCAAGAAACCGACACTGGAAGACCTGATTCCGGGCGGTGAAAGTTATCGTTATGCAGAAAACCTGTACGGGCTGCAATGGTGGGGCGACGAGTGTATTAAACCCGGCATCGACACCATCTATTCTATCCAGCCGCAAACAGGCAAAGAAACAATGCTCATCACCCGTGAGCAAATCAACAAAGCGCTTGCAGAAGACAAGGCAGGAAAGTTATCCCACTTGTATTCCGCACGTTTCCCATGGGCGGAAAAGCCGCAAATGTTACTGAACATAGCCGGAAAATACATCGTATATGATTTCAAGAACAACCGGATTGTCAGCAGTCGCAAGCCTAAAGCCAAAGCGGAAAACGAAGACTACTGCACCGCCAATGGAAATGTAGCCTATACAATCGGCAACAATCTATACGTAAACGAACAGGCGGTGACGAACGAGCCCGAAGGCATCGTCTGCGGCCAGTCCGTACACCGCAATGAGTTCGGTATCAACAAAGGTACATTCTGGAGCCCGAAAGGTAATCTGCTCGCCTTCTACCGTATGGATGAAAGTATGGTGACTCAATACCCGCTTGTAGACATTACCGCACGTGTGGGCGAAGTGAACAATGTCCGCTATCCAATGGCAGGAATGACCAGCCACCAAGTGAAGGTAGGTATCTACAACCCCGCAACGGGCAAAAGCATTTACCTGGATGCAGGCGACCCTACCGACCGCTACTTTACGAACATCAGTTGGGCACCGGACGAGAAGAGCCTCTACCTGATTGAAGTAAACCGCGACCAGAACCATGCCAAACTTTGCCAATACAACGCAGAAACAGGCAAGCTGACAAAGGTGCTCTACGAAGAAACTCACCCGAAATACGTAGAGCCGCAAAACCCGATTATATTCTTGCCGTGGGATACCAGCAAATTCATTTATCAGAGCCAGCGCGATGGATACAATCACCTCTATCTGTTTGATACCAAAGCAAGCATTTACGGTGACCTTCAGGAAGGAACCGGCGGCGCCCAATATCGCGAATCAGTGAAGGTAAAACAGTTGACTAAAGGCAACTGGCTGGTAAAAAACATATTAGGCTTCAACGCTAAACGGAAAGAAGTTATCTTCACCGCCATAGAGGGCTTGAGAAGCGGTCATTTCGCAGTAAACGTGAACAACGGAAAGATGAGCCGCCCGTTCGATAGCAGTAAAGAGAGTGAACACAACGGAGTGCTCAACGCTTCCGGAACGTTCCTTATCGACCGTTATTCCACTAAAGACCAGCCCCGCATCATCAATCTGGTAGATACAAAGAACTTCAAAGAAACCGTAAACCTGCTGACTGCCAAAGACCCGTATGAAGGTTATCAAATGCCAAGTATTGAAACCGGGACAATCAAAGCGGCCGACGGCACAACCGACCTTCACTACCGCCTGATGAAGCCGGCAAACTTCGATCCGGCTAAGAAATATCCCGTAA